>ERZ791614.946-NODE-946-length-16577-cov-5.365573_pt1 | contig 16577 bp, 16 predicted proteins | sample MGYA00510274_ERZ791614 | MGnify/ENA primary metagenome ERZ791614 (study PRJEB30046, sample SAMN00715221) | human gut metagenome | study: EMG produced TPA metagenomics assembly of the A metagenome-wide association study of gut microbiota in type 2...
TGCCAGTTCGCCGCCTACTGCCACGTAAGCTGTACCACCCTGCAAACTGATGGCTTTGGCGTTTGCATCCCAAGTCACATTAAAGCTCTTCGCTGTGCCATTGACAGCTGCCGCTACGTCACGCAGTTTGAAATATGTATTGCCGCCGATGGTATAAGCGTCAAAAGCCACTTCCTTGCCATTTACCAGTACTTTGGCTGTACTGGGTGTAGCTGTGGTATACTGGGGCTTTGTGAGGCTTGCCGCTGTCTGTCCATTGCCTTCCACCACCAGATATACTTCCGCGCCGCCTGCAATGGCAGGATACATACCAAGGGCACGATAGATGCCGGGTTCTTTGATGGTATAAGTGGTGCCAACTTTTACAACAGCCTCTCCTTCGCTGTCAAAATAGAGAGCGTCCCAGCTTTCCTGTGTGTAACCATCAGGAAGCATAACTCCTTGGGCAGCCAGTGCGTTTCCGGCACTGAGATACTTTGTCACTTCAAAAGTCTGCAGCTGGTCCACAGCACTGACTTTCACAGGTGCCTGACACACATAGGCTTCCTTTCCCGCCACAGTGGTCTTGCCAGTCACGTTGGAGATGCTGAGCTGATATTCAGCCGCTTCCCCTTCCATTCTGTCATAGCCGTCCACCTGCACGGTTTCTGCCCCGAAAGCTGTTGCAGGCAGTGCCATTGCCAATACCAACGCCGCAGCCAGCCCCCTCATACTTCTTTTTTTCATAAATAACCCCTCCTAATACATAAACATTTTTTTGTATCCACACAGATACAAGCCCATTATAACAAGGAAGGTGTTCCCCTACAAGAACATTTTTCTCACATAAAAAAACATCGGTATGCCTTCCAAATTTCGCATACCGATGTTTCTATGTTACAGTTCGATGATTTCCGCGTTTTCCACGGCTTCTTCCAGATATTTGTCCAAATCTGTCAGCTTCCGTTCAATACGTTCGATGACATTCAGACGAGGTTTGATCTGGGGATGTTTTGCCACGAAAATGGTGCAGCAATCTTCGTAAGGACGAATGGAAATGTCATAGGTGCCGATTTTGGTACCGATGTTGATGATTTCCTGTTTATCCATACCTGCCAAAGGACGCAGTACAGGCATATTGCAGACTGCGTTGATGGCATAGATGCCCTGCATGGTCTGGCTGGCTACCTGACCTACGCTTTCGCCGGTAATCAGGCTCCATGCGCCATCTTTTTCGGCGATTTTTTCCGCCGCACGCATCATAGCGCGTTTCAGGTGGATGGTCAGCTTATCATGGGGCACATTTTCCAGCAGATACAGCTGCAAATCCGTAAAAGGCACTACATAAAGCTTAAATTCGCCGGTAAAGTCCGCAATGCGTTTTGCCAGGTCGATAACCTTTTGTTTTGCCCATTCGCTTGTATACGGAGGGCTATGGAAGTATACGCCTTCCACTTCCACCCCACGTTTTGCCATCATCCATGTAGCAACAGGGCTGTCAATACCGCCGGACAGCAGGGAAACGCCCTTGCCGGAACTGCCGTAGGGCAGGCCGCCGTAAGTTTTGATGATTTTGGAATACATGTAAATGCGGTTACGCACTTCGATATTCAGCACAACGTCAGGTGTCTTCACATTTACAGTCATGTTAGGCATGTGGTCGAGAATGTATTCCCCTACATCCGCCGCAATCTGCATAGATGCCACGCCAAAACCCTTATTGGAACGACGGGCGTTTACCTTAAATGTCATAGGCTTATCGCCATACAGCTCCTGCATGTGGCGCAGAGCTTCTTCTTTGATAGCGTCCATGGACATTTCCTGCAACCGGATACCGGGGCACAGTGCCACCAGACCGAAAATAGGCTCTACTCTGGGGATCACCAGATCATAGTCCATTTCGCCGCCACGGTCTTCCACAATGAGGCGACCGGGTTCTCTTACGACATAATAATTTCCCACAGGGTCCAGATTTCTGCGAATCGCCAGAATCAGACGATTGATGAAGATATACTGGTTATCGCCACGCATGGCAATTTCCCCGAATTTTACAAGCAATACTTTATCCGCCATACTTCCTCCTTATCTCTGTCGGTTGATTTTACGCAGGAAAGGCACGGTTTCTTCCAGCGCTTTCAGACATTCTTTGGCTTCTTCCACAGTGTTGTAGCGGCAGAAGCTGAAACGTACCGCTCCTTCGATTTCTTCAAAAGGCATACCCATGGCTGTCAGAACAGGGCTGCCGATTTTCTTTCTGCTGTCGCAGGCAGAACCTGCGGATACGAAGATTCCCTTGCTTTCCAAGCTGTGCAGCAATACTTCACTGCGCAGGCCTTTGAATGTGACATTCAGTACATAAGGGCTGGCTTCTTCCAGTCCATCCCCGTTGACCCGTGTGTCAGGCATTGCCAGAATGCCGTCCATAAGGGTTTTCTTTACTTCTTTCACATGTTCGACGCTTTCTTTCATGGAACGGAAGGCAACGTCTGCCGCTACCCCCAGACCAGCCACGCCAGCGCCGTTTTCTGTGCCTGCACGCTGACCTTTCTGCTGACCGCCCCCCAGAATGAAGGGACGTACTTTCAGACCTTTGCGCATATAGAGCATACCTACGCCTTTGGGGCCATGGATTTTATGACCGCTCATGGTCAGCAGGTCGATTTTCATTTTCTGTACATCAATGGGGTATTTGCCGAAAGCCTGTACCGCGTCCACATGGTACAGGGTATTGGGATTTTTTTCTTTGATGAGTTTCCCAATGGCTGCCGCATCCTGAATGACACCAGTTTCGTTGTTCACCAGAATGGTGCTCACCAAAATGGTGTCAGGACGGATGGCATTTGCCAGTTCTTCCAGAGAAATATGTCCCTTTTCGTCTACGCCCAGCCATGTCACTTCATAGCCTTTTTCTTCCAGATGTTTCATGGGATTTTTTACAGCGGGATGTTCAATGGCTGTAGTGATGAGGTGCTTGCCGTTTCTGGCATAGCCTTCCGCTGTGCCGTAAATGGCCCAGTTATCCCCTTCTGTGCCGCCGCTGGTGAAGAAAATTTCTTCTTCTTTGGCACGGATGCCATTGGCAAGGATTTCCGCCGCTTTGCGGATTTCCTTTTCCACTTCCAGCCCCATGACGCTGACGGAAGCGGGGTTCCCAAAGTTTTCACACAGCATATAGGTCATTTTTTCCGCCACTTCGGGCAGCGCTCTTGTGGTGGCGGCATTATCGAAATAAATCATTTCTGTTTCCTCCTTAGCCCAATTCATATAACAACAAGGCAACGGTGGTCATGCCCGCCGTTTCCGTCCGTAAGATTCGTTTGCCCAGTGTCACCGGCAGAATGCCTGCTTCCTGTGCCAGCTGGATTTCCTCCGGCGCAAAACCGCCTTCGGGCCCGATAAAGACCCCTACGGTCTTGCCGGAAAAGCCCTGCACAAACTGGCGGATGCCTCTTTCTTCCTCTTTTTCATAAGGAATCAGCGCCCCATCCAGTTTTGCCGCTTCCGCCACAGCCTCCTTAAAAGTCAGGACGCTTTCCCCCATCTGAGGGATGATGCCACGTCCGCTCTGTTTTGCGGCGGCTTCGGCGATTTTCTGCCAGCGTTCCAGCTTCTTGCCTTCTTTTTTGTCCAGCTTCACAATGGCTCTTTCCGTAGAAACGGGCACGATTCGCTCAATACCCAGTTCCACGCATTTCTGGATGATCCATTCCATTTTATCCGCTTTAGGCAATCCCTGATAAAGGGTGATTTTCGTTTCCGGCTCCACATCGCAAGGGGCGGAAGAAAGGACTTCCGTCACCACGCCACGTTCCAAAGAAAGGATGCGGCACTGATAGTCCATTCCTTCCCCATCACATACGGTGATTTCTTCCCCTTCTCTTGCCCGGAGCACGGTCTTGATATGCTTTTCGTTTTCCCCTGTCAGGGTGATTTTCTTCCCCACAATGTCCTGTGGTGTCACAAAAAATTTCGGCATGGCTTATCCCTCATAACGGGTAGCAATGGCAACCCAGCTTGTTTTTTCCTTGATGTCCAGCACAGCGAAGTTTGCGGCTTTCAATGCTTCCAGCACATCTTCCTTCCGTTCGGTGATGATGCCGCTGCACAGGAAAACGCCGCCGTCTTTGATGTAATCAGGCACCTGTTTTGTCAAAGCGATGATAACGTCTGCCACGATGTTGGCAGCTACCAAATCGTATTTCTTGCCGCTGTAAGACGCCTGCAGTTCTTTGTCTTCCAGAATATTGCCGGCTTTTACATGGTAACGGCTCCGGTCGATGTCGTTTCTGTCGCTGTTTTCATAAGCAATCTGGATGGCATTGGGGTCAATATCCACAGCGTCCGCTTCCTTTGCGTCCAGCAGCAGAGAAGCGATGGACAGGATGCCACTGCCACAGCCAATATCCAGTACCATATCATCTTTCTTCACATATTTTTCGATGAGCTCCATGCAAAGCTGTGTGGTTTCGTGGGTGCCTGTCCCGAAAATATGACCGGGGTCGATTTTCAGGATAATTTTATCTGTCTGGGCAGGCAGTTCTTCCCAAGAGGGCTTGATCATGATTTTATCGCCGACGGGGAAGGGTTTGAAATATTTCTTCCAGTTGTTTGCCCAATCTTCTTCCGCTACGTTTTTCATGGTCACTTCCAAAGAACCCAGATCCAGTTCTTTTTCTGTTTCTTTCACGCTCTGGAGTGCGCTTTTGATCTGGGACAGCTGTTCTCTGCCATAGAGGTTATCACGCAGGAAAAAGGTGATGCCTGTGGTCTGTTCCTGTTTTTCTTCCACCAATTCATCGGCAACATAGTCCCATTCTCTATTGGGATTTTCCAGAAATTCCGCAAAATCCGCTTCGTCGTGAATCATCAGCCCATTCAGACCGCACTGGTACAGCACGCCTTCCACAGGCTCCAGCCCCATCTGGGATGTGGCTACAAATACTTCGATCCATTCCATGTTCTTCTGCCTCCTTATTGTCCGTTCCACTACGAAAAAAATCCGACACGTTGTGTCGGCTGAGGGTGTCGAAAAAACCGACACCCTTCGTCAAAATCAGGATTTTGACGAGGTTACTGTATGTATAAACAGCACGTTCCATCGGCATAAAAATGCCTTGAAACGTGCTGTTTTCCTCGTCGGAAGTAAATTCCGACTGCGGATTTCATTTGGGACACGCTTCGTTTCCCAAGCCCTTCCGCGGTTCTACAAATGTGTAAAATCCGGTTTTTTGATAGTCTGTTGCCGTGGGAAACCACGGCATTTTTTATCAGACCTGTGTATAACTCTGTGGAAATGTGTATAAAATCAGCAAAAATCTGTGGATAAACCTGTGTATACAAAAAGTTATCCACAAGTTGTGTGACAAACGAAACAATAACAAAAGATTATGTCAACATACGAATGGAAAGAAAGAGAGGTGTTTCCCATGGCTTATCGCATGGTTTTCTCCGATATGGACGGCACACTTTTGAAAAGCGCGTCAGAACTTTCGGAAAAAAATATAGAAATGGTTGGAAAAGCAGTGGATCAGGGTGTGGAATTTGTCATCTGCACTGGCCGCGGCGTTTATGGTGTGGAACGGTTTCTGGAAAAATTGCATCTCTTGGGTCGACCAGGTTATGTCATCTGCCAGAACGGCGCTGCTGTGTATAACTTGGAGAATATGGAAATGGTGCTGAAACATTCTTTTTCTTCTGACGACCTGCGCCCTGTGGTGGAAGCAGCAAGGGCAGAAGGGGTGGAAGTTTATCTCTATGACGACCGTACCTTTTTGGCGGAAAAAGTGACCCCACAGGTAGAAGCATATTGCCGTGTTATGCATGCAGATATGCGGATTCTGCCCGATGGACTGGAATATGAAGGATATTTCACCAAATGCCTTCTCAGTGGTTCCTATGAACAGCTGGATGCGGTACGGAAACGGGTGGAACCCATCATTGCGGGAAAACTGAATCATTTCTTCTCCGGTCCCCAGTATCTGGAATTTGTCAAAACTGGTGTCAGCAAGGGCAGAGCTTTGCAGGAAACGGCAGAGAAAGCCGGTGTACCTCTGGGGGAGGTCATTGCCATTGGGGACAGTGAAAATGACTTGTCCATGATTCAGGCAGCAGGTCTTGGCGTTGCCGTGGCGAATGCCCAGGAACACGTGAAGGCAGCAGCAGATTATGTGACAGAAACCACTTGCGAACAGGATGCTGTGGCAGATGTGCTCCAGCGGTTTGTGTTGGGCGAACAATAAGAAAAAGGACAGAATGAGGAGCATCTTCATCAGAAAATAAAGCAGGCTGAAATCCTTATGATATAAAAGGATATCAGTCTGCTTCTTCAGAATTTTATTTGATGGGGATTTTCCTTGCTGTCCTTTTTTCATTGGTTACATTTGGAGGTGTTTGGTATGATAGCAGTGGTTTGTATATTGATATTGGCAGCACTGTTTTTCATCATCAGCGGTTTTTTGTATGGTGGAAAAGGTAGTTGGCTCATTGCAGGATTTGGTACATCTTCCAGAGAAGAACGGGCAAAATATGATGAAAAGAAAGTGTGCCGGGCAATGGGTGTTTTCTGTACCATCTGCGGCGTGATGCTTTGTCTGCTGGCGTATCTGGGCAGTCAGGTGGAACAGGGGCAAATGGCGGAAGCGCAGCTCCTGCCCTTTGGCATCGTCTTTCTTGTGGTGCTTGTGGCATCGTTGGCAGGTGTTGCCCGTTATATCCGTAAGGCAGGGCGGAAATAACCTTGTTTTTGGGCATAAAAAAACCCGGCGATCGGGGAATCGTCGGGCGTCGGACGTGATAAACGTCCGGGGGCATAGTTTATGTACAGGAAAAGGGGCCTCCTTGTACGGTACTATCATACCGCAATTGGGCAAAAGAATCTATAAGAAACGCATTAGAATTTCATTAAAAAAAACAAATGTATTTTTTTTGTAGTTCCCGAAAAAAATACTTGCCTTTTTGTCTTTGTGTGCTATAATATTCTTCAACAAGGCGTGAAACGGCTGTATTTCAGCTGTTCGGAAGAAAGCTAAGCTGTGGAAATTCCCCCAGAGAGCCGGCGTTTGGTGCGAGCCGGCGGAAGGAAAACAGCCCTCCACTTTCGGAGCTGTCGGTGAAAGCCGAAAGGGTAAGCCCTTTATCGCTGTTCAAGTGGTTCGGAAATATTTTTTTCGGGCAATGCGGGTGGCAACGCGGGAGTAACTCTCGTCCCTCTTTTTGGGATCGGGGGTTTTTTTATTTGCCAAAAAAACCCCGTATCCTCGACATTCGTATATATTTACAAACCGAAAGGAGACAAAAAAATGTTAGACATCAAATTTGTAAGAGAAAACCCTGAAATCGTTAAGGAAAATATCCGTAAGAAATTCCAGGACAGCAAACTGCCTCTGGTAGACGAAGTTATCGAACTGGATCAGGAAAACAGAACCATCAAACAGGAAGTAGAAGCTCTGCGTGCACAGAGAAATAAACTGTCCAAACAGATCGGTGGTCTCATGGCAAAAGGCGAAAAAGAAGAAGCTGAAAAAGTAAAAGCACAGATCGCTGCTGACGCAGAACGCGTTGACGAACTGACAGCAAAAGAAAAAGATGTGGAAGAACGCATCAAAAAAATCATGATGACCATTCCTAACATCATCGATCCTTCCGTTCCCATCGGTAAAGACGACAGCGAAAACGTGGAAGTAGAAAGATTCGGCGAACCCGTTGTTCCTGATTTTGAAATCCCTTACCACACAGATATTATGGAAAGCTTCGGCGGCATCGACCTGGACAGCGCTAGAAAAGTAGCTGGTAACGGTTTCTACTACCTGATGGGCGATATCGCAAGACTGCACTCCGCAGTACTGGCTTATGCTAGAGATTTCATGATCGGCAGAGGCTTCAAATACTGCATCCCTCCTTTCATGATCCGCAGCAACGTTGTAACAGGCGTTATGAGCTTTGCAGAGATGGATGCCATGATGTACAAGATCGAAGGTGAGGATCTGTATCTGATCGGAACAAGTGAGCATTCTATGATCGGTAAATTCATCGATCAGATCGTTCCGGAAGAAGAACTTCCAAAAACACTGACAAGTTATTCCCCATGCTTCCGTAAAGAAAAAGGAGCACACGGACTGGAAGAGAGAGGCGTTTACCGTATCCATCAGTTTGAAAAACAGGAAATGATCGTTGTCTGCAAACCAGAAGAAAGCCCGATGTGGTTTGACAAACTGTGGCAGAACACTGTTGATCTGTTCCGTTCTCTGGATATTCCGGTTCGTACACTGGAATGCTGCTCCGGTGATCTGGCAGACCTCAAGGTGAAATCTCTTGACGTAGAAGCATGGTCTCCAAGACAGAAGAAATATTTCGAAGTAGGAAGCTGCTCTAACTTAGGTGATGCACAGGCTCGTCGTCTGAGAATCCGTGTAAATGGAAAAGATGGCAAGAAATATCTTGCGCACACACTGAACAACACTGTAGTAGCTCCTCCGAGAATGCTGATCGCATTCCTGGAAAATAACCTGAATGCTGACGGATCCGTAAATATTCCGGAAGCACTGCAGCCATACATGGGCGGCATGAAGAAAATTGAGAAAAAGACCCGCGCATAAGGATATGGAGGTGTACTTTTGCACAGCTATTTAAAAGCAGTCGGTTTTTCAGAAATAAAGAAACGTGCGGAGATGAAAGAAATCCTGCTGGATGTGATTCGAAACTACGATGAAAAAAACGTGGTTTCAGACCATCCGGACGGCACTTTTGCTGAATTCTCCAAAAGTTATGGATACGACTGCGGAATTACTGTTTGCGGTCAGTACGATGAAGATAACAGGTTTCACGTGGAATATTATTATCCTTTCTTTAAGGGAACCGGCATTACAACGAATGAACCGGTGACAGTAGAACGGCATGCAGACAAAGAATCTTTTGCAGGTGCCTGCGACGATCTGAGAATAGGAATTACACTGATCTTTTATCTGCAGAATGGTGCGAGATATATGCTCGAAAAAAGCAAAGGAAATGTTTTGAACAAACCATTGACTTTATCCGGCCTTGCAGATGAGGGACGTATTCTTCTTCCGGTCCTGAAAGATAAAGAAGCAGTAAAGGTCGAGAAGGAAACCAGTAAGAATCGTAGTTCGCTGATTGCGGCAGCCAGAAATGGTGACGAGGAAGCGATGGAAAGCCTTACGATGGAAGACATGGATACATATTCCATGATCTCTCAGCGTATAGTTACAGACGATATTTTTTCTATAGTGGATTCCTATTTCATGCCATATGGAATTGAATGTGATCAATATAGTATCATGGGTGAGATTCTGGATTTTATGACATTCAAGAACATTATAACAGGAGAAGAAATCTGCCAGCTTACATTAGACTGTAATGATATGCAGTTTGATGTTTGTATCAATAAGAATGATTTGCTGGGGGAGCCAAAGATCGGACGTAGATTCAAAGGAATCATATGGCTCCAGGGACAGTTGCACTATTAATTAAAATGATTTATGATGGCATGGACGAATATTTCGCCTATGCCATCTTGTGATTTACAAGAATATGTTTCACGTGAAACATGCTTATAACAATCCGCTTGACGAGGAAATGCTATAGAAATATACATTTCACGCCGAATATTTGCAATTCATTCCATGGGTAAGAAAAGAATGAATTCCTATGATATACTTGGAGCAGGCAAGATGGAAAACTGAAAAAAGGAAGGTGATATTATATGAAAAACAAATTATGGAAACAATGGATGATAAGTGGGGTTCTGGTTTCTGCGATGGTTGTATCAGGCGGAGTATCTGTAAGTGTACAGGCAGAGGAAACAACAGAGACAGAAGAAGCAGTAGAAACCGATTCTTCTGCTGAAAGTGAAGATGATCTGCAGATTCTTTTTGATCAGGCAGTTGAAGATGCGATGATTGCCGAGGATGGTGAGATTCTTCCGGTAGTAAGCCTGGATGAGGGAGAGCCTTATGCAGTTTATGATGAAGAGGGAAGAGTTCTTCTGTATACATTCCATAAATATCCGGACAGTTATCCAGATGGCACTGATGTGAAATTGGAATGGGGAAATGTATGGACATTTACAGGTGGTGAACTGGAAGACTGGTATCAGGAAAATAAAGAGGGTGTAACAGACTGGCAGACAAGAATGAAAGAATTGCTTGGTCTGACTCCTGATAATGAATCTAACTATGTTACAGCTATGTGGGTAAAACCGGAAGATGTTTTTCGTCCGGCATATATTTCGGATATTGGAACAGTAGAAATGACAGACTCATTCTCCGAAGATGTTGATGCGGATTATAAAGCATGGTTTGATGCGAACATTATTTCCAGCTATTATGATGGCGAATATCCATGGACAAGATTGGGATATACTTATGACTGGGCGGATAATGGACAGGCTTATGGGTTGTCTGAGTTTATCGTTAAACAGGATAGTGATGTAAAAGTAGCATATACTGTTGAACTGGATGAGATGATTCAAAAGCTGGAAGATAATACATGGAATCCGGAAGCAGAAAATTAGATAAGAAAAGCCAGATTGCACTTGTAATTTTCTTTGAAATATAGTATATTAGTTACTGTTCATACACCATTATTCCTCGAGGTATTTTTGCAAAAATATGCCAAAGTCCCGAGACATACAAGCCAAAATCTCATTGTCGCAGGTAATCTGGAATGAATTTTGGTTAAGTTACTGAGAACGGAGTGAACAGTAGCTTATATTATGGGTGTTGATTAAATGTCCATATAGCTCAGCTGGATAGAGCACTCGCCTCCTAAGCGAGGGGTCGGAGGTTCAAATCCTCTTGGCGACGGGCTTCAAAGCGTTCGAAAATGTTAGCTGGATTAGCTGACAACGAACGCTTTTGTTATTTTCAAATCACGTTCGTGACACAAAATTCCATTCAAAATGATCAATTTCCAGCTAACGCAATCCGATTTTTGTTAGCTGACAGCTAATCAAAATTACCGGTTTGCAAACATGGGTTTTAAGAAGTCCAGCTAACATTTGGGTTCCGCTCCGTTGTCACCCCTTATTCGGGGATGTAAATCAGAGAAAAGGCGGGAAAAGAAACAATCTCTCCCAAACCTGCAAACATGAATTAGCTGAAACAGTATTCAATTCTATTAGCTACAGCTAATGGTCAAACAGCAATGTCTGTTTGGAACTTTACTATCTATAAAAGTTCCAGGCAGGCATTTTTTATTTCCTGAATCCTGGAGGAAAGGAGTCAAGATGACTGAGCCAAACAGACAATCAGGAGAAAACGAAGAAAGAATCATAGAAATTGAGATTGAGCGTCTTCGACCATTCAAAGAGCATCCGTTTCAGGTGAAAGATGATAAGGAAATGTTTCTTCTGCAGGAAAGCATTGAGAAGTATGGAATATTAAATCCGCTGATCGTCAGACCGGTACCGGATGGCTACTATGAGATCATATCCGGCCACAGAAGAAAACATGCTGCGGAGAAACTTGGATACCGTAAAGTACCGGTGATCATCCGGGTATTAAGTGAAGATGATTCCATTTTAAGCATGGTAGATTCCAATCTTCACAGAGAACGGATCAGCTACAGTGAAAAAGCTTTTGCTTACAAACTGAAGAATGACGTATTAAAAAGAAAAAGTGGTCGAAAAAAGAGCCAAGTTGACCACAAAACACCAAGAAAGCGGGCAATAGAAATCATCAGTGAAGATTGTGGTGATAGCCCAAAACAAGTGCAGCGTTATATCTCACTGACAAAACTGATACCGGAAATGTTGCAGAAACTGGATGATGAGATCATTTCTTTTTGTCCGGCTGTAGAGATAGCAGCATTAAGTGAAAAAGAGCAAAAGGAATTGCTTGTAGCAATGGAGTATGCACAGGCAATCCCATCACTCTCACAGGCCCAGAGGATCCGGCAACTGAGTAAAGAAAAACAGTTGTCACTGGAAAAGATGGAAGAAATCATGTGTGAAGTGAAAAAGGGTGAGATCACAAGAGTGGCATTCACAAACGAGCAGTTACACAAGTATTTTCCAAATTCTTATACACCGGCAATGATGAAACGGGAAATACTGGCACTGTTGAAATTATGGAAAAAAGAATCATGGGAAAGTTAAAGGAGGAAGAAAACATGTGTAAAGTTATATCCGTAGTAAACCAGAAAGGTGGCGTCGGAAAGACCACCACAACCGTAAATGTAGGCATTGGACTGGCAAGAGAAGGTAAGAAAGTGTTGCTGATCGACGCGGATCCACAGGGAAGTTTAACCGCAAGTCTTGGATATGAGGAACCGGATGATCTTCGCATCACACTGGCAACGATCATGATGGATGTCATCAACGAAGAAGAAATCTCTCTGGAAGATGGTATCTTACATCACCAGGAAAATGTAGATCTACTTCCGGCAAATATTGAGCTTTCTGCCCTGGAAGTAACGATGGGAAATGTTATGAGCAGAGAAATGATCATGAAGGAATATATCGATGCGATAAGATCTCGATACGATTATATCCTGATCGACTGTATGCCGAGCCTTGGTATGATAACAATCAATGCACTGGTCTCTTCCGATTCCGTGCTGATACCTGTACAGGCCGCATATCTGCCTGTTAAAGGACTTCAGCAGCTGATCAAGACCATTCTTACAGTAAAGAAAAGACTGAACCGAAAACTGGCGATTGAGGGCATTCTGTTGACTATGGTTGATTTCAGAACCAATTACGCAAGGGACATTGCATCGAGAGTACATACAACATACGGAAGCCAGATAGAAGTATTTGAAAATGTGATTCCGATGTCTGTAAAAGCAGCTGAGACCAGTGCAGAGGGAAAAAGTATCTACATGCACTGTCCAAAAGGAAAAGTTGCCGAAGCATATAAGAACTTAACACAGGAGGTTTTGAAGAATGAAAAATAGAAGTGGCGAAAAGATTAAACTGGCAAGCATTGATGAACTGCTTGGTGTGGTAAATGAAGAATCTGCAATGGAGATAGAGATTAGTAAGATCCATCCGTTTAAAAATCATCCGTTCAAGGTGCTGGATGATGAAAAGATGCAGGATCTGGTTGAAAGTGTAAGGATCAATGGAGTACTGACACCGGTACTGCTTCGAATGGATGATAATGAAGAATATGAAATGGTATCCGGTCACAGAAGAATGCATGCAGCACAGCTTGCAGGAATGACGACAATTCCGGCAATCGTAAGAGAATTATCGGATGATGATGCGGTGATTGCGATGGTGGACACTAACATTCAGCGAGAGGAACTGTTACCGAGTGAGAAAGCATTTGCATATAAGATGAAAATGGATGCTATGAGGAGAACAGCAGGTCGTCCGACAAAAGAAAATCCCCGACAAAATGTCGGGAATTATGAGACGGCAGATCTCATTGGAAAGGATAATGGAGAAAGTGGACGACAGGTTCAAAGATATATTCGTCTCACGGAATTAATACCAGAACTTTTAGATCTGGTAGATAAGAAAAAGCTCCAATTTACAGTTGCTATTGATATCTCCTACATCGATAAGGAAGTACAGGAATGGATCTACGAATATATCAGCGACACTGGATTTATCAAGCCCAAACAGATTACAGCACTTAGAAATCAACTGAATGATGGGCCAATTAATCAGATTCAGATGTTATCAATTTTCAATAACTGTGTGATGGCAAAGAAAGTATCCCGGTCTCTCACTTTCTCAGAAAAGAAACTGACAAAGTATTTTCCGGATGATTATACAGCCAAAGATATGGAGCAGGTGATTGAATCATTATTAGAAAAGTGGATGCAGGAACAGTCCTGTTAAGGAGAGAAAAAGCTAAGAAAACAATGTCAAAGAAGTTTAAAAAGAGGACTTCTTAGCAGAAAATGAAAGGAGGAAATTATGGAGAAAAAAATGACATTTAATTATTTTTACGGTACCGAAGCTGATCAGTTCAGCTTCTACCGCATACCAAAAGCATTATTTACAGACAGTTATTTTAAAGATTTATCGAGCGATGCTAAAATTTTATATGGACTGATGTTGGATCGAATGTCTCTTTCCATCAAAAATCAGTGGTTTGACGACAAAAACAGAGCATATATCTACTTTTCCATCGAAGATATCATGGAATTACTGAACTGTGGCAGAAATAAAGCCATCAAATCCATGAGAGAACTGGATGACGAAACAGGAATTGGTCTGATTGAGAAACGCAGACAGGGATTTGGAAAGGTGAACGTTATCTACGTGAAAACCTTTATGCCTGAGAAAACAGATGAGAAAAAATTTGGAGAGGAATTAGAGAAGTTTAAAAAACAAACTTCTGTGGAAAATGAAGAGCCTGCAGAAGTTTACAATTTAAACTTCATGAAGTCCCAAAATCAAACTTCTAGAAGTCCCGAAAACAAACTTCAAGAAGTTTACATTTCAAACCCTAATAATACTAATCTTAGTGATACTGAAATGAATGATAATAAATCTAATCCTATCATATCTGTGGATGAGAAAAGATTTGATAGCGATAATCGCTCTGAGGATTATCAGGCTTATGAAAACCTTGTCAAAGAGACCATTGATTATGAATCACTGGAAGTAACCCATCATGACGATATGCGACAGGTAGATGAAATCGTGAACCTGATCGTAGAAACTGTGATGTGTAAAAATGACAAGATATTGATTGCCAGCAACTGGTATCCGGCATCACTGGTGAAGAAAAAATTTCTGATGCTGACCTATTCACATATCGAGTATGTCTTACACTGTATGAGTGGTAACACCACAAAGGTGAAGAATATCAAGAAATATTTGTTAGCAGCCCTGTTTAATGCACCGTCAACGATGAACGGGTATTATCAGGCAGAGGTGAACCATGATATGCCAGGACTGGTAAGATAGGAGGTGCACATGTTTATTTTAAAACTTGCTGGGAAAATATTATTACTGCCGGTATGGCTGATCCTTTTTGTGATCGGACTGGCAGTAAAGATGACAGTACAGACTTATGCGGTTGTCAGAGGGATCCTTGGGTTTATATTCACTTTGTTGATTATAGCGACTGCATACTGTTACCATGACTGGGTACAGGTTGCATTTCTGTTTTCGCTGAGTGTAATTCTGTATCTGATCCTTTTTGCAGGAGTGTTCGTAGATACTGTACTGGACATGACAAGAGAACGCATTATTGATTTTATTATATCGTGAGGAGGATATGAAAATGAGCGAAAACAATGATTATATTCAGTTACCACCACTTAAAAAAGACACACCGTCCGATGTGGTAGCATTTATGTGGGAGTACATGAAAGTACCGGAGGATTCAAGAGAAAAAGTTAAGAATCTGCTTAAAGATGCAAATGAAAATGGCGTAAAATTAAGTCATCAGGCACCAACACTGTATGATGTTGTCCCAAAAGAAGAAATTACTGAATTTGAAGAGCTTATGCGCAAAACCATAGCTGACATTGTATCAGAAGCCAGTAGCGTTGCCTGTTGGGTGTATGTGCAGAAATATGTGAAACAGAAAACTCTTGACGAAATGCTGCAAGAATTGCCAGGAGCAGGCCAGTTTATCATTGTCATGGATACCTGGTTCGAAAGACTGATGGCGGATCAATAGAAGTTGTGATAGAATAAAGAAAACGATTTGAAGTGCAAATTGAAAGTTATAAAGGAGAAATAAAATGAGTACAAAAAAAGCAATTAGCACATCATTTGTTGCCATATTTATTTTAATAATTACACAGATTATTGCACAATCCATTGCAAGTATGTTTGTTATAATAAAAATTCCAACTGGCATTTGTAATATTATCGCTGGAATTATATATGCTGGATTGACATATCTTATTCTGAAAATGTTTATTAGCAAAATTATTAAATTGCCGACTTCGGATTTCGGAATGCCTAAATTTGCTATTAAAATAAGATGGATTTTGATAGCTGTATTATTACCATTTGTTATAAAAGGAAGTTATCTTTTAATATTCAACGGTAAGTATGTATCCTCAAATATGAATGGAAATCAGATGTTCAATACTTTAAGTGCAGGGGTTGCATTTACCGGAATAGCGGCTGGATTTGTTGAAGAAATGGTGTTTAGAGGAGTTATACTTAATGCATTAAAGAAGAGATGGAATATTAAGGTGGCTGTAATTGTTCCATCAATGTTATTTGGTATTGTACATGTTCTTGGACAGAATTTTTCAATAGGCAGTTGTTTATTAGTAATTATCGCCGGAACGATGGTAGGCGTTATGTTTTCGATGATTGCAATAGAAAGTGGTTCAGTTTGGAATAGTGGAATAGTTCATGCTATCTGGAACGTTGTGATTATTGGTGGAGGATTAGCTATTGGGGAAAAAATGAATAAATATTCTATAATGACATATGTACTTAATTCAAAAGATTTCGCCATCACAGGTGGAGAATTTGGAATTGAATCATCTGTTATTTCATTGTTCGGATACATAATAGTTGCTGGGATAGCATTTTTTATGATTAGATCAAGAAAAAATTGATATAATAGGTTTGAAAATATGAAGCTATAAGGTACTTGTCAAATTCCAGTTTGCAGAGCTGACAATCTATCATTTTGTCAATGTAAGATAAT
>ERZ791614.952-NODE-952-length-16493-cov-8.184511_pt1 | contig 16493 bp, 15 predicted proteins | sample MGYA00510274_ERZ791614 | MGnify/ENA primary metagenome ERZ791614 (study PRJEB30046, sample SAMN00715221) | human gut metagenome | study: EMG produced TPA metagenomics assembly of the A metagenome-wide association study of gut microbiota in type 2...
TGCCGGATAGGAACGGCAAAATTTTTTACACTTCTATTACTTCTTTATCGCACATCAGTAAAGAATCCGGGTTTACAAGATGTTTTAAGTAGAGAAAATATGTATGAAACACCAGAATTTTCATCATTGAAGAAATTTGTGAATTTAGGGTTTGATAAGTATACTGCTTTGCAGTTGAGAGAACGAAAGAAAAAAGAAAGAAAAATTAAAGAAGAAGGGCAATTAGCATTAGATTATGCTAAAAAGGCAGTAACTAATTTTTCAAGCCAAGTTGGTACTTTGAAGAAAGCAGTATCGGATACAAAAGTTGCAAAAACTCCAGAACAAAAAAATGCACATATTGCTGAAGTTGAAAAAAGTGTTTTTAAAATTGTTGTAACGGCTGAGGAATCCATCGAAAAACTGAAATATGCATATAATTTTTATAAGAAACAAACAGATTTTAGAAGTCGGGAAATGCAAATTTATCGAAATATAGCTACGCTAGGAATTAGTGCGGCGATGTTTGGGCATGAAGCTTTAAATCAAACAGTAGATTCTAAGGCAATAATTAATGAAATTTTTTCTGAACATAAAGATTTGATTGCAACAGTGGATACGCTTAATCAACAGTTAATAGATCTTCGTGAAGATTTAATTCTAATAGATGAGAAAGCAGATTTTTATAGAAATTATCTTCGCAAGGAAAAACAGGATAGATCCCGCTATATAAAATTAAATGTTATATTAACTGGTCTAATCAAGCAGCATGAAAATGCATTTAAAGCTATTGGGGTATTTCCTGAGATTAGTTTAGTTGGAGATGAAAAGGACTTTTATATTTGGGGATATGAAGGTGATATTAATACAATTTTTACTAATCTCATAACCAATGGATATAAAGCATTAAAAAAAGAGAAGGGAAGTAAATATTTAAAATTTATTTTAGAATATAAGGAAGGATTAATTACTATACATATAATAAATAATGGTAAAGTTATAGCGAAAGAATATCGTTCTAAAATTTTTGAGCCAATGTTTTCTACTTACTCTGATGGAACAGGATTGGGGCTTACTATTGTTCAAGATACACTTTGTATTTATCAAGGAACTATTGTGCTTGCAGAAGATTTTCCAGAAACACATTTTATAATTAATATTCCACGTCATGAAGAACCGAAGGAGGAATAATAATGCCTATAAATGTTTTGGTAATTGATGATGATAAAAGAATAGTTGAGCGTTTGATGAAAAATTTAAAAAGAATGGATTCAAATAAAATATTAGGTGAGATATATGTTGATGATACTATTACAGAGCTAGAAAATATTGAAAAATACGATGTTTCAGATTTCAAAAATAAAATTGATGTTGCACTTATTGATTATCAACTTTCTTGTTCATTTACGGGTATTCTTGTATCTGCTTGGATTGCTTTAGATTTAGGTATACCAAGGTTGACCTTAACTACTGCGGCATATCCTGGAAATCCTGAATATTTTAATGGATCAATATTAAAGCAAGAAATTACTGATTCTCCTGGAATAGTTATAGAGAGAATTAAAGAATGTGTAGAATGTTACAATTCTGAATTGTGGCTAAATAAACAACATCATGCGCTTGTAATTGAATATCAAAATTTATTAAAAGAAGGTGATCGCACTTCTGAGTTTGATCTTAATGCTATTCAAAATATTTTGGATAAGTTTGAGAGGATTCTTGATGATAGACAAGAGAGAGAATTACAAAAGATATTATCATATGAGAATATCAAAGATGACTTTTCAAAAAAAGAGCAAGAAAATGAAAAGAAACTATCCGATTTGAATAAAAAACTTGAGAAATGTTTGGAGGCACTAGGAAAAAGTGAATAATTCTATAATGCATAGGTTAATATATAATAATCCTCCAAAATACAAGACTCATAATTTATATAGGGAGTATTTACGAAAATCTACTAGTTATTGTTGTGCCTATTGTACATTGTCAGAAAGTGAATCCCCCGGGGCTACATTTAATATAGATCATTTTAAACCTAAAACACTTTTTCCAGATTTAGTTGCAGAGTGTGAAAATTTAAGATATTCATGTCCTAGATGTAATTCTTATAAAGGTGACTTATGGATTTCGGAAACTTTAGGTTGTTTGAGAGATTGCAAAAGTTGTACAAATAAATTATGTCATACTAACATAGAACGGTTTATTGATACATTGACCGAGGATCCAGCTGAAGCTATGTATTTAGGGAAAGATGACAAAATTTATGCTATGAATGGATCATTTCCAGCAAAGTATACAATAAAGTATCTTAGGTTAAATAGAGTTCAATTGATAAAAGTACGGCATGTAAGAAGGTTTATAGATGATTGGTTTGCTGAATTGTCAAGAGAGCTTAAATGCAAGGGGGAAAAATTTAGAAGTATAGAGGAAGAATATAGTGTTTTTCTGAAAAGTAGAAATATAGAAGAAATTTGTATGGAAGGAAAAGATAAAATATATTTTGAAACTATTTGTATAATGTATGAAATGATAATTTTACAAATAAAAAATTCCATAATGTTAATTAGGTGCGAAATAGATAGATTAAAATGTATGATTGATTATCGTTTTGGAAATGATGAAATATATTGAATTTCATCAAACTATAACTATTTGTTTTATAATCATGACCTCTCGTCAAACAGGTAGTTTGTACTGAAGCTATAAGCCTTTATTAATGGCCAGCGTCTAAAGACGCTGGCTTTCTCTTTGTTTAAGCCAAAATGCCTTTATCTCTTTTGCTACCCCAAACGGGGCCTTTGTATTACTTGCTACCCTTAAAAAGGGTCTTCGTACTCCTTTACACTTAATTTATCTAATACTATATCATGTTTTCCTGTTCCTCAATATATTTCTTTATCGTTACTTCGTTTGGATCTACTGTTGTCACATAGTATCCTTTTGCCCAAAAATGTCTGTTTCCGAACTTATACTTTAAATTTGCATGTTTATCAAACATCATCAGAGCAAACTTATCCCATGAATGTTGATACTGCTATCTTTAGTGGTATACTTATCAGTATATACACGTGATCAGGCGTTAAGTGACCTTTTATTATTTCTACTCCCTTGTATTTATATAATAATTTCAAAATTTCTCCTAAACTTTTTCTGTATTAATTGTAGATAATTTTTCGTCTATACTTATGAGTGAAAACAATATGATATTTACAAACCAATTTTGTATGTGATAAACTATTTACCTTATTAGCCATTAACTCATCATTTCTTTTCTGGCATAGTGACTTGAACAATTACTATTCTACATGGAATGATGAGTTTTTGTTTAAAAATCCATACGCACCTGCATAGCGGGTGGTTGTTTGTTCCAAATGAATTTAATTCATTTGGAACTGTCTAAAATTATAACACAAAAGCCGCTGAATATTCAGCGGCTTCCTTACTTTCAACATTTGGTGGAGACGAAGAGGATCGAACTCTCGACCTTACGGATGCGAACCGTACGCTCTCCCAGCTGAGCTACGTCCCCACTACATAAAATATCTTACTCCTGCCGGCGCAAAATTACAAGTATATTTTTAACTTTGGTGCTTGCCGCTATGTATACACGTGCGCTTATTGACAACTTTTGCCGCTGGTGCTACACTTTAAAGTAATTTCATAAGTATTTGATCGATGATGAGGATTAGTAGCTTTGCCAAGCGGACCTCAGCGAGCCGGTGACAGTGCAAGTCCGGCGTTTGGCGGCAGTGTGAATGGACCTTTAAGATACGGCTTGAGCCCGCAAGGGGGTAGACGCCGTCGGGATGCTTCGCCCGTTACCAGGGAAGGGGATATCGGCCATGGCCCGTATCTTAGCGAGCGGACCTTAATCGGTCAAGCAGGGTGGTACCGCGAAAGTTGTGTCTTTCGTCCCTACATGGGGATGAAGGGCTTTTTTTATTGCCCGATTTGAAGGAGGCTTATATTATGGATAAAGAAAAAAATACCAGGCTGCCGTTGGTGGACCTGATCGAAGTTAAACCAATGCAGGACGGCTACCGCTGGGTAGCGATCACGGCGATGCTGTTCGCTATCGGCATTATCCTACATACGGTAAGCCCCAATGTGGGCGGCGTGACGCCGAACTGGACGATCGCTATGTATTCTATCGTTATCAACTTGACTAATCCTTCACTGTCGCAGGCGGTGGGGATCGGTTTTATTGCCGGTATCACGCTGGTGCCGTCGTCTAAGTCGGCTTTTCCGCTGGGTAATATCGCCAGCGAGCTTTCGGGGGCGATCACCTGCTGCATTTTGGTGAAGGCCATGCTGCGCTGCGGTTTGGGCAAGTGGAAGCTGCGCCCTTTGGTGACGGGCTTTTTGGCGACTATGGCCAGCGGCGGGGTGTTTACCTTTATTTTGAAGATAGTTTTGGACCTGCCGCTGCATGTCTGGATCTACGCCATGCTGCCGGTGGTGGCGGTAGTAGGCGCGCTGAACGGCATGATCACCTTTTTGCTGTTCGGGCCGGTGCGGAAGCTGTTTTTTGTGCAGGAGGACGATGACTGATGGAGAGCGTTATCAAGCTGGAAAATTTTTATTTTGCTTATAATAAATCGGGTCTGGTGCTGCAGGATATCGATCTGGAGATCAAAAAGGGCTCGTTTACGGTGGTGGCCGGGCCCAGCGGCGCGGGGAAAACTACTTTGTGCAAGGCGTTGACGGGCATCGTGCCTTTTTACATGGGCGGCCGTTACAGCGGCGACGTGCAGGTTTTGGGCGAGTCGACCAAGGGGCGCCGGGTCTCGGATATCGCCATGCGTGTGGGCCTGATGCTGGAGGATTACGAGAGCCAGCTGGTGTCGCTGACGGCGGGCGAGGAAGTGGCGTTCAGCCTGCTGAACCACGGCTTTGCGCCGGAGGAAGTTAAGGAGCGCACCCGCAAGGCTTTAGAGGATGTGGGTCTGCCCGGGCGCGAGAGCTACCAGCTGGACGAACTGTCCGGCGGACAGCGTCAGCGTTTGCTGCTGGCGGCTACGTTGGCGGTGCATCCGGAGATCATTGTTCTGGACGAGCCTGTTTCGGCTATGGACCCGGATGGGGCCAATTCGCTGTACGAGCTGTTATATGCGATCCATCAGCGTTACGGCACGACGATCATCGTAGTTGAGCATCGAGTGGACTATCTGTTGCCTTATGTGACGGACATGGTAGTGCTGAAGGAGGGGCAGCTGGTAACGGCTGATACCTTTGCTGCTGCGGCGCGGACGATGTATGAGGACGAGGAGCTGCGTCCGCTGGTGCCTGCGTTATGGCAGGTGAAGCTGGGCGTCGAGCGCCGTTTCGGCATCACTTTGGGCGAGTGGCGGACTGAGGCAGAGGCGGCTGCGGAATTACAGATGCTTGGTTTTGAAGGGGGGAACGCCTGATGCTGGAGGCTAAAGAGGTCAATTTTGCTTACCGCAGGGGTCTGCCGGTACTGAACGATATCGCCTGCACGATCGGTGACGGCGAGTTTGTGGCGCTTTTGGGCCATAACGGCAGCGGCAAGACGACGCTGAGCCGTTTGTTCATGGCGCTTCTGCATCCCCGCAGCGGGCAGGTGCTGGTAGACGGCGAGGATATCGTCAATTATGAGCCGGCCGACCTGGCTGACAAGATCGGTTATGTATTCCAGAACCCGGATCTGCAGATTTTGGAAGATACGGTTTTTGATGAGGTGGCGTATGGGCCGAGGGCTAAAAAGCTGACGGCAGAAACGATTAAAAAGCAGGTGGAGGCAGCTTTGGCGGCTACAGGGCTGGCCGAGCTGGCGGGTGCGTATCCGCGTCTGCTGTCCTTTGGGCAGAAGCGGCGTTTGGGTGTGGCTTCGGCGCTGGCGCTCAATCCGCGTACTTTGATCTTAGACGAGATCACCAACGGTCAGGATGCGATCGAGAAAGAGCGGATGATGCAGTATTTGCAGACGCTGAACGAAGAAAAGGGGATCACGATCGTGTTGATCTCGCATGATATGGACGTGGTGCGCCGTTATGCGAAGCGGGCCATTGTCCTGAAGGATGGCGACCTGGTGTATGACGGTACGCCGACGGAGCTGTTCGGCGGTGCGTATGCTGTGGAAGAATGGGGCCTGCGCCGGCCGACGGCGGCTGCTTTGGCGGGCAGTCTGGGTTTTACGGCGGCGACACCAGAGGAGTTCTGCCGCCTGTTGGTGCGGAAAGGAGCTGAGGACTGATGCGGATCAGTGCGTTTACTCAAATCATTGTCACTGTCGCTGTGACGGCGTGGGTCTTTATTCTGCCGGTCAAGGCGGTGGCGACGATCCTGGTTTTTGAGCTGGCTTTACTGCTGTCGATCAAGCGCGACCGCATGACTATGGCGGCGATCGGCGGTTTGGCGGTGTTCACCGGGCTGATGATCCTGTTCCAGCTGCTGTTCGGTTCGCCGCTGGAGGTGGCGCTGACGGGCGGCCTGCGGATGCTGGTCATGACGATGGCGTTTTTGTGTATGCTGGCGGCGACGCGTATCCAGGATATTGCCCAGACGCTGGTGGACCGTTTCCACCTGCCCTGTGAATATGCTTTTATGCTGACGACGGCGCTGCGTTTCGTGCCTAATTTCCTGGCTGACAGCGAGATCACGCTGGATGCTCAGTCCTGCCGCGGTTATTCCAACCGGGGCAACTGCGTGAAACGCCTGCTTTCGTATGTCGTGGTCATCAGACCGCTGGTCATGCGGGCGGTGGCCAAGTCCGAAACGCTGGCGCTGAGTATGGAGCTGAAGGGTTTCGGCAGCAATACTTATAAAAATATGCCGCGAGAGCCGCTGGGAGCCGCCGATTTTATCGTGCTGGGGCTGGTCGTGGTCCTGAGTACCTATCCGTTCTGGAAATAATGCCCGGCTGAAAATTTTAAATCATCCTGCAAGCAGCTGCTGCCTTAGAAAGGGAGCGGCTGCTTTTTTTTTGAGTAATATAATAATTTTATTGCCTAAAAGAATATAAATTACAGTTGATAAAAATAATAAATATGATAGAATAAAATCAGCAAAGTATATAAAAATATCGAACTATTTTAAATGTATGGATAGAAGGTGGCTGTAATGGTACAATCGGGTGATACTCTCGTTTTATCTTTAGCTGAATTACTGGGCGGCAAGCAGGTGGATACCGGAGTCATCGACAGGGCTCTGGCGGAGCTCTGTTCTGCTTTTGATTTTGACGGCGGGCTGATCTATGAATTGGACCAGTACAACCATCTGCATCTGAAAGAACGCTTTCTGCGTAAGGAACTGCCTTTGCGGGGCAGCTTTCCGATCGACGCGGTCGACGCTGCTTACCGCAGCTATCTGGCGCAGGAAACCTTTGTCTGGCTGGAGGGTGGACAAAAGAACAGTGCGGCTGAGAATGCTTTGCTGGAGCTGTTTGCGGCGCAGTCGCTGGTAGTGGCTTCAGTAGTCGATGAAACGCTGCAGATCTACGGGCTGCTGGTATTTGTACAGCAGTCGGCCCGGCCGGTGCCGCCGGCAGGCACGCAGCAGCTGCTGAAGACAGTGCTGTCGATGTTTGGCCGGTATATCGGGGTGCGGGTCTATCAGAACAAGCTGACTTTTGCCAAAAATTCGCTGGAAAGCATTTTGGATAATACAGGTATAGATATTTATGTCAACGATTTCCATACCCATGATATTTTATATGCCAACCGTTCTATGGCGGCCCCGTACGGCGGTATTTCGCAGTTTTTGGGACGCAAGTGCTGGGAGGTGCTGTTCCCGGGTCAAAACGGGCCTTGTGCTTTCTGCCCGCAGCAAAAGCTGATCGATGAGAACGGTGAACCGACGAAGATCTATTCCTGGGATTATCAGCGGCCTTTCGACGGTTCCTGGTTCAGGGTGTTCAGCGCGGCGTTCCGCTGGGTGGACGGCAGACTGGCCCATGTGGTGAGCAGTGCCGATATCACTGACAATAAGCGCAACGAAGCTTTGGTCGAGTATCTGGCCAATTATGATTCGCTGACGAACCTGCCGAACCGCCGGATGCTGGTGAAGGAGTGCGAGCGCCGGATCGACAAAACGCAGGAGGGCGGCGAAGGTTATCTGCTGTTTTTTGACATCGACGGTTTTAAAAAGATCAACGATACCTTTGGTCACGAAGCGGGGGACGAGTTCTTAGTGCAGCTGGGACAGTTTTTTTCCGGTATCCCGCTGCTGCATGACGCTATTTACCGCAACGGCGGCGATGAGTTCATCGCGATCATCGACGGGGATAAAACGGAAGCTAATATCCGGAATCTGGCCAGCTTTATCCATCGGCGGTTTGCCCAGCCCTGGCGGCTGAAAAGGGGCGAGGTGTTCTGCAATGTCAGTATCGGCGTGGCGCGTTATCCCGAGGACGGGAGGACGGCGGAGGAGCTGCTGCTCAAAGCTGATCAGGCCATGTACAAGGTGAAGAAAGCCGGCGGTAAGGGTGTCCTGTTTGGGTACGAGCTGTAAATCTTAATAATAAAAGCCTTTATGACTTTGTCATAAAGGCTTTTTTATGTGCAGATCCTGATGATCAGGGCGGTCAGTTTTGGCTGCCGCCAGGTAAAAGTCCAAAAACAGCTGGGCGGTGGCGCTTAACCGGTCTTTTTTGGACCAGAACAGCGTCTGTTCAAAATACAGTTCATCATCAGCCAGCAGCTGCTGCTGCAACCCTTGGGGGAAGTCGTCCCTGCCGCCGGCGGAAACGATGGCGATGCCGCTGCCGTCCTGCACGAAAGCGAGTGCGGCAGTATTGGTGGTGGCGATAAAGCGGATCTTGGGCATGAAGCCGTGCTTGAGGCAGGCTTTGCGCAGCAGGCTGTAGCAGCCGAAGTTACAGCAGACAGGGATATTCTGTAATTGTTTCGGCGTCAGCGGCTGCTGTGGATCAAGGCCGCAGTTTGCCTGCGGACTGTAAACGGCATAAAAATATTCTTTCTGCGTTTTGTGGGCGGCAAACAGCTGCGGTGACGGCAGCGGCGCATTGGCAAAGGCAAAATCACTGCTGTTTTCCGCAATATGTCTGGTCTGGGCGCTGACGGCTTCTTCCCGGAACTGGAAGCAGATTTCGGGATAGGCGGCCGCAAAGGGACGCAGATAGGTGTTGATGAAAAAGGTGCTTTTGGCAGGCGAAACGCTGAAGCGCAGTGTGCCGGAAGCTTTTTTATTGAAGCTCTGCATATCTAAAAGGATGGTTTCTTCGGTGCGACAGATCTGGCGGGCCTTGCCCAGAAAGGCTTCCCCGGCTTCGGTCAGGGTCAGCTGGCGTTTGCCGCGCGCAGTCTGGATCAGCTTGGCGCCGTAATAGTGCTCCAGCGTTTTGATCTGGGCGCTGAGGGCCGGCTGGGCCAGGGCCAGTTTTTTGGAAGCTGTGGTCAGGTTGCCTGTTTCGGCGACGGTGATAAAATTACGGTAAAATTCAAAATCCATAGCTCACCTCTAAAAAATATAAGAAATTCTTATTATAATAACAAAGAAATAGTATTTTACTTTTTTATACCACCATTCTACAATAAAAATAGTTTGAGAGCAAGAAGGGGATGGGGTTATGTACGGAAGTAAACGCAAGCGCCGCCTGCACAGCGTAGCGGTATTGCTGGGACCGCTCAGCTTCGGCTTGACGATACTGCTGCTGGAATGGTTCTTTGGCTTCAAAGCGGCTGCGGCGCTGGGGACGACGGTCTGGATGGCGCTGTGGTGGATATTGCGGCCGGTCAATATTTCGGTGACGGCGTTCGTGCCGATCGGTGTCAACGCATTGTTTGACCTGATCCCGATGCAGCACGTTATCAGTCAGTATTTTTCTGAGATCATCGTGCTGCTGTTCGGCGCTGATCTGGTCTGCCTGACCTGGGCGACGACGGGGCTCGACAAGCGGCTGGCGATCAAGACCCTGTGCTGTATCGGCACGTCACTGCGGCAGCAGATAGCAGTCTGGCTGCTGGTAGCGACAGTACTGTCCATCTTTCTGCCGAATGTGGTCGTCTGTACGATCCTGGTACCGGTAGCGGTATCCATGCTGCAGTTTATTGGCGAGGAAAACATCAAAAACAGTAAGCTGGCAGTGCCGATCCTGCTGGCGATCGTCTGGGGCGCGGGCATCGGCGGCTTCGGCTCGCCTTTGGGCGGGGCGGCGAACCTGGTGGCGATCAGCTATCTGGAAAAGCTGACAGGACAGGAATTTATGTATATCGACTGGGTGGTTCGTTTTCTGCCGCTTTTGGTACTGGTCCTGCTGCTGAATCTGTTTTTCCTGTTCCATTTGCCGGTGCCGGTAAAGCGCTTGGCTGGTACCAGCGAATATTTTAAGGAAATGTACGCGCAGCTGGGTACGATACGGCTGGGCGAAAAAATCAGCCTGGTGCTGTTTGTCGCGGCGACACTGCTGGCTTTTATCCGGCCGCTGTACGCCGGGTGGCTGCCGGCGCTGAAGCCTGCGTATGTCTTTCTGATCATGGGGCTGCTGGCCTTCACCTTCGAGGATGAGGACGGCAAGGCTCTGCTGACCTGGGAATTTGCGGAAAAGGGCGTTATGTGGGGCATGCTGTTTTTATTTGCCGGCGGCCTGGCTTTGGGCAGTCTGGTGACGGAAACCGGCGCGGCCCTGAAAATGGCTGAGGCGATCACGCTGCTGCCGCTGACTGGCGGTCTGGAAACGGTGTTTGCTTTTACGCTGTTTTCGACGGTGCTGACCGAGATTTCCAGTAATACGGCGGCCGCCGCCATTGCCGTGCCTGTAGTGCAGAGTATTGCGCAGGCGCTGGGGCTGAACCCGATCCCGTATTTGTTCGTGGCGATCGTCGCCTTCAACAGCGCCTATGTGCTTCCGGTATCGATCAGGGCTATCCCGGTCAGCTATGGGCTGGACCCGGCCGAGCTGTTTAAAAACGGGCTGCTGCTGTCGCTGTGCAGCGTACTGCTGATCACAGTCGTTGGTTATTTGTTCATCAGGTACTGGCCGTTGTTCTCTACGGTCTGAAAAGGGTCTGTCGCTCCCACTGCTGCATGGCGGTGGGATTTTTTTGTGCGGGCGCTGGCGGCACAAGGTTTGGGAAAGTATGAGCCGGAAAAAGCCTTCACCAAAAACAAGTATTTATTTAATATTACAATTTAAAGATTGCCAGTAAAAATCTTTTAGAATATAATAAAAATAGCAACTTAATATAATGATTATATTTATTATAGATAATAACGGAAAATAGAAGGCAGCTGGCAATGAAAAATAATATCTTATTAAAAACTAATTTACTCGTCAGTGTGATTTTGCTGGTTGGTTTCGCTCTGATCGCGACTTTGAGCTACCGCGCTAATTATAATGCTTCACTGGTGAAGATCAAACAGGTCTCCTCGCTGGCCTCGGAAGGTATTTATTACCGTTTGTCGACGATGCTGACCAAGCCGGTGAATATCTCGCAGACGATGGCGCATGACAGCCTGCTGATCAAGCTGCTGGAGGAAGAGGGCAGCCGTTATCAGGAGGCCGGTTACCAGGAAACGATCAGGAAGTATCTGGATACCTATAAAAATAAGTATGCCTATGATTCGGTGTTCCTGGTTTCGGCGTCCACCAATAATTATTATAATTTCAACGGTCTGGACCGCAATCTTGTCCGGGGCGAGGATGAAAACGTCTGGTATTATAATTTTCTGCAAAGCGGCGAAGAATACAGCCTTAATATCGATAATGATGAAGTTGCTGGTGCGGCCGATAAGATCACTCTGTTTGTAAACTGCAGGATCAGGGATGCGTCCGGCCGGGTGATCGGTGTAGTGGGCGTCGGCGTGAATGTCGATTATATCAAAGGCCTGCTGCAGGAATATGAAAAGGAATACGACGTTGCGACATATCTGATCAATGAAAAAGGCGAGATCGAAGTTTCCAGCCTTTATAACGGTCATCAGACGGCGGACTGGTTCAAGGTCAATGACAGTGAAGATATCCGCAGCGAGATCCTGGAATGGAAAAACGGCAGGACCAACTGGGATATTTGGATGCCGGGCGATGTGCAGAATAACGAAAAAAGCTATCTGGTCGTCCGCTATATCCCCGATCTGTCGTGGTATCTGCTGGTAAAGCAGGATACCGGCGCCTTACTGGCCGAGCTGAATGAAAAGATGCTGGAAACGGTAGTTTTGATTTCGGTGGTGATCCTGCTGATTATTCTGACTATCACTTCGGTGATCAGAAAGTTCAACGTGCGGATGACGAAGCTGCTGGAAGAACGGCAGGAGCTGTTCAAGGAAGCGACCGAGCAGATCTACGATAATATTTATGAATTGAACATCACTAAAAACAGGGCAGCCAGCAAAAAGACCGAGCTGTATTTTGAGGCGATGGGAGCTAAAGACCTGCCCTATGAGGAATTTCTGCAGGCTGTGGCCGACAGGCAGCTGCTGGAAGAATACCGGGCCGGCTATGTGGCGACGTTCAGTATCGAAAATGTGATGCGGCATTTTAAGGCCGGCAATAATTATCTGCAGTATGAATTTATGATCACAGAAAACGGCAGCGATTATTTCTGGATGCGGATCGACGCTTATATTTTTTATTCGGAAGCTGATAAGTCAGTGCATATGTTTACTTATCGTAAAAATATCGACGAGGAGAAACGCAAGGAGCTGGAAACACAAAGAAAGGCTTCCACAGATGAGATGACCGGCGTTTATACGAAAAAGGCGACGGAAAGGATCATCGACGGGGTTTTGTGCGGCAAGCTGCAGGGCAGCTACAGCTTTTTTATCATCGATATTGATAATTTTAAGCAGGCCAATGATCTGCACGGCCATATTTTCGGCGATTATTGTATCCGGGAGTTCGTGGAACGGCTGAAAAAATTCTGCCGTGAGGACGATATCATCGGCCGTATCGGCGGTGACGAGTTCGTGGTTTTCGGGACGATATCGGATGAGGAAGGCGCCCGCCGCAAAGCGGCCCGCCTGTGCCAGAAGCTTGACACTATCTGTGAGGACAGCGGCAGCTGCTGGAAAATGTCTGTCAGCGTAGGGATAGCTTTAGCGCCGCAGCATGGCAGAAGCTTTGCCATGCTGTATGAAAAAGCAGATAAGGCTTTGTATCAGACAAAGGACAAAGGCAAGAACGGCTATACGGTCTATGAGGAAAAGGAATAAGGCGGAATATAGATAAAAAGCCTGCGTTTCTAATGAAACGCAGGCTTTTTGATGTGAGGAAAGAATTTTTACGTAAGTTTTTGATATTTACCAGGGGCAGTTGGAATTAGGGCATTCGGTGCGGCCGTCGCCATAATAGCCGCCTCTGTGCTCGCCGCGGTATTCACCTTTATGGTGGCGGTATTTGCGGTGGCCTTCATAGTAATGGCCGCCGCCTGCATGGTAATAGCTGCGGAAATGCTCGCGGGCAGCGTCTTTTTCGGCATCACTCATGCTGTCCCATTTGGCGCGTGCTTCTTCACGGGCTTTCTGGCGTTCTTCAGGAGTCATTTTACGCCATTCTTCACGCTGTTTTTCACGTTGTTCAAAGCGTTCTTTTTCTTCGGGCGTCATATTTTTCATGCGTTCTTCACGCCATTTGGAATATTTTTCTTCGTGTGCCTTCTGACGTTCTTCCGGGGTCATTTTTTCCCATTCGGCGCGTCTGGCTTCACGTTCCTTGACCTGCTCGTCAGTCAGCTGCGGACCGGGGTGCATGGGGCCGCCCCAGTGACGGCCGCGTTCCATATGGTAGGGACGGTCGGGATAATTGTCGCCTTCGTCGTGGTGCAGGATCGTGCCGACACGCTCGCGCATGCTGGGTTTGGTATCGGCCTGCTCGGCCGCAAAAGCAGCGGAAGCACACAGGGCGGTGAGGACACCGGCGATAACAAGAGATTTTTTCCAGGAAGTTTTTATCATAACAACATCTCCTTTAAGATTGTGATTTGAGGTTCGTTTGACCTTGTATGCTTATTGTAGAGTAAACTTATGTCAAAATTATGACGATTTACAGACTTTTTTCTGACATTTTTATTTTAGCATGTTTGGCAGGAAGAAAGCAATTTAGCTCTTTTCAAGGAATGCCTACATATTTTTCCATGCATTTTTCCAGAAGCAGCTGCGCCTGGCAGCAGGCTTTACGGGTCAATGGAAAATATTTTTGAATTATGTAAATAAAGTAATTGATAATTAAAATCAATTTAGACTTGTTTTTATAAAGAGAGTAGTGTATAATCAAATCAAAGGTTAGCCAGAGCTAACTAAAACGAAAATAAACTGCGATGAGCCAAAGCTTTTGGCCAAAGGAGGATCTATATGTATAAACAATATCAGCTGCCTTATGCTTATGAGGCATTAGAACCGCATATCGACGCATTGACGATGGAAACACATTATTCCAAGCATCATGCGGCGTATACTAAAAACCTGAATGACGCAGCCGAAAAAGCCGGCGTGGCAGGACGGGACATCACCGAGCTGCTGGCAAACCTGGACAGTATCACTGACAGCGGTCTGCGTAAAGCTATCAGAAACAACGGCGGCGGTTATTATAACCACAACCTGTATTTTTCGACTATCAGTCCTGACGGCGGCGGTGAACCGGAAGGCGCGCTGGCGCAGGCACTGACCAGAGAATTCGGCGGCTTTGCCGCTTTTAAGGAACAGCTCAGCGCGCTGGCGTTAGGGCAGTTCGGTTCAGGCTGGGCCTGGCTGTCTGCGGCTGCCGGCGGCAAACTGCTGCTGTCTGCCAGCCCGAACCAGGACAACCCGATCATCGAAGGCAGCAGTTTCGTGCCGATCCTGGGCATCGATGTCTGGGAACACGCTTACTACCTGAAATATAAAAATCTGCGCGCCGATTATGTGCAGGCTTTCTACAATGTTATCGACTGGAAAGCGGTAGCGGCTAATTACGAGCAGGTCCAAAACGGCTGATTATCCGGCCGATACTGAAAATAACAGAATTTATAAATCTTGAGGAGGAATCTATCATGTCTAAAAAATTATATGAAAAAATGAATCTTTATCTTGCCAATCAGGAAGTCGCTTATATCAAGCTCCATAATCTACACTGGTATGTGAAGGGGCGCAGCTTCTTCACTCTGCATGCAAAGCTGGAGGAGCTGTATGACCAGACTGCCGAGATCATCGACGCGGTAGCTGAACGGCTGCTGGCAGTTGGTCAGGCGCCGGTCGCCAATATGAAAGAGGCTTTGGCGCTGGCGACGATCAAGGAACTGGCAGATAAGCCGATTTCTTCGGAAGAAACTGTGCAGGGGCTGATCGCCGATGTGGAATACTGGATCAGGGATACCAAAGAGATCGTGGAGCTGGCAGATGCTGCCGGCGACGGTGTGACTGCGGATCAGTTCAATGATTATTTAGGGGAATATCAAAAACTGCTGTGGATGCTCAAATCCTACATTGCCTGAAACTGAACGGATAAACTGCAACCCTCGCTGCCATAAGGCGGCGGGGGTTTTTCTATGCCCGCAGATAAATTTTGCGGATAAACATTTTTTTGACACATCTTTGTGTTATATTGATTGCAGACAAGTGCGGACCTTATAATATACTTACAGGGAGCTGAGCTGTGCGGAGAATAATTTATCCCCGTACGCCAAAATAAGTATATAATGGTAATAATACATTTACGAGGTGCAGCGATGAATAAAATTTTGATTGCTGACGATAATCAGCAGATAACTTCTATTTTAGCAAATTATGCCCGCAAAGAGGGTTTCGAGCCATTGGTAGCTCTGGATGGACAGCAGGCGCTGGAGCTGTTTGAGCAGCATGAAAAAAATATCGACGTGGTACTGCTGGACGTGATGATGCCGAAGCTGGACGGTTTCGAGGTCTGCCGTGAGCTGCGCCGCCGGTCGATGGTGCCGATCATTATGGTCACGGCCCGCGGTGAAGATTTTGAACGGATTATGGGGCTTGATATCGGCGCTGATGATTATATCCTGAAACCTTTTTCAGCAGGCGAGGTCATGGCGCGTGTCCGCGCTATCCTGCGCCGGGTCCAGCCGCGCGAAGCCGAGCAGCAGAATCTGTACAGCGTCGGCAATCTTGTGATCGATCTGGACAAATATCTGGTCACGATCGGCGGCGCGGACGTGACGCTGACGAAAAAGGAAGTAGAGCTGCTGTGGACTTTGGCTAAAAACAGCAGTAAGGTGTTTTCGCGTGAGAACCTGCTGGACAGTATCTGGGGTTACGATTATTTCGGCGACAGCCGGACTGTGGATTCACATATCAAGCGCCTGCGGGCCAAGGTGGATAAGTTTGAACACGAGGAGTGGGAGATCAAGACCATTTGGGGCGTAGGCTACCGTTTCGAGGAGAAAGAGCATGCGCAATAAAATCGCCTGGAAGCTGACGCTGTATTTTGCAGCGGTACTGCTGATTTTTGCTTTGGTCGTGGGCGGCACCTTTATGCATTTTTTCGGCAAGCATACGCTGGATCTGAAAAAGAAAGAGATGCAGGTGCGGGCAACGAAGATCGCCGAGGTACTGCAGGATAATATGTCGCGGCTGCAGAACCGTTACGGCGG
>ERZ791614.967-NODE-967-length-16248-cov-3.256839_pt1 | contig 16248 bp, 27 predicted proteins | sample MGYA00510274_ERZ791614 | MGnify/ENA primary metagenome ERZ791614 (study PRJEB30046, sample SAMN00715221) | human gut metagenome | study: EMG produced TPA metagenomics assembly of the A metagenome-wide association study of gut microbiota in type 2...
TTCCCGTTGTTGGTTGGGAACAGCATAAATATATCATCATCAAGTCGTTCATCGTGTTGTCTTCGTGGATATTCGGATATTTCGGAATGAAACATCTGCCTTTAACCATAGTAGGACCTATCAACGCCACTCGTCCGGTGATGGTGCTTGTGGGAGCGATGCTGGTATTTGGCGAACGGTTGAATCTCTATCAATGGATTGGGGTAATGCTGGCCATTGTCTCTTTCTTTATGTTAAGTCGTTCGGGGAAGAAAGAAGGAATTGATTTTAAGCATAACAAATGGATATTCTTTATTGTGTTGGCTGCCATTACAGGTGCTATCAGCGGATTATATGACAAGTATCTGATGAAATCTCTGAATCCGATGCTGGTACAATCCTGGTATAATGTTTATCAAGTGTTTATTATGTGTCCTATTTTGTTATTGCTTTGGTGGCCTAAAAGAAAGTCTACCACCCCGTTTCGCTGGGACTGGACGATTATACTGATTTCTATCTTTCTTTCGGCTGCCGATTTCGTTTACTTTTACGCATTGAGCTATGACGATTCCATGATTTCCATTGTTTCGATGGTCCGTCGGGGAAGTGTAGTAGTCTCTTTCACTTTCGGTGCACTTCTCTTCCGTGAAAAGAATTTAAAAAGCAAAGCGATTGACCTTATACTGGTGTTAATCGGAATGATATTCTTATATTTGGGGTATAGAAATTAAAAAAGAGCCTTTATACTCGTTTTATCCCTCATATAGTTTGTTATTACGCTTTTTGTTATGTTAAAAAGGTAGATGTTCCGGAGTTTTTATCATTAAGATTTCTATCTTTGTTTTACAAATGATTTACGAAAAAATAAAAAAAATATGGCAACTGTATCATGGGTAGTATTTAAGCATCATAAAAAATCGGATGGTACATACAATCCCAAAATCCGAATATCACATAACAGAACATCATCGTATATATCAACTCCTATATATACGGATATGGTTCGATTTAAGAAAAAATCGGCTTCAGGTACTATTACTTTGGAAAAAATAAAAGAAGAACTTGATGATATAGTGAAGGAGTATCGCCATATTATAAATGATAATCAAGAGATTGTCCAGGAATGTGAGACGTCTAAGGATATTGTTTTAATGATCGAAAGACGGAAGAAGCGTAAGGATATAGATTTCATAGAATTTGCTAGACAGCATATCCAAATGACTCCCAATGCGGGAACTAGAACAGTTAAGACTACCGGAATAAATGCGCTTTGTCATTTTCTTAAATATAAAAATGGTAATGATAAACTCTCAATAAAAGACTTAACGTCTAAGTTGTTAAGAGAATACGAAGGATGGTTGCGAAAAGAAAGATTAATCACTGTCAGGCAAAACAGAACAGCAAAACAAGAGTATAGGACAATTAGAAAACCGGCTTTGAATGATACTGGCGTACACTCTTATATGGGAATTATTCAGTCGGTGTTTAATGCTGCATTGCTTCACTATAATGATTATGAAAAAGGTGATATTGTTATCACTAATGATCCGTTCAAGGTGTATACTATTCCTCCGGTATTAGAAGCAAAGAAAAGGGCTGTAGATGTTGATATAATCAGGAAAATCTATAATTACTCTCCAATAAATAAACGAAAAAGAACTACTACTTTTACCCGTGATATTTATATTTTGTCTTTCCTGTTGGCAGGAATGAATGCGATTGATATGCTTGATTGTCAAATGGTAAACGGTAGAATAGAGTATGAACGCCAAAAAACAAAAGATCGGAGAAAGGATAAGGCTTTTATTTCTGTATGCATTCACCCTTTGGCACTCCCCATCATTGAAAAATATCGTGATCCATCTGGAAAGTGTCTATTTGATTTTTATAAGAGATATAGTAATATACGTAATCTGACGAAAGGAATACATCGGGGTATGAGGTCTTTGTGTGAGGAGATTGGGATAGATTATATTCAATTCTATTCTGCTCGTCATTCTTTCGCTACTATTGCCCGTAATGAATGCGATATAAGTAAAGACGATATATCGCTATGCCTGAACCATTCAGATGGTAAGACAATAACGGATACCTATATTAAACGGGACTTCTCGAGAATTGACAAAGTAATAAGTAAAGTGGCCGACTATGTATTTGGAGAAAGCCTTTCCAGTACTTCGTCAATAAACAATGATCTGTAATGCGGACACTCTAATACTCCCTTTTGCTTTGCTTCCCGATAAACAGAAGAGAATAGCTTTGCTTTTTCTTTTTCGGTGGTTGGTGTGTCTGTTATGGGCGTGCCTAGGAACCGGCATCCCCAACCTTTGCAGGTAGGAGTGAGAGAACAGTGAAAATCGTTTGTTCTCTCACGGGAACAATTTTGGATATATGGTTTCATTGTTTATGTTCTTCTGTATACTTTATTGCTTTTTGATATTTTAAATTAAATTCATCCATCTTTTCTTTATATTTTATGCTATCAATCGATTTCCACCATTCTATTCTCTCTTTTTCTTGGTCAGCTTGTTCGATAAATTTAGTATACTCATATTCTTTATTGCTTTCATTAATATAGTTCCATGATATTTTACCAATGTAAAAGCTAAATAATGATAGTGCAATGTATATTAATCCAGCTTTCATCAATGCGCTTCTTTCATAGGAATTGGCAGGAACTTTTATAGCAATGTCTTCATTTGAATAACCGTTTAACCTTCTTCCTGTTTTATATCTTCTATCTGTAACGTAATTAGCTGTAGTAACAGTTTTCTTCATATATACATATTTTTTTGTTAATCTGCGAATTCCCCAAATAAACAATCCGATTGCGGGCAAGAAAAGAAATGAAAATGGAAGTATTAGTATATAACATATAATTTTTACAATAGTTTTGTTTCTAAAAACTACAGGTTTAAATCCTTCTGCACTGGCTCTTTCTCTTAATTCATTTGGAGATACTATTTCGTTTGTAATTTCATCAAAATATTGATTGGTGCTATTAATACATATATTTCTAATTGGTGTTGAATGTGCATTTCCATAGAGGTTATTGCTTATTACTTTTCCGCCATCTCTTCCAACTTGGTTTACTGCTGATCTAATAAACCCTTTTCCTAAGTTAACAAAGAAGTTTCCCATGATATTTTAGATTTTACTGTTTTTGTTGATTAATATATTTGATTGTTGTTTATTATAGTATAATACTAATAATTTATTATTTTAATACGGTATTTGGTTAAACTTTTTTTCTCCGCAAAGTGTTGACTTTCAGCCTTTGAATATAATACCTTAATCTAATACATTACCGCCTATTGCCTATCAGCCCTCAAGAAAGATATTAATTCATCCTTAGTCTTAATGGTATCATCCTTGGATTGTATAGTTGCGTCCTTTTCCGCAATAATCCGCTCTAAGTCTTGAATACGCTGTTTTAGCCTATCGAGCTCTTCCGAGTTTGATTTATCGCTTGGATCAAGACGGTGTATTTCAACTTCGCCGGTGGGCTTAATAATTTTTTGGGTACCGGATTCGGGCATTGTTACGGAAATCTTCGTATTTCCTACATTGGAATATGAAGATTTGTTATCTCCACTCCCTTGAGAACCGTAGTTGTCTCTTCCTGCGGTGTTTTTGTTTTCATTTATCATATTGCCAATTCCTGTTTTAAGCCATGCTATATCTAAATCAGGGAAGATGGTAGATATTTTATCTAATGTAGATTGTCTAGTATTATCTCCCATTTTTGATACAGAAGCATTACTTAGCCCTACAATACGCTCAAATTTTTGCGTAGATATTCCCTTGTAATCAATAAAAAGCAATAATCTTTCTTTTAATCCCATATAAGTTAATTAGAGTTAATATCTAAATTAATATTAGATAATCTATTTGTTTATTAGATTAAATATCTATCTTTGCAACATCAATCAATCAATCAACGCAAAGTAACGAAGATTGAACGAGAAAAGCAAATTTTTTACATAACTAAAAATAGGTAAGGCAATGAGAAATAGAGATTATGAACTAGTAAAGAACGGCAAATATAATATGAAAGCCATCATGCAGAGAGCTTGGGTATATGTACGCCAGTACGGTTATTCTCTTAAATCTGCCTTGCGTACTTCTTGGGTGGACGCTCGTTTGGCTATGGATGAATATGTAGAATCATTGAAGCCGAAAGCGATTGAGTCTAAACAGGGTAATGTGTTGAAAGCGTTTTTCGCCGATAAGTATGCTAACTACGATAGTTCTTGGAGATAATGAGTGAAGAAAAAATAAACGAAAACTTAGTTTTCCTTCGGAAATACACGGACGATCTGAAAGAACGAGATGAATATACAGTTCAGATGCTGGCTGGAAGCAAAGAAACGAAAGAAGAAATTATCAGTAACTTTCTTCGAATAATAAAAGATTACGAGGCTCTGTTAGGTTAGAACCTACGAAAGAAGCGAGCAAAACGCTTTCAGGGTACATTGATTAGTTCTTTGACATATTGGATCATACGAAAAGAAATTCAACCGTAGCAGAAATGCCGAGACCGGTTGAAGGTTCGAATTAGTAACGTATATCACTTGGAAGTCCGAAAAGTCTTTATCAGTAAGCATATAGCAGGTTAGGCGAGCTATAACGCTATCTAAGTGATTCAACATATAGCCCGTACAGACAGTTGCACTGTTTGCGTGAGGTCTTGATCGGATCAAGGTACGGGCGCAAACTTTTAATCCAAATAGTTATGTTTAACATTATAAGAAAACACAGAGAAAAGAAATTAAGAGAAAGGTGTATTAAATATGCATTAAGAATCTCTAATGTGTATACAACTCATTCTTTAATTGATGCGGCAGATAATATTTATAATTATATCAGTAGGCATGAAAGACAATGATGATGTTATTATCATACATATAAAAATAATCATTTTTATATTGGGTTTTATAGCGGGTATATTATTAGGCAAATAATATTTTAATGGTGTTTTATGGTATGGTGTACGGTCTGCGAAGATAGTGCACCTTTTTGGTATTAGTAGTAAATGACAAGTCCTGCATCTTTTGGTGCAGGCAAACGGGTGGTTGTGTTTCGTGGCTGAAACTGCGGTGAGGTGCACCAATAATCCGTGAGGCTGGTTCGACTCCAGCACCATCCACAATAATAATCAAATAATTAATCTTATGACAAAAGGAATTAAAACAATAACAGGAGATTGGGTAAATTCTATCTCTAAATTGAAATTAGGAGAAGTAGTTAGAATACCTGATGAAAGCTATGATTGTGTTATGAGTTCGGCTCGTTATCGGTTAAAAAGAAAATATAAAGTACTGATAGAAAGAGAAGGTGAAAAGGAAGTCATTAAAGGATTTAAGTACTTTAAAATTAAAAGGACTGCATAATGGAACCTTTATCACAATGTGAGTATCAAGTAGCTCATGAAGTAGCAAAAGGGCAAACTCCTGATGAAATAGCCGATTTACTTAAAAAGTCGGTTTGGACGATAAAAGCGCAAATACGGGACATTCATAAGAAACTAGGCATTAATAACAATGTCGAGCTTACTTTATATATTCTATGTGATAGGGCAAAAAGAAATTTCGATTTGAAAGAAATACGAAAGCATGGGATTGAAATTTTCTTTTCTGTGTGGTTCTTCATATTAGCTATAACTCCTAATTCCCAAATGGACATGAGAAGGTTAAGAATGCGTTCCGGTGCTCGAATATCAGCAAGGGTTGTTCGACCTAAAAGAGATAGTGATTTGATGTTCGCTGCCTAATATTAACTATAAAAATATGTTCTATGAAAACAATTCATAAAATTCAGAATGTAATTGCGGTCATCGCTTTAGGAATGTCTATGCGTTTGGCAATGCAATTAGAAATGACTACTAACGAGACTATATCAGCCACTATAATGGTAGTCCTTACTATATTAATGTTACTGGAAAGAAACGCTAAGGAAATTCATCAAAAAGAATAGGAGGGTATATGGATGATCCCATTATTAGCCAAGCTATACAAATAGGTATTAAATTTGGCATTGAAGCATATAAGAATGAAAGAAATGCAAATCTCAAAAATAAAAAAATTCTTATATGCAAATCCGATGCGGAAGACCGTTTCGGAAGCGGAGTTCTTAAAAATTTAGAGAAAAGAAAACTTATATATCCATATCAATTTGGTATTGAGGAAGTAATGGATGAAGAAGGAGAACCAATCAAAAAAGCAAAAGGGTATATTTATTATAAACTATCCGACCTAATAGAAGCGATAGAAAAAGGCAATATTCTAAAATGTCTTCAAAATCGCAAATAACCATTCATTTATTAATTAACAAATCCGGATTTAAAGGAGTCCGTAGGGTGCGAGTCCCTATATTTGAGTTTTAAATGTTCTATACTATCCTAGTGTCCGTTGGTTCGGTATCTAGGAACAAAATTTTGTCGTTTAAATTCATTTTCGGAGGCGTCGGTTCGTAAGGATAGGCGCTTTATTTATTTCGATTAACCACTTTAAATAATATAAGATATGGAAGAAAAGAATGTAACAGAATTGCAAATAATTCAAGCGAAACAAGCTGCCGAGTTTGCAATGACTCCTGTAGGACAAACGGTGAAACAATTTGAAATAATGCAACGCATGGCCAAGATGTACACCGAAAGTACTATTGTTCCAGATACCTATAAAGGAAATATCGGAAACTGCGTTATTGCATTGGATATGGCAATGAGGATGGGGTGTAACCCTCTGATGTGTATGCAAAATCTTTATATCGTACATGGTAGCCCGGCTTTCAGCAGTAAATTCCTGATAGCGACAATCAACGCAAGCGGCCGTTTTTCTCCTCTTCGTTATGAATTTAAAGGAGAAGAAGGAAAGCCAGAATATGGATGCCGCTGTGTTGCTTATGAGTCGTCCGATAAAGAACATAAAGAACCGCTCCATGGAGATTGGATAACAATGGCTATGGCTGACAAGGAAGGGTGGACGAAGAAGAACGGTTCAAAATGGCAATCAATGCCAAGCCAAATGCTCCGTTACCGTGCCGCAGCTTTTTGGCAGCGTGTATATTGCCCGGAAATTTCAATGGGGTTAATCACCAAAGAAGAAGCTGACGATATCCAGGATGTAGAATATACTGAAATACCTACCAAGGATAAATTAGCAGAAATAGCTGCCATAGCTGCCGGGGTTGTAGATACGAAGCCTGAAGAAAACAATGAAATCCAAAGTAAGAAATCTGTTTAAAATTTATGTAACAATGGAAGCTCAACATTCTTTAGAATGGTATCGCAAACGATTAGGTTGTGTCACCGGCTCACGTGTCGGTGACTTGATGAAATCCGGTAGAAAGAAAGAGGATTTGTTCGGAGATACCGCAAAATCCTATATATATCAATTGGCAGCCGAAAGAAGCATGAACCCATATATCGTCAATGATGATAATCTGTTTGAAAAATATCTGTTCCAAGTCGGGGTTTCATCAAAGGCTATCGAATGGGGTAATACACAGGAATCTGACGCTCGCAAATTGTATAACAGAATGAAAGGTAATAATATGATTGAAACGGGCTTCTGTATCCATCCTGACATACCTTTCTTTGGCTCTTCTCCCGATGGTTTCTGTTGTAACGATGACGGAGAGAAAGGGACATTAGAGATTAAATGCCCCAGCCAATATGTTTTCATGAAATATAAAGAAGAGGTGAAAGACAATGTCGGATTACTTCTTGCTAAACCTGAATATTTCTACCAATGTCAGTCTCACATGATGGTGACCGGTGCCGAATGGTGCGACTTTGTGGTTTATTGCCCCTTTCAATGTAGTCCTATTCACATTGTGAGAATCTTCCCGGATTATATGAATTTCAAGCTCATAGAGAAGCGTATTCTGATGGCTAATGAAATAATTGAAAAAATGGTAGCGTAGTTTATGGAAAAAGAAATTAACGAAATAAACGATTACCTGAACATTACCTGTTCAAATAATCCGGTAGAGATACAAGAGAGAATATCAGTCATAATGGTGTATTTGAACCGGTCCGGTGAAATGCTTGCGGATGCGAAGAAGCTACTCCGGAAGAAGAAATCTACAGAAATAAGCAATACCATCATCGCAATAGCAAAAGAGCAATGCTTGTCGGCAAAGGTGCAAAACGCTTTGCTTGACAGCATAGCGGAGGATGAGTCATATTTGGTGGATCGGCTTGATCGGCTTAATGCTGCCTGCACACATCAATTAGATGCTTTGCGTACCTTGTTGAGTTACGAGAAGGAAGCAATGAGATTAAATAAAACGGGATATTAGAAAGTATTATTCCAAATAACAACTAATTTAAAATAGAATTTTATGAAAAAGAGAAAATTTCCCAGTGATGTAGCGAGATTTTTCAATCCAGAAAAATCTTTTAATCTCAAGAGTAGTGGTATTCACCAGAAAGAAAAATCCTCTGTACGGAATTCAATTATTCTGTATAATGCAGGTGGAACAGCGAGAAAATTTATAGATGGTTTAGGTAACGTAGCTTATAAATAAGCGCTTTGTTAACCTTTTTACCCCAGCCTGCCTGTCTGTGAAGATTGGCGGGCGAACATGGGGAGGTATTCTCAATGGTAAAGAGAGCATAAAGAAAGCGTACGAAGTGCTTTATGTATTGCATTTGCAATTATTTAGGTTCGACTCCTAAACTGCCCCACATGAAAATAACAATCACCAAACAAGAATACCAGACGATAGTCCGGTGCTTGAAAACGTCAGAAATCCTCATTAGGGGATATAATTCGAGAGATGAAGATATGATTCGTAAAACTAGAAAGAAACTTCAAAGGAGTAATGAGAACCGTAGAAATAATGACAGAGGTTGAAGTAGACCTTGACGATTACGTTGATGAAATTCTTGAAGAGTGTGACGACGATGAGCTAATTAAAGAAGTTGAGAAGCGGGGACATAGAGTTTATAGAAAAGGAAATCGTATAGTAGCTTTTGGAGATCAACCTGTAAATTTCAACTCTCTGGAAGATTTAAGAAGATTCCTGTGTGATATAGCAGGTGTTGGATATTATACGAGTAACGAAACGCTTCTCAATGAAATAAAATCAAAATTGCCATGACATTCGAAGAAATGAAAGCCCAGTATTGCGGAAAGAACATCCGCAAAAAGCCGAAAGGTGAGGAGCATCAGATACAAGCATCTTGTATTCAATGGTTTCGCCTCCAATATCCCCAGTTAAAAAACATTCTATTTGCCATACCCAACGCAGCAAGGAGAAGTGCAAGAAACGGTGCCTATATGAAGGAAGAGGGTATGCTTGCTGGGGTTTCAGATTTGATTTTGCTTAAAAGTAATCGTTTCTATGGTGCTTTATGCATAGAGATGAAAAGACCGGGTGAATACCAAAAGCCTATACAAAAGGAATGGCAGAAAGCGGTTGAATCTGTAGGGAATAAATATGTTGTCTGCCGTTCTTTAGAGGAGTTTATAAAGGTTGTGAATGATTACTTAACAGAAAAATAAGATTTTCATTTGGTATTTTGAAATTTGAGTGTATCTTTGCGACATAAAGTTCGCCAAACTTTGATTTTTTAGCAAAACGGAATAGGGATTTTTTATATCCTTATGGCTGCGCTTTATCGCAAAGATAATAGCCGTTGGTTTCCCTTGAATACCTATCTGCTTTGCTGATATGTAGAAGTTTGGCGACTTTTGGGAGGCTGACGGCTTCTCTTTTATACATAACTCAAATTTCGTTTTCAAAAATGCCAAACTTCAACGGAGTTAGAGAGGGTAAGAAGTGTAGTAATATCCAATCTACGCCCAGCAGTGCGAAAACTGTATCTTATGAAAAGTTCCTAATCGAAAAGAATTGCAAGAATGAAGCTTATGCTTTCATACTCTCGCAAGGATTATTCCAGCAATTCCAAGATTACCATTTTAGTCATCATTCGGACGATCCGCACAAGGATTGTCTAAAGTTCCTGTTATCGAATATTTAAATTCTAACTAAATGGCGGAATGAGATACTTCCGCCTATATCGCTATTGTCTAAAATTTAAATCAATATATTATGAATGAAATTAAAATCTTTCAGAATGAGCAATTCGGAGAGGTAAGAATTGCAATGAATGAGAATGAAGAACCTTTGTTTTGCTTGTCTGATGTGGCAAAAGCACTTGGATATAGCAGACCTGCCGATGCTGTAAATCAACACTGTAAAGGGGTCGTTATTTTGCCGACCCCCACAAATGGCGGTGTGCAAGACATAAAGTACGGCAAAGAGAGTGAAGTTTATCGTTTGACTATGAAATCTAAATTACCGGATGCCGAAAAGTTTCAAGATTGGGTTTGCGATGAAGTTTTGCCCTCAATCCGCAAGCATGGCGGTTATATTACAGCCCATCAGAATGATACTCCTGAAGAAATTATGGCACGTGCGCTGATTGTAGCACAAGAGACACTGAAACGAAAAGAGCAGCGCCTTATCGAAGCGGAAAGTAAAATTCAACAAGATGCGCCTAAAGTTCTTTTTGCCGATGCGGTCTCGACTTCCCAACGTTCTTGTTTAATAGCTGAATTAGCGAAGATACTACAACAGAATGGTGTGAATATCGGTCAAAATCGTTTGTTCTCATGGATGCGTGATAATGGCTATCTCTGCCAGAAAGGTGACTACTACAATCAACCGACACAGAAATCCATGAAATTAGGGCTTTTTGAATTGAAGAAAACATCAATTACTAAGCCGGATGGTTCGGTGTTGGTTACCACCACAACGAAGGTTACGGGAAAAGGACAAATCTATTTTGTGAATAAGTTTTTAGGAAAAGATGCCGCATAAACCAACGGGGCTACTTATCGGTAGCCCTAAATAACTTTAATCATGAAAAAGAAATCCGACAAGCATATTATCCGCCCGGACACCTGTGCAAAATGCAACAACGGGCAAATAATTCCAACTGAGAAAGGTAATCCACGAGTAGTTTATTGTAGTTTCTTCAACCGTCGGTTTGTTGCCGACAGCAAAAGAAACTGTATTCATGCGTATTAAATTTATGGACGGATATACATTGACAGAGAAAATGAGAAAAGCACGAAGACGTAATCGGCTTACCGCTACCGAACAGGCACTATTCCACGAATTAGTTGCCGTTTGTAACAGCGAGGGTTGGGAGGACGTATTCAGTTGCTCGAATATCGAACTCTGCTGTGCTCTTAATATCGACGAGAAAACTTTAGTCCGTGCCAGGTTATCTCTAATTAATGCCGGGTTGATTTATTACAAGTCTGGTAAAAGTAAAAGAACAGTTGGAATGTATTCTTTTGAAAAGGCCTTTGAGAATTCGATTGTGAGTTCAACTACCGGAAATATTCCGGTAGATAAGCCAGCCCAAGAGACAGTAGATGCGCTAGCCAATCTGCCAACCAATATGGGAACCAATCAGCCAACCAATGCGCCAGACTATATATATAAAACTAAAATAGAAACTAAACTAAAAGATAATATAGGGGAAACCTCAAAAAATAAACAATTTGTTCCTCCTTCTTTTGAAGAAGTTTCTGCGTATTGCATGGAGAGAAAAAATGATGTTGATCCGCAAAGATGGATGGATCATTACACTTCTAACGGATGGATGGTTGGCCGCTCTAAAATGAAAGACTGGAAAGCAGCAGTGAGAACATGGGAAAGAAATAATTATCAAACAGAAAAAAAGTATGGAAACAAGGATAAGGCCGGTAACTCCGATTCCGATAGGAAAGCTGTTATCCGCACAACTGCCACCTACAACATTGATAAATGACAAGAAGAGACGAGCGGAAGTGTTTGCTGAATGCTGCCGCTTTGTTTTTCCGGGATTTAAAGTTGAAGGGGCTTTTAGAAAGATAATGAATGATATATTTCTCTATGCAGAAGGTGATTCGGGGGCTGGGAAAGGCCTTTTGCTAACAGGAGATTACGGGACCGGTAAATCAACTATAATGCAAATTCTAAATAAATACTTATGGTTTATTGGAGGACGTGATGCCGGGGATTATCCCATTGGAGGATTCAGAATTGATTCCGCCTCTTATGTTGCTACTGGGTTTTCGATGAAAGGACGGGATTATTTGGAGCTGTATACTTACAATGGTGGAATCCCTAGGACGATCTGTTTTGATGAATTAGGAAGGGAGCCCGTTCCTTCTAAGCATTTTGGTACGGAGTTGAATGTTATGCAGTATATTCTTCAATGTCGATATGAATTGAGATACGAGTGTAAAACTCATATAACGACCAATCTTTCTATAGAAGAGATTCAGGATCGATATGGTGCATATATCGCTGATCGCATTAATGAAATGTTTAATGTAATCGAATTGAAAGGATCTTCCCGCAGATGAGAATACTCCTAAACATCCTCCTTCTCCTAGGAGTTAACATCTTATTTTACCTGGTGGTGTATGCGATAGCGGACCACTTGATGGATAACATCAATTAAGACTAGATAAAAATGAAATTAGTTCATGGCAGTTTATTCAGCGGCTTTGATGCCCCTAGCGTTGCAGCTTCATGGATGGGATGGGAAAATGCCTTTCACTGTGAGATAAACCCTTTTTGCAACGAGATACTAAAATATTGGTTTCCTGATTCAGAACATTATGAAGATATTACAAAAACAGACTTTAGTCAATGGAAAGGAAGAATCGATGTCCTCACAGGCGGATTTCCTTGCCAGCCTTTCTCCCTCGCAGGTCAGAGAAAGGGAGCGGATGATAACCGCTACCTCTGGCCGCACATGCTCCGTGCTATACGAGAAATCCGACCCGATTGGGTTATTGGTGAAAACGTTGCTGGAATCCTCACGATGGTTCAGCCCGGCAAGGAGACTGAAGTGGGAAGCCAAACCTCTCTTTTCGGAGAAGATAACCGAAAAAGAATATTGCTACGACAAGAGTATGTTGTCGAAACCATCTGTAAAGACCTTGAGCGAGAAGGATATTCCGTCCAACCGTTGCTTATTCCGGCTTGTGCTGTCGGAGCGCCCCACAGAAGAGACAGAGTGTGGTTTATTGCCCACTGTGCAGACTCAAGGACTGAAGAGGTGCGACGAGAACGGAAAGACAAGGTTCTATCCGATGGAATTGCTCCCGACACCTACTGCGAGTTCCAATCACAACGGATGCTGCAAGGAGAGAAAGGACGGTACAAGCAGAAAATCCGAACTGAATCATTACATAGCCGCTCAAACTGGCAAAACTTCCCAACTCAATCCCCTGTTTGTCGAGGAAATGATGGGCTTCCCTTTGATGTGGACAACCTTACCATTCCTTTCACAAAGTGGAGACAGGAATCAGTCAAAGGATACGGAAACGCCATAGTTCCGCAGGTGATTCTTGAAATTTTCAAAGCGATAGAAGAATTGGACAATTAATTAAAATATTTTCAATGAATACAACCTTTGAGAAATCGGTTAATACCACCGATGAATGGTACACGCCAAAAGAAATTATAGACGCATTGGGAAAGTTCGATTTAGATCCATGCGCTCCGGTTAAACCGCTTTGGCAAACGGCTGTACAAATGTACAACAAGAACGATGATGGTCTATCAAAAGAGTGGTTTGGTCGAGTATGGCTTAATCCTCCTTATTCCCGTCCGCTTATTGAACAGTTTGTCAAGCGTTTAGCAGAGCACGAAAACGGAATTGCATTACTCTTTAATCGTTGTGATTCAAAGATGTTTCAGGATGTCATATTCGAAAAGGCAACAGCGATGAAGTTTTTGCGTAACCGGATTAGGTTCTTCCGACCTGATGGGACTCGTGGAGATTCGCCCGGTTGCGGAAGTATCCTAATCGCTTTCGGTGAAGAGAATGCAGAGGTATTAAGAACTTGCGATATCGCAGGTAAATATGTACGAATCAATTAGAGTAAAACCTTGCAAGTTCTTGAATAATTATCAAGGATTTGCGAAAAACAAAACAGTAATGAACATCGGATATAAACAAGAAGAAATGAGTGAAACTGAATGGAAAATGATTCCCGGTTACCCCAAATATGAGATGAATATCTCCACTCTCCAAGTAAGAGTAATAAAGAGTGGCAGGGTGTTGAGTACTCGTGGAGGAGCTGTGACAATTAGCCGCAATGCTAAGTATATTTGTTTAAGCCTTCCAAAGCTTCTTTTTTTCGTAGACAGGAATATAGAGCCTTCCACTGATGCGGTAAAGGATGTTATAATGACAAATGAGAATGGTCGAATTGTTGTTTACGAAAAAAGTGAATATATGTCCCAGAAAATTCAAGAAGTATATGCCATTAAAAGAACTATTCCCGCCATTGAAGTATATACTAGAGCTAAGAAATATCTTGGTAAGGTTATAGATGCAATAGAGACAGATGATTATACCCTGATTCTTAATGAAATGTATAGTCATCTGCCTTTGCTAAAAAAAAGACTGGTAAAGAATGGGGTCGTACCTTATTCGGAAGTAGATGAACTATGTTATGCAGCCGTAGAACGTGTAATCGGTTATATAAAGCAAGGTACTATTGTATTTGAACCTTACAATTATTTGTATAGCACAGCTAAAGGAATGGCTTTTGACGCTCGTAAGGCAAAAAGAAAAACTGTCGAAATAATAAGAAAATTAGGATATGAAGAAAGAAGAGTTGTTTAATCTGTTTGGTATCGAAGATCTAAAGGATCTTCCTAGTGCTGTAATGAATCTGTTGGATGGGGATATTGATGCTAGAAACGAAGTTTACAAGGAGCTTATTCGAAAGAATAACGGAGATATGTCTCACGATTGGTTTCAAGAAATATATGAAACCGAATTGTCTGAACGCAAACAGAAAAAGCAGGATTTCACTCCGAATATTCTAGGAGTTCTTTGTTCAAATATTACAAGTCAATCCGGTTCTATCCATGAGCCCACAGCCGGGAATGGTTCTATGATAATATCCGACTGGTGGGAGCGTTGCAGAAAAAAGATACCATGGGAACATTTTCCATCACAGAATATGGTAACATGTTGGGAGTTGTCTGCACGTTCGATACCTATTCTGCTCCTTAACTTGTCAATTCGTGGTATGATGGGATATGTTTATCATGGTGATGTTTTGACGAAGGAAGTAAAACAAAAATATATTCTTCTCAATCGACAGGATGACACTCTTGCTTTTTCGGAGATAATTAAAGCTAATGCTAATGACGAAATAATACAAAAAAAATGAAATTGACTGATGTTTATGCCGAATGGTTGCCTATCAAGAAACGACAGGTTAAAGAATCTACACTATCCTGTTATCAATTGATATTTATCAATGTAATAAAGCCTAAATTCGGTAATGAAGATGTAGAAACATTGAATAAGAAGGTAGTGATGTCGTTCATTTATGAACTTCTTGATTCAGGTAGCAAATCAAAAAAATATTGTTCTGATATACTTATTGTCTTGAAGATGCTTATCCGTTTTGCATCCGACGAACTGGATATTATTGTTCCGGACACGTCTTGGAAAATAGTCTGGCCTACTAAAAATAAAATAGCTGCACCTAAATTAGAAAGATATACACCGGATGAATACAAGAAAATAGTGGACTATGTAATATCCAATCCTTCTCCTCGCAATCTCGGAGTGCTTCTTACCATTTGTACCGGGATGAGGATAGGTGAGGTTTGTGCACTTCAATGGAAAGATATTGATTTGGATAATAAGACGATCCATGTAAACAAAACAATGGAGCGTATATACATTCCTGACAATATCGGTACTGCAAGGAAAAAGACTAAGGTAGAGATTGGATCCCCGAAAACAACGTCTTCGGATAGATATATACCTATCCTTAAAGATATTCTTCCTGTAGTCAAAAGGTTCTCCGCTGTCTGCAATCCTGATTACTATGTATGTACTTGTGACGAAAAGTTTATCGAGCCTAGAAGCTTGCGTGTATATTACCAAACTTTTATTTTAGATAAAGTTAAATTGGATCATTGTATTAAGTTTCATGGTCTCCGGCACACCTTCGCCAGCACACTTATTGAGAATAAGGTTGATATCAAGACTGTTTCTACGATTTTGGGACATTCGGATATAAGCACTACTCTTAATGTATATGTTCACCCGTCTGATGAAGCCAAGAGGGATGCCGTGAACGTAGGGTTAAAAAGAATTTTCAGATAATCCTTCCGCATTATCGTATGGGATTATCAGGAGAAATAAAATATTAGAGGAACTTAAAAACAAATAAAGTATGAACTATAATAAGAAAATTGAATACGGTTAACGATAAT
>ERZ791614.968-NODE-968-length-16232-cov-3.540397_pt1 | contig 16232 bp, 17 predicted proteins | sample MGYA00510274_ERZ791614 | MGnify/ENA primary metagenome ERZ791614 (study PRJEB30046, sample SAMN00715221) | human gut metagenome | study: EMG produced TPA metagenomics assembly of the A metagenome-wide association study of gut microbiota in type 2...
GGCGCATTATGCCGCCATCCACCGGCGGCTGGAGCAGGCCCTGGCCGACGGTGCCCTGGGCGTATCCCTGGGTCTGGGCTACGCGCCGGAGTGCTTCTATACCACCGATGAGCTGATCCGGGCCCTGGCCCCTCTGGCGGGGCAGAGCATCCCCATCACCGTCCACATGCGCCAGGAGGGCGGCGGCGTGGTAACGGCCGCCCAGGAGATGGTGGAGGTGGCCCGGGCCCTGAAGGCCCCGGTGCATATCTCCCACCTGAAGGCCATGGGCCGGGACAACTGGCGCGGCAAGGTGCCCCAGGTGCTGGCCCTGCTGGACCGGGCCCGCCAGGAGGGGCTGGACCTGTCCTGCGACGTGTATCCCTACACCGCCGGGTCCACCCAGCTGCTGCACATTCTGCCGCCGGAGTTTCTGGCCGGGGGCATGGAGGCCATTGTCCGCCGTCTGGGGGACCCGGACCAGCGCCGCCAGCTGGCCCGCCGCATCGAAAGCGGCGACGGCTTCGACGATATCGCCCGGCTGGCTGGCTGGGACGGCATTTTCCTCACCAGTCTCCACTGCCCGGAGGATCACCCCTACCAGGGCATGAGCCTTGCCCGGATCGCCGCCCTGACGGGCCAGGACCCCCTGACCTGCTGCTGCGACCTGCTGGTGCGGGAGCAGGGAGAGATCACCATGATCGACTTCATGGCCGACGAGGAGGACATAGCCGCCATTCTGCGGGACCCCTTCTCCAACCTGATCTCCGACTCCACCTATCCCACCGAGGGACAGCCTCATCCCCGGGTATACGGAGCCTTTGTCCACCTGCTGACCCGGTTCGTCCTGCAGCGGGGCGACCTGACGCCGGAGGCCATCCACAAGATGACAGGCCGTCCGGCAGCGGTGCTGGGCATGCCTGACCGGGGTGTGCTGGCCCCGGGAGCCCAGGCGGATATCAACATATTTGCCCCGGAGGACCTGCGGGAGCCCGGGACGTATCAGGACCCCTGCCGCATGGCGGAGGGGATGGACACCGTGCTGGTGGCCGGCGCCCCGGTCATCGACGGCGGCGTATACACCGGCGCCCTGGCCGGACGCATTGTCAGGAGGTAATCGTATGCTGGAAGCACTCATTGAAATCGTTCGCCGGGCGGGGTACATGGTCCTCTCCGCCCACGATATCCAGAATGTCACCCGGGAAAAGCACGGCCCCGCGGACCTGGTGACCCAATATGACGAGGCCGTGCAGGCGTTTCTGCGCCGGGAGCTGCTGCGCCTGCTGCCGGAGGCGGATTTCTTCGGTGAGGAGGGGGAGCATCCCGCCCTGACCCGGCCCTGGGTCTTTGTGGTGGACCCCATCGACGGCACCACCAACTTCACCCGCCGCATGAACTACAGCAGCATCTCCGTGGCCCTGGTCCACAATGGCCAGACGGAGTACGGCGTGGTGTACAACCCCTATGTGGGCGAGCTGTTCGCCGCCCGGCGGGGCCATGGGGCCACCCTCAACGGCGCCCCCATTCACGTCAGCGGCAACGACGTGCCCCATGCCATTGTGGTGTGCGGCTCCACCATCTATGACCGGACGTATACGGACCGGAACTTCTCCATCCTGCGCCGGCTGTATGACCGGTGCCTGGACTACCGGCGCTTTGCCTCGGCGGCCCTGGACTGCTGCCAGATCGCGGCAGGCCGGGCGGAGATCTTCTTCGAGTGCCGCCTGTCCCCCTGGGACTATGCCGCCGGGACGCTCATCGCCCAGGAGGCCGGAGCCACCGCCACCCGCCTGGAGGGCGGCCCCATGGACCCGCTCCACGCCGGGTCGGTGTTCATCACCAACGGCGTGTGCCACAGCGTCCTCTCCGAACTCCAGCAGTAAAGATGAAAAATGGCTGCCCTCCTCGGGCAGCCATTTTCCGTATTGGCCATCAAAGACAACCCCGGCTCTGCCGGGGGGGGAAAAAATAGCCTATGGCGAGGGGCAAAGTAGACAAGAAAAAGTCTCCGAGTTAGAGTAAGGAAGAGGTTTGCCGACCAAAACTTACAAAAACAAGGAGACTAATTCAAGAAAGAAGTAGATGTAAGTAGTTTAGAACATACCAGTTGGCGATGTCAATACCATGTGGTGTTTGCGCCGAAATATAGACGGATGGAGATATATGGAAAGATAAAAGAGGACATAGGGATTATACTGCGGAAGTTGTGCCAGCAAAAGAGCGTAGAAATCATAGAAGCACAAGCATGCCCAGACCACATCCACATGTTGATAAGCATCCCGCCGAAGTACAGCGTATCCCAGATTATGGGCTACCTGAAAGGAAAGAGCAGCCTGATGATATTTGACCGACATGCCAACCTGAAGTATAAGTACGGGAACAGGCACTTTTGGGCAAGAGGGTATTTTGTGGATACGGTAGGCCGAAACAAGAAAGCGATAAAGGCGTACATACAGAACCAGTTGGAGGAGGACAAAATGTCTGACCAGATTAGCATAAAGGAATTTATAGACCCGTTTACGGGTAGTAAGAATCCCAAGGCATAGATAAAAACCCCTTAAGGGGTAGCCCGAGAAAGGAATGCGGTCGGCAGACCTTTCGGGCCCCTTAAGGGGCTTCGTCCGTAATGGGCCCTTATAGGGCCTGGTCAAACCTCCGGCTTAGCCGGAGGTTTTGATTTACCGGATCATACCGGCGCGCAGGAATCCTGGTCCACGCCGCTGCGGTATTCGTTGGGAGACACGCCGATCACGTCCCGGAAGGCCCGCGCGAACTTGCTGGCGTTGTCATAGCCAAACTGCCCGGCGATGTCCAGCACCGTCCGGTCCGTGGACCGCAGCAGCTCCGCCGCGCCGTGCATTTTCTGCAGGCGCAGCCACGCGGCGGGACTCCGGCCGTAAACCCCCTGAAAGCTGGCCCTGATCTGGGCGGCGGAGGCCCCAAAGTGCCGGGACAGGTCCTGGGTGGTCACCTTGCTCTCGGTGTTGGCCAGCAGATAATCCGCCGCCTTTCTGGCCAGAGACACCTGTCCCCGGGTCAGCCCCGGGACCGCCTGCGGAACGGGAGACACCTCCAGAGCGCTGAGAAACAGCAGCAGCTCCAGCACCTTCACCTTCAGATACCCCTGCCGCAGATCCTCCGGCACATGGTACAGCTCCGAGAATACGTGCTCCACCCGCCGGGAGGATCGTGCGGCGAAATACCCCCCGGCAGCGCAGAATTTCTCCGCCAGGGCGGCAGGCTGCACCTCCACGTCCTCCAGAAAGCAGGACAGACACCGGGGTGCCCGCCGGGGGCCGACGGTAACGGTAACGCCGTGATAGTGCCCGGTGGGAAACGTGGCCGCGGTGGGCAGCACGTCCTGCCTTGCCACGGACAGGTCCCCCGGAGCCAGGTAAAAATACCGGTCCCCCAGGCGATACTCCATGCGTCCCTCCCGGCAATGGCTGATCTCCATAGCCCCGGGGGCGGCGGGGTCCATGGGACAGGACCCGGCGTGGACGTCGTGATAGCGGATGTCAATGCCCGGAAACACCGGATAAAGCGTCACCGCCGCCCGGCCTCCGTCCGGGGTCTCCCGGCGGACGGTGCGCCCCGGCAGCGGTGCGGCGTCACGCAGACATGAGTGCGTCATGCCTTACTTTTTCAGGTGGCCCAACAGGCCGCGCTTTTCCACGGGACGGGATACCACGTCCAGGGCCTTGTAGCCGGTGGCATCGATGACCTGGCGCAGCTGCTCCTGATCCAGGGCCTCCTGGGACCGGATCACCGTCTGGCCCTTGGTGTGGGAGGAGGACACCTTCTTCACCTGGAAATGGCTGCGGACGGCGTCGTTGATGTGGCTTTCGCACATGCCGCACATCATGCCGTCGATCCCCAGTGTGATCTGATACATGGGATGACCTCCTTGAAAAACCGATTGGTTAGATGCGTTTAATCTCAACTGCATGATAACACCGCCCCGCCCTGGTGTCAAGCCCTGCGGGGCAGAAAAAAGCGGACTTCCGCAGCCGGAAGTCCGCTCTGTTTTTCCATACCGGGTCACGGGTTCGGGAACACGACGCGGATGGTCGTGCCCGTGCCGGGCGTACTCTCAAGCTCGATGCGGCCGTGGTGATACTGCACGGCGTGCTTGACGATCGACAATCCGAGGCCCGTGCCGCCGGACGCCTTGGAGTGGCTCTTATCCACGCGGTAGAAGCGCTCGAACACGCGGCCCTGATGCTCCGGCGCGATGCCGATGCCGGTATCGGCGACGGTGATGCTGCTGCCGCCGGCATCGGCCGCGACCGTCACGTCCACGCGCCCGCCGTCACGGTTATACTTGATGGCGTTGTCGCAGAGGTTATAGGCGATCTCATAAATCAGGCGGCGGACGCCGGGCAGGACGGCCGGCTGCCCCGTGACGCAGACCGTAACGTTGCGCGCGGCCGCGGCGTCGTGCAGGTTCTCCGCCGCCTCCTGCGACACGGCGAGCAGGTCGACCGGCTCCGTCGGCATGGCGTCGCCCTCGTCGAGCTGGGACAGGCGGATGATATCGTCGATGAGCGTGACGAGGCGCGCGGCCTCGGCGTGGATGTGGCCAACGAAGCGCGGCAGATCCTCGGGCTTGACCATGCCGTTTTCGATTAGCTCGGCGCTGCCGATGATGCCCTGCAGCGGCGTTTTGAGCTCGTGCGAGACATTCGCCGTGAACTCGCGGCGGTTGCGCTCGGCAAACTCCTGCTCCGTGATGTCAAAGGCCAGAATGACCGTGCCGAGGAATTTCCCGTCGGACGTGATGCGGCTGATATCGAACTGATACACACGGCCCGCGCGCTCGGCGCGCACCTCACTGTGGCTGTCCGCAGCGGCGGCCTGAATGGCGGCGCTGATCTCGTGGCTGCGCTCGATGGTGAGAAAATCACGGCCCACGCACTGCGCGTCCGCGCCGAAGAGCGCCTGCGCCGCGGCGTTGATGCTCAGGATGCTGCCGTGCTCGTCGAGCAGGACAAGGCCCTCGCGCATGCTGCCGGTGATCTGCGTGAACTCGTCGGTCTTTTCGCGCAGCTCGCGCAGCTGCGTCTGGATCTCGACGTGCTGGCGGTGGATGCGCTTGAGCAGCGGAGAGAGCTCCTCGTAGGCATCGTTGTCGAGCGGGTGCTCGAGATCGAGGCTGTTGAGCGGGTCGACGATGCGCCGCGACAGCCGTCTGGCCAGCATGCCCGAGAGGATGAGCGCCACGATGAGCACGATCAGCAGCGGCTGAATCATGCCGACGGCGATCATGCCGACCGTCGCGCGGCTGATGGAAATGCGCAGCACCGTGCCGTCGTCCAGACGCTGGGCGTAGTACATGGTCTTTTCCATGAGCGTCGAGGAATAGCGCGTGCTCTCGCCGGTGCCGGTCGCCAGCGCCTGACTGACCTCGGCGCGCAAGGCGTGGTTCTCAAGACTCTCGGCGTTGGTCTTCGTGTCGTACAGGACGCTGCCGTCGGCCGCGATCCATGTCAGGCGGCAGCGGTCGGCCGTCAGCTGGGACAGATAGTCCGCGCCGCCGTCCTCGACGGCCGCTGCGGCGAGACTCAGCTCGTCGCGCAGCTGGTTTTCCTCCACGCCGCCGAAATAATCGTACAAAAAGCCCATGATGATCAGCAGGCTCGCCAGCAGCACGCACCCGGCCACGAGCAGGATGGATTGAAAGATCTTTTTGGTCATGTCGTTGCCTCCATGCGGTAGCCAACATTGCGCACCGTTTCGATCCGCCGTCCGTAGGGGCCGAGCTTCTGCCGGAGCGTCCGGATGTGCATGTCGACCGTGCGGGTCTCGCCGCAGTAGTCCATGCCCCAGATCTCCTGAAAGAGCTGGTCGCGCGTGAACGCCATGCCCGGATGGGACAGAAACAGGCGCAGAAGTTCAAATTCTTTATACGTAAGCGCGACGCGCGCGCCGTCGACCGTGACCGTGTGTGCGTCGAGATCGACGACGAGCCCGCCGCTGCGCAGCTGATGTGCAGCTTTTTCCGGCTGGCAGCGGCGCAGCACCGCCTTGACGCAGGACACAAGCTCCATCACGCCGAAGGGCTTGACGAGGTAATAGTCCGCGCCGAGGTCGAGGCCGCGGATCTTGTCATACTCCGCGCCCTTGGCCGTGGCCATGACGACCGGGATGGTGCGCAGCTCCGCCGACGCCTTCATGCGCTGCAGCAGCTCGATGCCGTCCACGCCGGGCAGCATCACGTCGAGCACCACCAGATCGGGCTTCTCCGTCTGGAGCGCCGACCAGAATGACACGCCGTCGGCAAAGCCGCGGGCGTCAAACCCCGTGGATGAGAGCGTATAGACCTCAATGTCGCGGATGCTGGCGTCGTCCTCCACACACCAGATCATGGCTTACCCCTCCTTGTGCACCCCGGTGACCGAGAAGATCACCCACTCGGCGATGTTCGTCGCGTGGTCGCCGATGCGCTCGAAGTATTTGGCGATCATGAGCAGGTCGAGCGCGTACTCCCCGTCGTCGGGGTGGGCGGCGATCTTGTCGATCAGCCGGCGCTTGACCTCGTCGAAGGCGTTGTCCACGACATCGTCCTCGGCGATGACCGTCTCTGCCAGCATTGTATCACGCTTGACATAGGCGTCAACACTTTCTGTGACCATATGGATGGTCGAGAGCGCCATTTCGCGCAGCAGATCGTCATTTTCCGCCGAACGGCCGGCGAGAAACTGGATGATCTCCGCAATGTCCTCGGCCTGATCGCCGATGCGCTCCATGTCCGTGATCATCTTCAGCGCGGCCGAGATCTGGCGCAGGTCGCGCGCGACGGGCTGCTGCTGGAGCAGGAGCTTGAGGCACAGCGACTCGATGTTGCGCTCCTTCTGGTCGATCTCGGCATCGAGCGGCGCGACGCGCTGCGCCAGCTCCGGATCCGCCTCCGTGAGGGCCTTGGATGCGAGCGCGATGACCTCCTCGCACAGTGCGCCCATCTCGATCATCTCCTTGTTCAGGAGCGCGAGCTGTTCATCAAACCGGCTTCTCATTAGCCAAACCTCCCTGTGATGTAATCCTCCGTGCGCTTATCCTGCGGCTGCGAGAACAGCTGCTGCGTGTCGCCGCACTCGACGAGCTCGCTGAGCAGGAAAAACGCCGTGCGGTCGGAGATACGCACCGCCTGCTGCATGTTGTGCGTGACGATGACGATCGTGTACTGTTCCTTGAGCTGCATGGCCAGCTCCTCGATCTTCGACGTGGAGATGGGGTCAAGCGCGCTCGTGGGCTCGTCCATGAGCAGCACCTCCGGCTCGACCGCGAGCGCGCGGGCGATGCACAGGCGCTGCTGCTGGCCGCCGGAGAGGCCGAGGGCGTTTTTCTTCAGGCGGTCTTTCACCTCGTCCCAGATGGCCGCGCCGCGCAGGGACTTTTCGACGATCTCGTCGAGCCTGGCGCGGTTTTTGATGCCGTGCGTGCGCGGGCCATAGGCGATGTTGTCGTAGATGCTCATCGGAAACGGGTTCGGCTTCTGAAAGACCATGCCGATCTCGCGCCGCAGCTCGTTGACGTCCGTGCCGGGGGCGAAAATGTCCTGATCGCGGTAGCGCACATCGCCCGTGATCTTCACGCCCGGTATGAGGTCGTTCATGCGGTTGAGCGTTTTGAGAAACGTGGATTTGCCGCAGCCGGACGGCCCGATGAGCGCCGTGATGCTCTTTTCGGGAATGTTCAAACTGATATCGTGCAGCGCCTGATGATCTCCGTACCAGAGGTTCAGTCCCTGGACTGTCATAATGTCACTCATAAACTTCTTTTCCTCCTGAAGGATCGCTCAACGAGCGTAGCAGCGCCGTTGATGAACAGCGTAAGGATCATCAAAATGGCGGCGATGGCAAAGGCCACATCAAACCGGCCCTGCTCCTTGGCGTAAACGTAAAGCGCGACGGTGAGCGTGGCGCCCGCGCTGCTCAGTCCCTCGAAAAAGTCGTTGAGCGCGTGGGCAAAGCCCGCCGTGAACAGCAGCGCGGCCGACTCGCCGAGGATGCGGCCGACGGACAGGATGCAGCCGGTGATGACGCCGTCCACGCAGCCGGGCAGCACCACGGTGCGGATGACACGCCACTTGCCCGCACCGAGGCCGAACGCGCCCTCGCGGTAGCTCTGCGGCACGGTTTTGAGGCTCTCCTGCGTGGTGCGCATGATGGTCGGCAGGTTCATGATGACGAGCGTGAGCGCGCCGGCCAGCAGCGATGTTTTCATATTCAGAAACTGGCAGAAAAACAGCATGCCTACAAGGCCGTAGATAATGGACGGGATGCCCGAGAGCGTCTCGGCCGCATACTCGATGGCGCCGATGAGCCGGCGGTTCGTGGCGTACTCGGTCAGGTAGATGGCCGCGCCCACGCCGAGCGGCAGGACAATGAGCAGCGTCGCGATGACGATATAGAGCGTATTGAGAATGTCCGGCAGGATGCCGATGCGGTCGGAGAGGTAGCTCGGTGCGGTGGACAGCAGCGTCCACGACACGTTCGGCAGGCCCTTGATGAGCACATAGGCGATCAGAAACAGCACGAGCGCCGCCGTGATGACGGCCGCCGCGCCCATGAGGATGCGCATGGTAAGGATATAGGCCCTGCGGCCGCCGGAAATGGCTTTCTTTTTCATTTGTCCCCCTCCTGATTGCGCTTGAGGAAGAAGTTGAGCGTGGCGTTGATGAGCATGATGAACAAAAACAGCACCAGCGCGATGGAAAACAGCGCCTGCCGCTGCAGGCCGCTGGAGTAGGACATTTCGCTGGCGACGGCGGTGGTCAGAAAGCGTACGCTCTGAAACAGGCTCGGCATATTCGGCACATTGCCCGACACCATCATGACGGCCATGGCCTCGCCGATGGCGCGGCCGACGCCGAGCACGACGGCGGCGGCAATGCCGCTCTTCGCCGCCGGGACGGAAACCTTGAAATACGTCTCGATGGGCGTCGCGCCGAGCGCGAGCGATGCGTCCTCATACTCGGGCGGCACGGCCTCGAGCGCCGTGACGGACACCTTGATGATTGACGGCAGGATCATGATCGCCAGCACGACGATGGCGGCGAGCAGGCTCGCGCCGTCGGCCAGGTGAAACACCTTGCGGATGCCCGGCACGAGCACGAGCATACCCACGAGACCGTAGACGACCGACGGGATGCCGGCCAGCAGGCTCACGGCCGATTCGAGCACGGTCTTGAGCCGCGGCGGGGCGACCTTCGCCAGATACACGGCCGTCAGAAAGCCGATCGGCACGCCGAGCACGATGGCCCCGGCCGTGCCGTATACACTTGTCAGAATGAACGGCAAAATGCCGTACGACGGCTCTGCCGCCGTGGAGGCCCACGTCTTGCCGAACAGAAACGGGATAAGCCCGATCTTCCGGATGGCGGGGATGCCGGAGACGATCAGGTACACGCTGATGAGCAGCACACACCCGACGGTGATAAGGCCAAGGAGCAGAAACACGCCATGCACGACCGTCTCCAGAACTTGAGATCTCTTTTTCATATCCAGCACCTCTGTATATGTGAAAGGCGGCTGGTCGCCAGCCGCCTGTACGCTTGTCTGTGGCTCAGGCCACCGGGACTGCGCCCGCCGCGGAGATGATGGGCGCGGCGGGCGCAGAGGTCGCAAAGTCGAAGAACTTCTGCGCGGTCTCGCTCAGGGCCACGCCTTCCTTCGTCACGAGGACGAACGGACGCTGCACGAGGTAGGTGCCGTCCTTGACGGTCGCTTCCGTCGGGGCAACACCGTTGACGGTCAGGGCCTTGACGCTGTCCTTGATGGCAGCCAGAGAAGCATAGCCGATGGCGTTCGGGTTCTGGGACACGGTGGTGATAACATCGCCCGTGGAGGTCAGCTCCTGACGGTACTGGCAGGCATCCTTCGTGTCGGTGATGGACTCGAAGCCGTCGCGCGTGCCGCTGCCGGCCTCGCGGCCGATGAGGACGATCTCGGCGTCGTTGCCGCCGACATCCTTCCAGTTGGTGATCTCACCGGTGTAGATCTTGGCGATCTGCTCCAGAGTCAGATCCTTGACGGGATTCTGGGGGTTGACGATGATGGCGATGCCGTCGAGGGCGAGGGTGGTCTCCTTCAGGCCGGATGCCTTCTCGTCGTCCTTGAGCGCGCGGCTCGACAGGCCGATGTCGCAGCGGCCCTCGGAGACGGCCTGGATGCCGGAGCCGGAGCCGGTCGGGTTATAGGTGAAGGTCGTGCCCGAGTTTGCTTCCATGAAGGATTCGCCGAGCGCGCCGATGACTTTTTCCATCGAGGTGGAACCGTCGGTCGCGACCGTGCCGCCGGCAGCGGCCGTGTTGTTGTCATCCGCCTTCTGGCCGCAGCCCGCAAACAGCGAGAGCGCCATGACGGCAGCACACAAAATGGTAATGATCTTTTTCAAGATGAAGTGCTCCTTTCGAACTTCGATTTTGATTTTGGTTTTTTGTTCCCTACGCTTCACAGGATAAGCAGGGGATGTAAAAACGAAAAGAGCGCTTATGTAAAATGCGTGTAAAATTGTAAAATACCGCAGTTTGCAGCGCGTTTTTCACCCAATTTCGTATCTCGCGTTGATAAACAGACGTTTTCCGCGCGACTGTCAGCAAATATTACATGAAAAATCTGCGCATATTTTCATCCCCTACGGGGGCTTACAGTTTTGGCCGCCGCCCGTTATACTAATGACAATACTCCGAAACGGAGAAATACAGGAAGAGAGGATACACACACTATGCGAAATCGACGATGGATCTGCCTGTTGCTGGCAGTGCTGATGGTGCTGGCCTGCACAGCCTGCGGCGCAAAAACGAACGACGGCGCCTCCGGCGACGTGCGCACGCTCACCGACGGCAAAAACCGCACCGTGGAAGTCCCCAAGCAGGTGGAGCGCGTCGTGTGCGTCGGCGTCGGCGCGCTGCGCTACAGCTGCTATGTCGGCGCGGCTGACCGCGTGGTCGGCGTGGAGGACTACGAGACCAAGGCTGGCATGAGCCGCCTGTATAACTACGTGAACTTCGACAAATTCAAGGATCTGCCCGTCACCGGTACGAACGGCGAACCGTACGTGGAGCAGATCATCGACGTCGCACCGCAGGTCATCGTCATGAGCGCCTATGCCTCGTGCGACGCGGACGAGCTGAGCGCGAAGACCGGCATCCCGGTCTTTGTCGTGCCCGGCAGCGACACCACGCTCGATGACGCCGCCTACGAGACCATCCGTCTGCTCGGCGAGCTCTACGGGCTGGAAACGCGCGCGCAGGAGCTGGCCAAGTACCTCAAGGGCATCCAGACCGACCTCGACACGCGCACGGCCAAGATTGCAGACGATCAGAAGCCGTCCGTCTATGTCGGCGGCGTGTCCTTCAAGGGGCAGCACGGCTTTGAGGGCACGGAGGCAGGCTACGGCCCGTTTGCGCTCATCCACGCCAAAAACCTCGCCGACACGACCGGGCAAACCGGCGCGTTCAACATCGACACCGAGCAGGTGCTCGCCTGGGACCCGGATGTGATCTTCCTGGACTTCAATGGTATGCCCCTGATCAACGAAGATTATCAGGCGAATCCTGCATTTTATAACAGCCTCACCGCCGTGCGCAGCGGCAAGGTCTATTCGCAGATCTCGTTCCGCTCCTCGGCCTCCAATCTGGAGACGGCGCTGGCCGACGCCTATTATGCCGCCTGCGTGCTGTATCCGGAGCAGTTTGCCGACATTGACCCCGAGGCCAAGGCCGGCGAGATCTTCACGGAGCTGCTCGGCTCCAACCCCTATCCCGATCTGAAGGAGGCCGGGTATGCATTCCGTGCCATCACACTCGGCGAGTAAGCCGCACGATTCCGACTACAGCCACAACCGCGCCAGAAGCATCCGCTTTCTGATCCTGCTGGCGGCCATTCTGGCGCTCGCGTTCTTTTTGTCGCTGCGCGCCGGGTCTTACAACACGCCCGCCGCCGAGCTCATCCGGGGCATCTTCGGCCGGGCGTCGGACGCGAAGATCAACCTCGTCATCCGCAATAACCGCCTGCCGCGCATCTGCACCGCCATGGTCGCCGGCGCGGGGCTGGGGCTGGCCGGGTGCATCCTGCAGGCCGTGCTGCGCAATCCGCTCGCCTCGGCCTCTACGCTCGGCGTGTCGCAGGGTGCGACGTTCGGCGCAGCCGTCGCCATCATCGGTCTCGGCCTGAGCCAGGCCGGCAGCTGGGCGATTCCGCTGTGCTCGTTTCTCGGCTCGCTGCTTGTCGCGGCCGTCATTCTGGGGCTGAGCCAGTTCAAGCAGATCTCCTCGGAGGGCATCGTGCTCGCGGGCGTCGCCATCAGCTCCATGCTGACCGGCGCGACCACGCTGCTGCAATACTTTGCCGACGAGGTCGCGCTCTCGTCGCTCGTATTCTGGACGTTCGGCGACCTCGGCAGCACGGACTGGCAGTCCCTGCGCGGCATGGCGCTGGCCGTACTGCTGCTGATCGGCTACTGCTACCTGCACCGCTGGGACTATAACGCCCTGCTCTCCGGCGAGGAGACGGCGCTGAGTCTCGGCATCCATGTGCGGCGGCTGACACTCACGAACGTTGTGCTCACGTGCTTTGTCTGCTCGGTGATCGTGTCGCACGTCGGCCTCATCAACTTCATCGGTCTCGTTGCGCCGCACATCGTGCGCATGGTCGTCGGCAACAACTATATCTATCTCATCCCCGGCTCCGTACTCGCCGGCGCGGCGCTGCTGCTGCTGAGCGACCTGGCCGCGCGCGTGGTCATCATGCCGGTCATTCTGCCGATCGGCGCGCTGACGGCGTTTCTCGGCGGCCCGCTGTTTTTGTACCTGCTGTTCAAGGGGAGGGGCCGGACATGATCTGTGTGGACCATCTCTGCTATCACTATAAGGGCGGGCGGCCGATCCTCCGCGATGTGAGCTTTGAACTGGAGACCGGGCACTTTCTGGCCGTGCTCGGCAACAACGGCGTCGGCAAGAGCACGCTGCTCAAGTGCATGAACCGTATCCTCACGGCTGACAGCGGGCACTGCCGTATCGACGGTGAGGATCTGCTCACGCTCTCCCACCGGGAGATCGCAAAACGCGTAGCCTTCGTGGCACAGCACGTACCCGACACACAGATGACCGTGCACGACATGGTCATGCTCGGACGGCGGCCCTACATGACCTGGGGCGTGACGGAGCACGACCACCACGTCGTGCACGAGGCCATGCGCTATCTGAATCTGGAGGACATGCGCGGCCGGTTCCTCAACCGGCTCTCCGGCGGCGAGCGGCAGAAGGTCATGCTCGCCCGCGCACTGGCGCAGGAGCCGACGCTCCTGCTGCTGGACGAACCGACCAGCAATCTCGACATCCGCAATCAATATCAGGTGCTGCAGATCACGCGCGACCTGTGCCGCGAGCAGAATCTCACGGCGATGATCGTCATCCACGACCTGAACCTCGCGCTGCGGTTCTGCGACCGCTTTCTGCTGCTGCGCGAGGGCGAGGTGTACCGTTACGGCGGCGCGGAGATCTTCGACGCCGACGCCCTGCGGGACGTCTACGGCGTGACGGGCAGCATCGTGGACGTGCAGGGGCACAGGCTCGTGCTCATTGATGACGAAGAAAAGGAGACAAGATCATGACCAACTGGGAAACCTGCGTACAATTTCACGGCCACGCCTGCGGCGGGCTGACGATCGGATATAAGGCCGCGTGCTACGCCGCCGAGCTGCTGGAGCTGTCCTTCTCCGACGACGAGCAGGTCGTGTGCATCGCGGAAAACGACGCCTGCGGCGTGGACGCCATTCAGGCGCTGCTCGGGTGCAGCATCGGCAAGGGCAACCTGCTGTTTCATATGCGCGGCAAACAGGCGTTCTCGTTTTATAACCGCGCCACAGGCAAGTCCGTGCGCCTGGTGCTCCGGCCGCGGCCGGAGGGGATGACGCGCGAGGAATCCTTCGCCTACTATCAGGCGCAGAAACCGGCCGACCTGTTCGACGTCAAGCCGGCGACCATCCCGCTGCCAGAGCCGGCCAAACTATTTGACTCCTACCCGTGCGCGTGCTGCGGCGAGGTGACGGGCGCCAACTGGATCCGCCTCGTCGGCGGGCAGAAGCTGTGCCTCGACTGCGCCGGAAGCTACGACCGGTTCGATGTCTGAAAACAACAAAAACTCCGGCTTCCAGAACGGAAGCCGGAGTTCAGTTTGTCCAAAACCTCGTAGAGTTTCGCCGCCGGCGCGGCGAAAGAAAGTGAGATCATTTTCTCCGGCGACATGTGCGTCGGGGAAAATACTTCTCAGGCTGCAAGTGTGGAATTTGTGCGCCGGCGGCGCACAAATTATGCGCGCAGCAGACTGCAGCCTCTTTGTCAAAAAGTAACACTTTTTGACAGTCTTAGCCGCGCAGCAGCGCGAGCTGGTAAAACGCGACGGCGCTCGCCGCCGCCACATTGAGCGAATCGACCCCGTGCGTCATGGGGATGCGCACCGTGTAATCGCACGCGGCGATCGTGCGGGCGGCCAGCCCGTCCCCCTCCGTGCCGAGCACGATGGCGAGGCGCGGCACGGCGCGCAGGCGCTTGTCGTCGATGCGCAGCGAATCGTCCCGCAGCGCCATGGCCGCCGTTTGAAATCCGAGCGCGTGCAGCGTCTGCTGCCAGTCGCCGTCCTCAGGCAGGTACGTCCACGGCACCTGAAAGACCGTGCCCATGCTCACGCGCACGGCGCGGCGGTAGAGCGGGTCGCTGCCCGCCGACGTGAGCAGCACGGCGTCCACGCCGAGCGCCGCCGCCGAGCGGAAGATCGCGCCGATGTTCGTCGGGTTCATCACGTTTTCCAGCACGGCCACGCGCGCAGCGTTGGCGCACAGGACGGCGACCTCCGGCAGTGCCGGGCGGCGCATGGCGCAGAGCATGCCGCGCGTGAGATGAAAGCCTGTCAGCTGCGTGAGCACGTCGAGCTCGGCGGCATAGACCGGGATGTCCGCGGGGCAGCGCGCCAGGATCTCGCGCGCCTTGCCGTCCACGTGGCGGCGCTCCATCAAAAACGACACCGGCACGCACCCCGCGTCGAGCGCGCGGCCGATCACGAGCGGACTCTCGGCGATGAAGAGCGCATTTGCCGGGTCGGCGCGGTTGACGAGCTGGTTTTCCGTCAGGCGGGCGTACACGTCCAGCTCCGGCGCGGAAAAGTCCGAAATATCAAAAATCTTTGCCATAGCTGCATCTCTCTTTTCCATAGGGTCAGCCCGATTATAACCGATTTTGCGCGCGGACGCCACCGGTTTTTTTCCGCCGGTGTATGTCCCGCCGCGCCGGTGGGCATACTGGCTCTGAGGTGATATTTATGCAGTTGACCCCAAAAGAGGCCAGTTTACTCAAAGATCTCAAAGGGCAGGAGCAGCTATGCGTGGACAAATATAACCGCCACGCCGCCAGCGCCAACGACCCGCAGCTGAAAAACCTGTTCGAGCAGATCGCGCAGGTCGAGCAGCAGCATCTCGACACGATCACGCAGATGGAGGGCGGCACCGTCGCCGCCCCGGCGGACTCCGCGACCGTGCCGACGACGTTCACGGCGACCTACAACAACACCGAGACCCCGCAGAAGCAAAACGACTGCTACCTGTGCACTGACGTGCTCGCAATGGAAAAGCACGCCTCGCACCTGTACGACACGTGCGTGTTCGAATTCAATGATGCCAACGCGCGCAGCGTGCTCAACGACATTCAAAAGCAGGAGCAGCACCACGGCAAGGTCATCTATGACTATATGAACACCAACGCCATGTACGCCTGACACCATCCGCGCAAAAACGGCGTCCCCGAGGGCTCGGGGACGCCGTTTTTTGTTTGCGAAATTTATTTGGTCAGGCCGTAGCTCCCGGCCAGCTTGCGGAACGCCGGGAGCGAGCGCTCGAGCTGGCTGCGCGCCACGCAGTAGGCCAGGCGCGCATAGCCGGGGCAGCCGAAATCATCGCCCGGCACGAGCAGGATGTCATAGTCCATCGCGCGGCGGCAAAACGCCCGGGCGTCCGGCTCCGGCGACTTGAGGAAGAGATAAAACGCGCCGTCCGGCTTGACACAGTGATACCCCATCGAGGTCAGACCGTTAAAGAGCAGGTCGCGGTTGGTCTGGTAGACCGCAATATCGCTGGTCTGGTCGGCACAGCGTGCCGCTACGCGCTGGAACATACTCGGTGCACAAACATAACCGAGTGCGCGGCCGGCACCGCAGACCGCAGCGTACAGCGCCTTGCTGTCGGCGGCTGCCGGCGGC
>ERZ791614.979-NODE-979-length-16062-cov-3.726370_pt1 | contig 16062 bp, 17 predicted proteins | sample MGYA00510274_ERZ791614 | MGnify/ENA primary metagenome ERZ791614 (study PRJEB30046, sample SAMN00715221) | human gut metagenome | study: EMG produced TPA metagenomics assembly of the A metagenome-wide association study of gut microbiota in type 2...
TGTGGGCGCGATTCTGGCGGTCATTCTGATCGCCCGGACACCGATGCCGCTTTGACAGAATAGGAGAAACTGACAATGATTGTTCTTACAGAGCAGATAGAGATTCCGGCTTCCTATGAAAAATTAAAGGCATGGACTGCTAACTTTGAGGAAGAGTTTGTGAAATGGAGTCCCTACCACATCGAATACAATCTCTATAACGGAAACTATAACGCAGGAAGCAAGATCCGCTTCCGCGAGATCGTCATGGGGCTGGACTACGATGTGACCGGCACAATTACGGAATGCGAACAGGATATCCGCAAGATAGGCATTCAATTCACCGCTTGTCAGCAAATTTGCATAGATTACCTTGTGGTGGCGTTTCAAATGGCGTAAATGCCGCTGCCCCCATACCCCGATTGGCTGATCTTCCTCCGGCTCGTCCTCCCCGGCGATAAGGTAGTAGTCCTCGACAAGCTCATAGTGCAAGCCTGTCCTTTCGTCTGTGATGATTTTTTTCATTGTTCCGTCCTCCTAATGATTTTCTGCAATCATTGTAGCAGGAGAGCGGTCAGGAATCGAATGTGCAAATAAAAGAAAAACCCGGAGGATAAAAAATCCTCCGGGGATAAACATCAGTAGGAAACATCCTTGATAAAAATGAAAAATCCGAACGCATTCCCGATGGGGAATAAGTTCGGATTTTTCATATGTGGTGGAGCTGAGGGGAGTCGAACCCCTGTCCGAAAGTACTTTGACAGGACCTTCTCCGGGCGCAGGACAGTTTCAGCATTCCCTCCCTGCACAGGCACTGGCCAGACTGAGCAGTTCAGTAGAGTCATCATGCGTGGGCGGGGCAACTCTTACCCGCCGCACGTCCGCCACATCAACGACGCCCTCCCCGGCCTGTGGCCTCTCCGGTTCAGACGGCTGCCTTAGTTAGGCAGCGACAGCAATACGATTGTTGTCAGTTAATTTTAAGTTGCCCGTTTTTAGGCGGTCAGGCGCCGCCGCCCGCTTATCCTGCCTCCACACCCCCGTCGAAACCGGTACAGCCCCGTATGAGATGGAAGGCGCCCGGGCCGGAGGCCGGCCCGGATGCCGTGTCAAAGCTTATCTATGGAAGGGATCCGGCAGCTTCTCCGGCTCCGGATATGTGACACCCTGGGTGTCCACGGTGACGGACTTCATCACCTGGGGCTTTTTGGGCTTGTTGGTGATCATGTTCCTGGGCTGGGAGACGATCTCATCCACCACGTCCATGCCGTCGATGACCATACCGAAGGCGGCATACTGCCCGTCCAGATGGGGCGCGTCCTTGTGCATGATGAAAAACTGGCTGCCGGCGGAGTTCGGATCCATGGCGCGGGCCATGGACAGCACGCCGCGGGTGTGCTTGAGGTCGTTTTGGAAGCCGTTGCTCGTGAACTCGCCCTCGATGCTGTAGCCCGGGCCGCCCATGCCGGTGCCGGTCGGGTCGCCGCCCTGGATCATGAAGCCGGGGATGACGCGGTGGAAGATCACGCCGTCGTAAAAGCCCTTCTTGACGAGACTGATAAAGTTGCGGACGGTGTTCGGCGCGATCTCCGGATAGAGCTCGGCGCGGATGATGCCGCCGTCTTCCATTTCAATGGTGACAATCGGATTGCTCATCAGTAATTTTTCTCCTTTATCGTTCTGTCGATCTCGCGTTTGGCGCTGCGCTGCGCGTCGGCGTCGCGCTTGTCATAGAGCTTTTTGCCCTTGCACAGGCCGAGCTCCACCTTCACGCGGCTGTCCTTGAAATACAGCGACAGCGGCACGAGCGTCAGCCCGTCCTGCTTCGTGCGGGCGTAGAGCTTCGTGATCTCCCGCCGGTGCATGAGCAGGCGCTTCGGCCGGTCGGGGTCGCGGTTGTAGATGCTGCCGTGCTCGTAGGGGCTGATGTGGATGCCGTAGGCAAACAGCTCCCCGTTTTTCACGGTGCAGAACGAATCTTTCAGATTGACCGTGCCCGCGCGGATGGACTTGACCTCGGTGCCGAAGAGCTCCACACCGGCCTCGAACCGCTCGAGCACGAAATAGTCATGCAGGGCCTTGCGGTTGGCCGCGACCTGCTTGACGCCCTTGGCTCTCGGCATGGCGGGGACCTCCTTCGTGCGAAATCGTGGATATAGTTTAGCACATCCGGCGGCAAATGAAAAGAGCGAAATCAGCAGAAATAGCGCTGAAGCGTCCCGACGGCGTCACGGCGGGCGACCACGTCGCCGTGTTCGCCGATGTGTGCGTACAGTTCCTCGGTACACGGCAGCGGCTCGCCGAACTCGAAGAGCGCGTTCGGCAGCGCCTCGTCCCCGGTGCGCACGAACAGCTCCCAGCCGCCGTCTATGTACACCACGTCCGAGTCGAGCCCGGCCGGAAAACAGCCCAGCGCCGCGGTCAGGTCGGCAAACGAGTGGAACCGAAACCGGCGCGGCGGGGTGGAAATGGGTCTTGCGATGAGCAGCACCTCCTTTTCGGCAACGAACAGTTCGATCTTCATACTTGTCCAGGGCGCGAGCCCGTGCGTCTCGAGCGCATGGTCGACGGCGGCACGGATGTCGGCCTCGCGCAGCGCGGCCCACTCGGCGCGCGTGATGCGCATGGCGACGGCCGCGGCGTCAGCGGTTTCTACCAGCATGGGAATGCCTCCCTTGGTGTCGGTTTCCGGACAGGCGTCCGGTTAGATCCAGTATAGCGTCCGAGCCCGTGTTTTGCTACTCAAAATATATGGTAATCGGCGCAGGAATATGGTATCATTCCATTTGAAAAAAGGAGTGGATGTTTCATGGAACTGATCGAACAAAAGCTCAAGACCCTCACAAGCTACCACGGTGTGATCGTCAACGTCCGGCTCGACGAGGCGCGCCTGCCCGACGGCAGCACGGCCAAGCGCGAGGTCGTGGAGCATCCGGGCGGCGTGACGGTCCTGCCGCTGGAGCCCGACGGCACGGTCTGGTGCGTGCGGCAGTACCGCTATCCGTTTTCGCGCACGCTGCTCGAGGTGCCGGCCGGCAAGCTCGAGCCGGGCGAAGCGCCGGAGCTGGCCGCGGCGCGCGAGCTCTCGGAGGAGACGGGCCTGACGGCCGGCCGGATGCAGTATCTGGGCGAGAACTTTACATCGCCCGGTTACTCGGAGGAGGTGCTGCACATCTACCTGGCGCGCGACCTGCACCGCGGCGCGGCGCACCTCGATCCCGGCGAATTTCTGAATGTGGAGCGGCATCCGCTGGAGGAACTGGTGCAGATGGCGCTTGATGGTGAACTTTGCGACGGAAAAACGACAGTTGCCCTGCTGAAAACGCAGCTTTTGCTCGCGCGCGAGCGCGGCGAGGCGGCAAGTGGCGGGTTGTGATTGCTTTTCGGGAAAAAGCATGCTATAATTCATCGTTAGGTTCCGCAAAAATCGGGCAAGCTACGCACGGAGCGTGATTGCTCGGTCACAGATGCGGAGCTGCACTCTGCTTTCGCAGCATGAGAGGTGTCAAATAGTTTGGATAGATATGTAATACATGGCGGCAGACCCCTGCACGGGGAGATCGAGATCAGCGGCGCGAAAAACGCGGCCGTGGCGATCATCCCGGCAGCGCTGATGGTCGACGGTGTCTGCCGGATCGAGAATATGCCCCAGATCAGCGACGTGGATATGCTCCTGAAGATCCTGCAGGGGCTGGGCGCGCGGGTGGAATACCTCAGCCCATCCGCCGTCGAGATCGACTGCACCCAGGTGCGCTTCACCGAGCCGCCGTATGACCTGATGCGCAAGATCCGCGCGTCGTACTATTTCATCGGCTCGATGCTCGGCCGCTTCGGCTCGGCCAAGACGACCATGCCCGGCGGCTGCAACTTCGGCGTCCGGCCGATCGACCAGCACATCAAGGGCATGACCGCGATGGGCGCGAACGTCGAGGTGAAAAACGGCTTTGTCTATGCCGACACGCCGGACGGCCGCCTGCGCGGGGCAAAGGTATATCTGGATAAGGTCTCGGTCGGCGCGACGATGAACATCATCATCGCGGCGACGCTTGCGCGCGGCCGCACCGTGATCGAGAACGCGGCGCGCGAGCCGCACATCGTCGACCTTGCCAATTTCCTCAACTCCATGGGCGCCGACATTCGCGGCGCCGGCACGGATTCCATCCGCATTCAGGGCGTCGAGCGCCTGCACGGCGGCACGTACAGCGTCATCCCCGACCAGATCGAGGCGGGCACGTATATGGCGGCCTGCGCCGCGGCCGGCGGGGAAGTGCGCCTGGCGAATGTGATCCCGCGCCATCTGGAGTGCATCAGCGCCAAGCTGCGCGAGATGGGCGTCACCGTCGTCGAGGGCGGGGACAGTGTGCTCGTGCGCAGCAACGGCCGCCTGCGCCATACGAACGTCAAGACCCAGCCGTACCCCGGCTTCCCGACGGATATGCAGCCGCAGATCAGCGTGGCGCTGTGTCTGGCCGACGGCACGAGCGTCGTGACCGAGGGCGTGTATGACAATCGCTACAAGTACATTCAGGAGCTCGGCCGCATGGGCGCGGACGCGCAGGTGGACGGCTGCACCGCCATCATCAACGGCGTGGAGGGCCTGCACGGCGCGGAAGTCCGCGCATGCGACCTGCGTGCCGGCGCCGCCGTGGTCATTGCGGGCCTGTGCGCCGCGGGGGAGACCGTGGTCACGGACATCCGCTTTATCGAGCGCGGCTACGAAAACTTCGTCGGCAAGCTGCGCGGTGTTGGCGCGGACATCGTGCTCGAGCGCGACGGGGCCGAGCAGTGCGCGGCGGCCGCTGCCGAATGAACATCGCGCTGTTTGCCAGCGGGTCGAGCGGCAACTGCGCGCTCGTGTCCGACGGCGAGACACATATTCTGATCGACGCCGGCATCTCCGCGCGGCGCATCTGCGCGGGACTCACTGCGCAGGATGTTGCGCCGGCCGACGTCGCGGGCGTACTCGTGACGCACGAGCACTCCGACCATGTTAAGGGCCTGGCCGTTTTGCTGCGGCGCGACCCCACGGCGGTGTATGCGCTGCCGGCGGTGTGCGCTGCGCTGCGAAAATTGCTGCCCGAGCGGACGGACTGCCTGCACGAGATCGCGCCGGGCGAGCCGTTTTGCCTCGGCGATGTGCGCGTGACGCCGTTTCCCACGCCGCATGACGCGGCCGGGAGCTGCGGCTACCGGCTCGACGGGTCGGCGCGCTTCGGTTTCTGCACTGACCTCGGCACCGTGACGGATGCCGTGCGCGCGGCGCTGTGCGGCGTGGACTGCGCCGTCATTGAGGCCAACCACGACCCGGAGCTGCTGCGCACCGGGCCTTACCCGATCTATCTCAAGCGCCGGATCGCATCCGATCACGGCCATCTGTCGAATGAAAGCGCCGGGGCGCTGGCGGTGTACCTCGCGGAAAACGGGGCGCAGCAGCTCATCCTCGGCCATCTCAGCCGGGAGAACAACACGCCCCGCGCCGCGCTCGAGACCGTGTCACTCGCGCTCGCGGCGGCGGGCTTTCAGCCCGGCACGCAGCCGGAGCTGTACGCCGCCCCGGCGGAGACGGCGCTCGCGCTCACGGCGGGAAAGGCGTGCGTATGCTGTCGATAACCCTCGTCTGCGTCGGAAAGATGCGCGAGACCTATTATATCTCCGCGTTCGCGGAATATGCCAAGCGGCTGGGCGCCTATTGCCGGTTTGACCTGGTGGAGCTGCCGGAGCAGCGCCTGCCGGAGCGCCCGTCGCAAAAAGAGATCCACGCCGCGCTGGAAAAAGAGGCGCAGGCCATTCGTACGCGCATCCCGAAGGGCGCGGCCGTGATCGCCATGTGCGTCGAGGGCAAGCTCCTCTCGAGCGAGGCGCTCGCGCGGCAGCTCGCCGGTTGCGCCGCGGGCGGCACGTCGAAGGTGTGCTTTCTCGTCGGCGGGTCGTTCGGCCTCGACGAGGGCCTCAAGCGTGAGGCGTCGCTGCGGCTGAGCATGTCGCCGATGACATTCCCGCACCATCTGGCGCGCGTCATGCTCGCCGAGCAGATCTACCGCGCGTGCACGATCAACGCGGGCACGCAATATCATAAATGAAACAGGAGAAACAACATGGCGCAAGAGCTGAAAGCAGAGTGGGGCAGGTCGCTTCCCGGCGATCTGCTCAAGCGCTGGCCGCGCGATGCGGACGGCGAACTGGTGCCCCCGGCGTTGCTGACCAAGTGCACGGGCGTGGATATGGACGACGTGCTGCTGGTCAATATGCTGGAGGCCTATGGCATCCCCTGCCTGAAAAACTATCCCGGGGACGGTCAGTTTGGCAAGATCATGTTAGGTATGTCCGGTTACGGAGTGGAAATTCTGGTTCCTGAAACGCTGCTTGCCGATGCGCAGGCACTTCAGGAAGGCTGCGCTGAGGCGCTGACGGAAGGAGACGACAATGCGTAATTATATGGAAGAATACCAGCGCTGGCTCGACAGCCCCGCGCTCTCCAATGCGGAATGGGAAGAACTCAACGCCATCCGCGACGACAAAAAAGAGATCGAGAGCCGCTTTTTCGCCCCGCTCGAGTTCGGCACGGCCGGCCTGCGCGGCGAGATGGCGCTCGGCTGCCGCCGCATGAACATTCATGTCATCCGCCACGCCACGCAGGCGTTCGCGGAGGTCATCAAGGCCGAGGGCGAGAGCGCGTGCGCGCGCGGCATCGCCATCTGCTTTGACTGCCGCGTCAACAGCGAGCGCTTTGCGCACGAGGCCGCATCCGTCATGGCGGCCAACGGCATCCACGTGCGCATTTTCGACGCCCTGCGTCCGACGCCGGAGCTGTCGTTCGCCGTCAAGCACTACGGCACCACGGCCGGCCTGAACATCACGGCCAGCCACAACCCGAAAGAATATAACGGCTACAAGGTCTACTGGTCCGACGGGGCGCAGCTCCCGCCGCAGCACGCCGCCGCCATCGCCAGGAACATGGAGCGGCTGGACATCTTCAACGATATCCAGCGCATGGACTTTGACGACGCGGTGCGTCAGGGTCTTGTGGAGTTCATGGGCGCGGAGACGGACGAAGCGTTTTTGTCCAACGTCCTGCGCCAGCCGATCGACCCGGACGTTGTCCGCCGCGTGGCCGACCGGTTCAAGATCGTCTACACGCCGTTTCACGGCGCGGGCTGGCACCTCGTGCCAGAGGCGCTGCACCGTCTGGGCATGACGCAGGTCATCCCCGTCAAGGAGCAGATGGTGCTCGACGGCACGTTCCCGACCGTCAAGAGCCCGAACCCGGAAAATCCGGAGGGCTTCTATCTGGCCGTTGACCTCGCCAAGGAGGTCGGCAGCGACCTCATCCTCGGCACGGATCCGGACTCCGACCGCGTCGGCGTCATGGTCCGCGGCGCGGACGGGGAGTACCACACCATCACCGGCAACCAGATGGGCGTGCTGCTGCTCGACTATATCATCACGGCGCGCCGCCGCAAGGGCACGCTGCCGGAAAACGCGGCCGCGATCTCGACGATCGTCACGTCCAAAATGGTGCGCCGCATCTGCGATGTGAACGACATCCACTTTGACGAGACGTTCACGGGCTTTAAGTTCATGGCCGAGAAGCTGGCCGAATACCAGCGCGACGGCTCGTATCAGTACGTGCTCGCCTTCGAGGAGAGCTACGGCTACATGATGGGCGACTATGTCCGCGACAAGGACGCCGTGACCGCCTGCGTGATGATCACGGAGATGGCGGCGTACTACTTCGAGCAGGGCATGACGCTCGCGCAGGCACTCGACGCGCTGTATGAAAAGTACGGCTTCTACGGGGAGCGCACGCTCAACCTCGTCATGCCGGGCCTTGACGGCCTGGAGAAGATGCGCGCGCTCATGGCGCAGCTGCGCCGCGAGCCGCTGCAGGAGATCGCGGGCACGAAGGTCGTGCGCATGCGCGACTATCAGGACGGCTCGGTGTACGTCATGGGCCTCGGTAAGATGGACAAAACGCCCATCTCCGGCTCGAACGTGCTGTATTTTGAGCTGGACGACGGCTGCTCGTTCATCGTCCGCCCGTCCGGCACGGAGCCGAAGATCAAGGTGTACATCCTTGGTGTCGGCGCGACGCGCGCCGAGTGCGACGAGCGCGTGCAGCGCTACGCGCAGTTCGCCGAGACGCTGCGCGGCTGAACCGAAACCATTTGCCCCGGCCCTCCGGCAGTTTTCGCCGGAGGGCCGGATCTTTGAGGGAGCGTTATGAAAGAGAAACTCAAACAGCTCTTCGGCCTCTTCGGCGCGTTCGCCGTCGTCGGCGTGACGACGTTCGGCGGCGGCTATGCCATGCTGCCCGCGCTGCAGCGCGAGGTCGTGGAAAAGCGCCGCTGGGCCACGGAGGAAGAGGTCATGGACTGGTACGCCATCGGCCAGTGCACGCCGGGCGTTATCGCGGTCAACACCGCCACGTTCGTCGGGCAGAAGCAGGCGGGCATCTGGGGCGGCATCTTTGCCACGCTGGGCGTCGTGTTCCCGTCGCTCGTGATCATCATGATCATCGCGGCCTTTATTCAGAATTTTGCGCACCTGCCCGCCGTGCAGAATGCCTTCGCCGGCATCCGCGTGTGCGTGTGCGTGCTCATCCTCAACGCCGTCGTGAAGCTGTGGAAAAAATCCGTCGTGGACTGGAAGACGTTTCTGATCTTCCTGCTCGTGTTCGCGGGCAGTGTGTTTTTGAATATCTCGCCGGTGCTGTATGTGCTCGCGGCCGCGCTCGCCGGCATCGTTGTCAAGGAACTGGAGGCGCGTAAGGCTTGATCTATCTGCGCCTGTTCTGGGAGTTTTTCAAGACCGGCCTGTTTTCCGTCGGCGGCGGCCTCGCCACGCTCCCGTTTATCTATGACATGTCCGACCGCACGGGCTGGTTCACCTATCAGCAGATCGCGGACATGGTCGCGGTGTCGGAGTCTACGCCCGGCCCGATCGGCGTCAACACGGCGACGTATGTGGGCTATATCACGGGCGGCGTTCCCGGCGCGCTCATCGCAACGCTCGGCCTCGTCACCCCGGCGGTCATCTGCATCCTCATCATCGCGTCCTGCCTGAAAAAGTTCCGAGAAAACCGGTTCGTCGACCATGCGTTTTACGGGCTGCGCCCGGCGTCCGCTGCGCTGATCGCGGCGGCAGGCTTTTCCGTCGTGCGCATCTCGCTGCTGCAGGAGAGCGCCTTTCAGGCCAGCGGCCGGTTCACGGATCTGTTTTTCTGGAAGGGGCTGCTGCTCGCGGCCGTCATCTGGGTGCTGACGAATGTCGTCAAGCCAACGAAGAAGCTGCACCCGATCGTGTACATCGCGGCGTCCGCCGTCGTCGGCATCGTGTTCTCGTTTGCCGGCGTGTGAGCTCAAAGAAGATTTGCCAAAACCCACATACACAGCGCGGAGATCGCTCCGTGCAGCAGGCGCCCGACCGTGTGTCGGGCGCTTTTGATGTCTGTCCCGGCGATGACCGCCGCCGTCTGGCAGTGGACGGATACGCCGCCCCAGCCGATGAGAAAGGCGGCGAGGGCGAGGTTTCCCGGCGTCGGCATCAGGCCCTGCATCACGCCGATGCCGGTGCCGAGCTCAAGTACGCCCGTGCACAGCGCGCGGGCAAAGTGCAGCTCCAGCCCCAGCCGCGCAGAGAGCGTGCCCACCAGCGCCGGCAGCAGGCCGGAGGCGTCGAGTACCCCCGTCATGACGCTGAACGTGACCACAAAGCCGCTGACTGTCAGCACCGCGCGCACGGCGCTGCGCACGGCCTCCGGCAGCGCCTGCGAGAGCGACACGGCCGCGATCTGCGACCGATCCTCCGGCAGAAAGCCGCCGCTGCGCGGGGCGAAGAGCATGCCGACGATCACGGCGGACAGCACGTGCACGCCGTAGAGCAGCAGCCCGTAGCCCGCGCTGTGAAACACGCCCACGCCTGCCGCGCCGACGAGAAACGCCGGGCCGGAATTGTTGCAGAATGCGAGCGCGCGCTCGGCCTGCTCGCGCGTGAGCGCGCCGCTGCGCCGCAGCCGGGCCACGGCGTCCGCGCCGAGCGGATATCCGCCCGTCACGCCCAGCAGCAGCGCCGATGCGCCCGCGCCGCCGATGCCGAAGAGCTTTTGCGTCACGGGCGAGAGCCACCTGCCGAGGATGCCCGGCAGCCCGAGCTGCTGCAGCAGCGACGAGAGGATAAAAAACGGCAGCAGCGACGGCACGATCATCTGCGCGCAGAGGTTCAGCCCCGCGCGCGCACTCTCGAGCGCCGCCTGCGAGCACAGCAGCAGCGCGCCGAGCGCCGAGAGCGTCACTGCAAGCGCGATGTAATTGCCCCGTTTGCCTTCCACCGGCATCCCTCCCGAAATCGGTTCTCGTGCATTTGTATGCCTGTCCCGGCCTAAACTTGCCTGCGGGCGCATAAAATGGCTTGCAGCGAAGGGGGTGAGCCGGTGAAGCGGCTGTCTGATATTCCGCTCGAGATCGCGGAGCGGCTGGCCCTGCCGGCGGAATCCGTGGCCGGCGTGCCGAAGCTGACCGTGACCGGCCGGCGCCGCGCGCTGGTGGAAAACCACTGCGGTCTGCTCGAATACAGCCACGAGTGCATCGTGGTCGACGGCGGGCGGGTGCGCGTGTGCATCCGCGGCACGAACCTGCAGCTCGTGGCCATGGACAGCACGGCGCTGCTGATCTCCGGCACGATCGCGTGTGCCGAATTTGCGTGAGGTGATGGCTTTGACGCGGTGGATCCTGGCCCTTTGCGGCTATGCGCGGCTGGAGGTGTGCGGCGTGCACCCGGAGCGCGTGCTCAATGCATGCGCGGCGGCGGGCATCGCTTGCACGGCGTCCGAGCCGGTGGACGCCTATACGCTGCGCATCACGGTGCGCGCGCGCTGCGCGGAAACGGCGGCAGAGCTGGCGCGCCGGTGTCAGTGCGAGGTGAAAACGCTCTATCGCCGCGGCCTGCCGCAGCTGCTGCGGCGCGCCGCGCGCTACCGGGGCGCGTGCGCGGGGCTGCTCGTGGCGGTGCTGGCGGTGCTGACATCGTCGCTGTTCATCTGGCGCATCGACGTGACCGGCAACGAGACGCTCACGACCGGGCAGATCCTGCGCTGTCTGGACGAATGCGGCGTGCGCCCGGGCACGTACTGGCCCGCGCTGTCGAACGACCTGGTGCGCAACGACATGATCCTGTGCCTGCCGGAACTGCGCTGGCTGACCGTGAACGTGCACGGCAGCCGCGCCGAGGTGATCGTGCGCGAAAAAGACCCCCTGCCGGACATCACGCCGGACGACACGCCCGTGAGCATTTATGCCTCCGCGACCGGGGTCATCCTGAGCATGGACGTCTACGCCGGCGAGGCGCGCGTCGTGCCCGGCGCGGCGGTCGAGCCGGGCGATGTGCTCGTGTCCGGCGCGGTCACAGACCTCGGCGGCGGGGTGCGCCCGGTGTGCGCCCGCGCCGACATCCGCGCGCGCACGCGGCAGGTGCTGACCGGGCAGATCGCCCTGACGGAGACCGAAAAGCAGCCCGCGCACGGCGCGCGGACGCGCTGGGCGCTGCGTGCGGGGAAAAAGCGGATCAATTTTTATCAAAACAGTGGAATTTCTGACGCGGAATGTGATAAAATCATTCATGAATATCCTTTTGCGATCCGGGGCGTGTTCACGCTGCCGTTTTCGCTGGTGCGTGAGCGCGTGCAGCCGTATCGGACGGCGGACGCGCCGGTATCGGAGGACGCGGCGCGCGCATCGCTCGAGCAGGCGCTGCTGCAGCAGCTGCGCGAGACGATCGGCGCGGATGGCGCGATCATTTCCTATGAGACGGCAGCGGAGACTACCGGCAACGTGCTGACCGTGACGCTCACGGCCGAGTGCGAGCAGGAGATTGGCCGCGCACAGGCGACGCCGGACGCGGAATTTTTACAGCTTCGGCCGCCGGCCGGGGAAGGGACTACAGCAGATGATTGAAAAAACCATGGAAGTCGACAGAATGGAGGACGTCATCAGCGTGTTCGGGTCGTTTGACCAGAACCTGCGGATGATCGAGACCGAATACAACGTGCGCGTGACCGACCGCGACGAGCAGATCCATATCACCGGCGAGGCGGAAAACGTGCTCTACGCCGAAAAGGCCATTGCCGGCCTGCTGTCGCTGGCGGCCAAGGGCGAGGAGATCGGCGAGCAGAACGTGCGCTACATCTTCCGCCTCGTGCGCGAGGGCCGGGAGCAGAAGATCCAGGAACTTGCGGGCGACGTGGTGTGCATCACGGCCAAGGGCAAGCCCATCAAGGCAAAGACGCTCGGCCAGCGCGCGTATCTGGATGCCATCGAGCAGAACACGATCACGCTCGGCGTCGGCCCGGCCGGCACGGGCAAAACATACCTTGCCGTGGCGGAGGCGGTCGCGGCGTTTCGCGCCGAGCGCGTCAACCGCATCATCCTCACGCGCCCGGCGGTCGAGGCGGGCGAGCGGCTGGGCTTTCTGCCCGGCGACCTGCAAAACAAGGTCGACCCCTATCTGCGCCCGCTGTATGACGCGCTCTTTGAGATGCTCGGCGCGGACGCCTATGCGAAATATCTCGAGCGCGGCAACATCGAGGTCGCGCCGCTGGCGTACATGCGCGGCCGCACGCTCGACGACAGCTTCATCATCCTCGACGAGGCGCAGAACACCTCCCGCGAGCAGATGAAAATGTTCCTGACGCGCATCGGCTTCGGCTCGCACGTCGTCATCACCGGCGACGTGACGCAGATCGACCTGCCGTCGGACAAGCCGTCCGGCCTCAAGGAGGCCATCCGCATCCTCGACGGCATCGACGACATCGCCATCTGCCGCCTGACGGGCGCGGACGTCGTGCGCCACGCGCTCGTGCAGAAGATCATCGCCGCCTACGAGCAGGACGACAAACAGAAAGAAAAACGCGCCGCGGCCGCGGCCAAAAAGCCCGCCGCGCGCAAGACGACTGTGAGGAAAAAAGCATGACACAGGTGAAGATTACCATCACCCGCACGCGCCGCGGCCTGGGCTTTCCGGACACGCAGCGCTATGTCAAGCGCGCGGCCGCCGCTGCGCTCAAGGCCGAGGGCGTGACCGTTCCGTGCGAGCTCGACGTGACGCTCACGGACGACGCCGTCATCCACACCATCAACCGTGAGCAGCGCGGCGTGGACCGCGCGACGGACGTGCTGTCGTTTCCGATGAACGAGCTCACGCCCGGCGCATTCGACCCCGATGCCTGCGAGTGGGACTATGAGACTGACCGCGCCATGCTCGGCGACATGGTCATCTCCATGGAGCGCTGCGCCGAGCAGGCCGAGACCTACGGCCACAGTTTCGCGCACGAGGTCAGCTATCTGACCGTGCACTCCGTGCTGCACCTGCTCGGCTACGACCATGTGGACGAGGGCGAGGACAAGCGCCGCATGCGCGCGCGCGAAAAAGAGATCATGCGTCTGCTGGACGTATAAGGAGAAACGAATGATTACCAAAACCGCTATGATCACCATCTGCGGACGGCCGAACGTCGGCAAGTCCACGCTTACCAACGCCCTCGTGGGCGAGAAGATCGCCATCGTCTCGAACAAGCCTCAGACGACGCGCAACCGCATCAGCGCCGTCGTCAACCGCGGCGACACGCAGCTGATCCTGATGGACACGCCGGGCTTTCACAAGCCGCGCAATCGCCTGGGCGACTATATGGTGCAGGTCGTGCGCGAGAGCGTGGCGGACGTCGACGGCGTGATGCTCGTCGTCGAGCCCATTGCCTCCATCGGCGAGCAGGAGCACGCGCTCATCGAGCGCATCCGCACGTCCAACGCCCCGGCTGTGCTCGTCATCAACAAGATCGACACGGTGGAAAAGCCGGAGCTGCTGGCCGTCATCGCCGCCTATTCCGAGGCGCTGCCGTGGCGCGCGATCGTGCCGGTGTCGGCCCAGAACGGTGACGGGCTTGCCGAGCTCTTCGACGAGCTTGCGCAGCTTGCCGTGCCGGGGCCGCAGCTGTTTCCGGACGACATGATCTCCGACATGCCGGAAAAGCAGATCTGCGCCGAGCTCGTGCGCGAAAAGCTGCTGCTGTGCCTCGACAAGGAGATCCCGCACGGCACGGCCGTCGAGGTCACGAAATTTTCCGAGCGCGATAACGGCATCATCGACATGGACGTGACCATCTATTGCGAAAAAGAGAGCCACAAGGGCATAATCATCGGCAAGCGCGGCGCGATGCTCAAAAAGATCGGCGAGCTCGCGCGGCAGGACATCGAGCGCTTCATGGGCACGAAGGTGTACCTGCAGACGTGGGTCAAGGTCAAGGAAAACTGGCGCGACTCGGCAGCCCAGCTGCGCAATTTTGGCTTTACCGACCAGTGACCCTTTATTACCAGCCATAAATCCACCCCGCTGTGCAGACACTATGCCCAGCGAGGTGGTTCATTGTGCAAGACGATCTTTTCTGGCAGCTGTTCGCGGACACCGGTGATCCGCTCGGCTACCTTTACTACCGCGCCGCGCAAAATGCGCTGGCGCAGACGACCGATGAGTCTGCGGCGGATGATTCTGTCCGTCGCCCGGCCTGATGAGGTACATACGATGTTTCTTACGACCCGCGGGCTCGTCCTGCGCGAGGTGCGCTATAAAGAGTCGGACAAGATCCTCACCGTGCTCACGCAGCACGAGGGGAAGGTGACGGTCCGCGCGCGCGGCGCGCTGCGCAAGGGCAGCCGCATCACGGCGGCGACGCAGCTGCTGACGTATTCGGACATGACGATCTTTGAAAACCGCGGCCGCCGCACGCTCAACGAGGCGTCCACGGTCGAGGAGTTTCTCGGCCTGCGCGCCGACCTTGGCGCGTTCGCGCTCGGGAGCTATTTTGCCGAGCTGCTCGAGACCGTCTCTGCCGAGGAATATCCCGACCCGCCGGTGCTGCAGCTCGGGCTCAACAGCCTGTATGCGCTCAGCCGCGCGCTCTGCCCGCCGGAGCAGATCAAGGCCGTGTTCGAGCTGCGGCTCATGTGCCTCGCGGGCTACGAGCCGGATCTGTCCTGCTGCGCGCAGTGCGGCGCAGCAGAGCCGGACGAGCCGTGGTTTTCCCCGCGCGGCGGCGCGGTGTACTGCGCGCACTGCCGGGGCGCAAGTTCATCGGCCGTCACGCCGCTGCTGCCGGAGACGCTGGCCGCCATGCGGCACATCGTGAACGCCGACCCCAAGAAAACTTTTTCCTTCACACTCGGTGACGCGGGCCGCAGACAGCTTGCGCACGTGTGCGAGAATTATACGGCGACGCAGCTCGAGCGGGGCTTCGCGTCGCTCGATTACTGGAAGAAAGTGAAAGACTGACATGAAGCATATTCTCATGATCGCCACCGGCGGCACGATTGCATGCTGTGAGACCGCACACGGTCTTTCCCCCGCTCTGGACAGCGCCGCACTGCTCGGCGCACTGCCCGAACTGTCTGCGCTGTGCACAGTTGAAACGCTCGATCTCATGCAGCTCGACTCGACCGACGTAACCGCCGCCGATCGTCAGCGCATGGCCCAGGCGGTCTGGCAAAGCCGCGAGAAATTCGATGGCTTTGTGCTCACGCACGGCACGGATACGCTCGCATACACCGCCGCGCTGCTCACCCACCTGCTGCCGCCTTTCGATAAGCCGCTCGTGCTGACCGGCTCCATGCTGCCAATGGGTGTGCCGGACTCGGATGCGCCGCGCAATCTGCTGGATGCGTTCCGCACTGCGGCAGACGGACGCGCAGGCGTGTACGCCGTGATGAACGGTCAAATTCTGCACGGCAGCCACGTTTTCAAGCAGCATTCGACCGAGATTGACGCATTTCTCTCGGCAAATGCCGCACCGGCCGGTGAAATCTGCGGCGGCGAAGTGCGCTGGAGCAAACCCGCGTCCGCACCTTCCGGTGAACCGCAACTCGTAGAACAAATCGACACCCATATCCTTCCGGTGCGCCTGACCCCCGATCTTGATCCGTCATTCTTCTCCGTGCTGCTCGGCTACCCCAAGGTCGTACTCGAAGCCTTCGGCGCAGGCGGCGTACCCGCCCGTTTGGAAGCCGCCGTGCGTGATCTGATCCAAAGCGGCACGCGCGTGTA
>ERZ791614.980-NODE-980-length-16052-cov-3.261549_pt1 | contig 16052 bp, 6 predicted proteins | sample MGYA00510274_ERZ791614 | MGnify/ENA primary metagenome ERZ791614 (study PRJEB30046, sample SAMN00715221) | human gut metagenome | study: EMG produced TPA metagenomics assembly of the A metagenome-wide association study of gut microbiota in type 2...
AAAGGGATAACAGTGAGGGGAACGGTTCTTGACAGTAATGGTGAGACAATCATTGGAGCCTCGGTAACTTTAAAAGGTAATAATTCAGTAGGTACGATCTCAGATATAGATGGCAATTTTGTGTTGACTGTGCCCAGTGAGAAGTCCGTCCTTATTGTTTCGTATGTAGGAATGAAACCACAGGAAGTGAAAGTTTCTTCCAGAAGTTTGATTAAAGTGACGTTGGAAGATGATACCAAACAACTGGAAGAAGTCGTAGTTGTAGGTTACGGACAACAGAAGAAAGCATCAGTGGTAGGTGCTATCACGCAGACAAGTGGCAAAATATTGGAGCGTGCTGGTGGTGTAAGCAGTTTGGGCTCGGCACTTACAGGTACTTTGCCGGGAGTTATCACTTCTGCTTCTTCTGGTATACCGGGTGCTGAAGATCCGCAAATCATTATTCGTACACAAAGTTCATGGAATAACAGTGAACCTTTGGTGCTGGTGGATGGTATCGAACGCGAAATGAGTTCAGTTGACATTTCTTCCGTTGAAAGTATTTCTGTGTTAAAAGATGCTTCTGCTACAGCTGTGTATGGCGTGAAAGGTGCGAATGGTGTTATTCTTATTACTACCAAACGAGGTAAGGAAGGAAAGGCTAGTGTGCAAATAAAGGCGAATGTTACGGCAAAAGTAGCATCTAAACTACCCGAGAAGTATGACGCTTATGATACTTTCTATTTAATGAACAATTCTATTGAGCGGGAGGCTTGTCTTAATCCATCTGGATGGGGCAACTACACTCCTACAGCTATTATCGACAAATATCGCCATCCTGCCAACCTTGAAGAATGGGATCGGTATCCGAATGTTGATTGGGAAGATGTTCTTTTCAAGAAAAGTGCGATGTCATACAATGCCAGCGTTAATGTGTCCGGTGGAACAAAAGTGGTTAGCTATTTCGCTGCCGCGGATTTTGTGAGTGAAGGTGACTTATTTAAGGAATTTGATAATCATCGTGGATATAATTCGGGATTCGGGTATAACCGTATAAATGTGCGTAGTAATCTAGATTTTCAACTTACCCCGACTACTAAGTTCTCTACCAACCTGTTTGGCTCTAATGCAGTACGCACTGTGCCATGGAACTATGATGATCAAGATGCGTCTTATTGGTCTGCTGCTTATAAGTCGTCTCCTGATGCCATGCGTCCTGTTTATTCTAATGGAATATGGGGTTATTATGCTCCGCGTAATGCCGATGTGCCTAACTCTGCATACAATCTTGCAACCTCTGGTACGGAAAAACGGACGACCACTAAAATTACTACTGACTTTATTTTCGCTCAAGACTTGAAAATGATAACCAAAGGGCTGAAGTTTAAGGCTAACTTTTCAATGGATTATACATTTAAAGAAGTAGGGCGTGGTATTAATGATATGTATAATAATGCGCAACGTATGTGGATAGATCCAGATACTGGTGTGGCCAAATGGGAAAAGGATCCTGACACAGGGACGGGACTTGACTATCCTGTCAACAAAGTATATTGGAAAAGTCAAGCGGGTAATGTGGATGTTAATGCTACTTACCGTAAGCTTTATTATTCAATGCAGCTTGACTATGCCCGTACTTTTGGTAAGCATGAGGTCACGGCATTAGGGCTTTTCAGCCGTTTGAAGGAAGCTGAAGGTGGAGTATTTCCTATTTACCGTGAAGACTGGGTGTTCCGTTTCACATATAACTATGCTTTGCGTTACTTCTTTGAAATGAATGGTGCTTATAACGGTTCGGAGAAATTCGGTCCTGACTACCGTTTCGATCTCTTTCCTTCTTTTTCTATCGGATGGATGCTTAGTGAGGAGAAGTTTATCAAGAATAATCTCAAGTTTCTGGATATGTTGAAATTTCGTGCTTCATGGGGACGTGTAGGTGACGATTCTTTGGTGCAGCCGTGGCAAAGATTTGCTATGAATAATCGTTTTTTGTATAAAGATCAGTTGAGTTATGGTGGTAATACACTAATGGGAGACATTAATCCTGCCAACACTCCTTATACATATTATGCGATCAGTAAACTTGGTAACTCGGATATTTCATGGGAAATGGCGGAAAAAAGAAATTTCGGTATCGATTATGCGCTGTTCAATGGATTAATCGCCGGTTCGGTTGATATTTTTAATGATACCCGTACGGATATTCTAGTGAAAGGAAGTGAACGTGCTATTGCTTCTTATTTCGGACAATCGGCTCCTGATGCTAATTTGGGTAAGGTGAACAGTCATGGTTACGAACTCGAGTTGCGCCTGAACCATACTTTTAATAACGGTATTCGTACTTGGTTGAATACTAGTATGACTCATGCTGTGAATGATGTGAAATTTCGTGACGATGCGCCTCTGAAACCTGATTATCAAAAAGGAGCCGGGCATGCAATAGATCAGCAATATGCCTATATTGATCATGGTAATCTCGCTACGTGGGATGACGTGATTGGGAGTTCTTCATGGACAACAAGTAATGATATGAAACTTCCCGGAGATTATAATATCGTAGATTTCAATGGTGATGGTATTGTCGACAGTAACGACAAGGCTCCTTATCAATATGCCAAAATGCCACAGAATACATATAATGCCTCTATTGGGGTAGAGTGGAAAGGCTTCAGTATTTTCGCTCAATTCTATGGTGTCAATAATGTGACTCGTGAAGTTAATTTTCCTACTTTCCGCAGTACGGCTCATGTGGCTTATGCTGAAGGTGAATATTGGACTCCAGGCGGCACAGCTACATTGCCTACTCCACGTTGGGGAACGACCGTTGACGACGCAGCAGCAGGTACCCGCTACTGGTACGATGCTTCTTACCTGCGTCTGAAAAATGTAGAATTATCTTATACCTTCAATAATGCAAAATGGTTGAAAAAAATGGGTCTCAAGACTTGTCGTATCTACCTGAATGGAGATAATCTCTATATGTGGACAGATATGCCTGATGATCGCGAGTCCAACACAGGATATTCATCTTCTGACGGTGCCTATCCCACCATGCGTCGTTTCAATTTAGGTATTGACATAACTTTATAATATAAGACTATGAATAAATATATCAATAACATAATCCTTATATCGTTCATTACTTTGACTGGGATGATAGGGATGACTTCTTGTACTGACTATTTGGATAAGTCTCCGAATAGCGATATTGCGGAGAACGACCCATACAAGAACTTTAAGAATTTCCAGGGCTTTATAGAAGAACTTTATAACCGTATACCAATAGTGTCGAACAGCGACTATCACACTTGTTTCAATTATGGTGAAGAAGAATATTGGGAACCGCAAGAACTTCGTCTTTTTGCCCGTAATATTGATTATGGTGATTTTTGGGGATGGACTACCTGCTACTATTCTTATCCAACGACACGTACTTCCGGTGCTTTGGGAAGAAATTCTCATGGGAACTTGTGGAACGACTGTTGGTATGGCATACGTAAAGCAAATATTGGTATCGCAAATTTGGACAAGCTAGTGAGTGTTACCGAGGAAGAACGCCAATTACTTGAAGGACAACTTTATTTCTTCCGTGCATGGTTTCACTTCATGTTAATGGAGTGGTGGGGTGGAATGCCTTATATTGACGAAGTGCTAGCCTCTGATGTCTCCTACATTGCCTCGTCTTACTTGGCAAGCGTGTGCAGAGAAGTGTGTAGCTGACTTCGACTATGCTATACCTCTTCTTCCTGTAGATTGGGATCAAACTACTGTCGGTAAGGCTACACTTGGTAATAATAATAGCCGTATTAATAAGATTATGGCTTTGGCATATAAAGGTAAGACATTGCTTTGGGCGGGTAGTCCGTTGATGAATTGGGCTTCCGGTGGTGCAAAAGAGTATAATACTGAGTTTTGTAAACGTGCAGCCGATGCATTTGGGCAAGCTTTGAAGATTACGGAAGAAACCCAAAGGTATGAATTGGCTCCTATGGAAAATTATAATGAGATTTTTCTTGTACATAACTCTAACGGTAAACTTAATGGCTTGAAAGAGGCTATTTTTCGTGAAAATCTCGTAGAGTATGACGGACGTTGGCGTTGGAATATGGTTAATGACTTCCGTCCAACGAATATTGAATCTACTGGTATCAAGTGTTATCCTACAGCCAACTATGTCAATTATTTCGGTATGAAGAATGGCTATCCGATAAAAAACATGCTTCAAAAGGATCCGGAATCAGGTTATGATCCGGATTATCCATGGAAAAACCGCGACCCGCGTTTTTACAAAGACATCATGTTTGATGGTGTGAAATGGGTAAGTACGGGTGGTCCAAGTGGTTCCTGCGAACTGTTTACCAATGGACGTGAAAGTGAAGAGAAAGATGAAAAGAAAGGTTGTTTCACCGGTTATATGAATTGCAAACTTTGTCCGCAATTGATGAATAATATTGATGGTTATAAAGAGAACAATATCATGGTACTTAGCCTGATGCGTCTTGCTGATGTTTACCTGATGTATTCCGAAGCGACCGCAGTAGGTTATGGGACTCCCCAAAGTAAGGCTTCTACATTTGATATGACGGCGTTGGATGCTATTAATAAAATACGTGATCGTGCTGGTGTGGAAGATGTTATCGATCAGTTTACAGATAATACAGCAAACTTTCTAAACGAGGTTCGCAGGGAACGTGCGGTGGAACTCGCATTCGAAGGTTTTCGCTTTATGGATCTTCGTCGTTGGATGCTTATTGGGCAGAGTCCTTATAATAAAAAGACCAAAATTGAATTTGACCGTGGGGTATCTGCTGACGACTATAACTATGATAAGCCTGAAGAGAATATAATTAAAAATCTTCGTGAAGAAGTGTTGGTAGAAAGAAAATACACTGACCGCCATTATTGGCTTCCGCTGCCGAAGAATGATGTTTATCTCTATGAGGGTTTCGGTCAGAATCCGGGATGGTAATCTTGACGTATTAACTAATAACTACGTAAAACAATGAATAGAAAGTTTATATATATCGGCTGTACTGCGTTGGCAATGGCGTTTCTGAACACTACGGGTGCTGTGGCGCAAGAAGGACAAGACAGCCTTGTGAATGTAGCTTTCGGCAAAGTTGCCAGGGAAGACTTGACTCATGCCATTTCTACCGTCAACACGTCGGAGCTGTCAAAGATATTATACAATGGAAGTAGCTTGGTGGGTCTTAATGGGATGGTAAGTGGATACAACGGCAATATCTGGGGACAAGGTGCCTTGGTGTTAGTTGACGGTGTACCTCGTAGTGCCAGCAATGTCAGAGCTACAGAAGTAGAGAGTGTGTCGGTGCTGAAAGATGCCGCTGCCGTAGCGCTCTATGGTAGTCGTGCGGCGAAGGGGGTTATCCTTATCACTACCAAACGTGGTAAGAATGCGCCTATGAGTATAGATGTTCGTGGCTCTGTGGCTGTCAATGTTCCCATTTCTTATCCTAAGTATCTGGATTCCGATTGCTACATGACTCTCTACAATGAGGCCTGCCGTAATGACGGTATAGCAGAGAAGTATGATGCTTCTACAATTTATCAAACAGCATTGGGAACTAATCCATATCGTTATCCGGACATTGATTTCTATAGCTCGGACTATTTGCGGAAGTTTAACGTCACTTCGGGTGTTACAGGTGAAGTGTATGGTGGAAATGAGAAAACCCATTATTATTTGGATTTCGGTATGAGTCATAATAATAGTCTGCTGAAATACGGTGAAGCGAAAAAGGCATATGACTTGAGTTTTAATGTACGCGGTAATGTGGATATGTCACTTGCCTCTTGGTTGAAAGCCAGCACCAACGCCGCCGTGATATTCAACAATAGTTATGCCGGTCGTGGTGATTTCTGGGGAGCTGCTTCAACGCTTCGTCCGAACTGGTTTGCACCGTTGCTTCCTATAGATATGATAGATCGTAACGTTGCTGCCAATGATGAATATGTCATAAACAGTAATCACTTGATTGGTGGGCAATATTTGCTTGGTGGTACGTCTGCCGATACCACTAATCCGTTTTCGGAGTTGTTAGCAGCAGGATATACGAAAGAAAAGTCACGTATGTTTATGTTTGATATCGTTTTGATGGCGGATCTTGGTCGCTTGCTCAAAGGCTTATCATTCAAAACTGCTTATAGCGCAGACTATACTTCTTATTATTCTGAAGCTTTTGCCGAGAATTATGCAGTATATCAACCTACTTGGGCAAACGTAAATGGTAAAGATATGATTGTTGGCCTAACTAAGTTTGGAGAAGACAAGAAAAATCCCAATGAATATGTAGGTAAGTCTACTTATGACCAGACACTTACTTTTAGTGCTCAGTTCGACTATGCCCATACATTCGATAAATTCCACAATGTGTCTGCTACCTTGTTGGGATGGGGATATCAAACTCAAAGCTCTGCCGATGAAAATAATAATGCTATCGGCTCTGATGTAAAAGGTAGTAATTATCACCGTACTAGTAACGTGAACCTTGGTTTGCGTGCAGCATACAATTACGATCATAGATATTATGTTGATTTCAGTGGGGCGGTAATCCATTCCGCCAAACTTCCTGAAGGCAAGCGTAACGCCTTTTCTCCGTCTGTCACTTTAGGTTGGAGACTTAGTAAGGAGAAATTTATGAAGAATGTAGCCTTTGTAGATGATCTGAAATTAACAGCGTCGTATGCTAAACTGCATCAGGATTTGGACATCTCTGATTACTATATGTATAAGGGATACTATTTGAAGGATCAACAAAAAACCGGTTGGTTTCAGTGGCACGACGGGACTGCTGGTGGTGAACTCTCTGGTTCCATACGCGGTGAAAATCCTGAATTGTCATTTATTACCCGTGAAGAATGTGTAGGGCTTGATGCAACACTGTTCAATAAATTGTTGCAGTTGAATGTCAACTATTTCACGCAGAAAACCAGTGGACTGTTGACGAATGGTGCTTCCACTATTTTTCCTTCTTATTTTAAGATAAGCGATACTTCATCATTCCTGCCTTGGATCAATAATAATGAAGACAAACGCTCTGGTTTTGATTTTGCGGTTACTGCCAATAAGAAGTTCGGTGATTGGGATGTGACTCTCGGCTTCAATGGTATGGTTTACTCTTCCAAAGCGGTCAAACGTGACGAAGTGTCAGAGTATGATTACCTGCTTGCAGAAGGACATGCACTTGATGCGGTGAGAGGTTATGTATGCGAGGGTTTTTTCCAAAGTGAGGAAGAAATCGCAGAAAGTCCGAGGCAGACTTTTGGTACTGTTAAACCGGGTGACCTGAAATATAAGGATATCAATAAAGATGGCGTGATAGACAGTAAAGACCAGATAGACCTAGGCATAGGCGGATGGTCGGTAGCACCTTTCACATTTGGTATTAATCTGAAGTTGAAGTATAAGAACTTCTCACTCTTTGCTCTTGGTAACGGGCAGACAGGTGCCATTGGCATGAAAAACAATTCCTATTATTGGAACAGAGGTACAAGCAAGTTCTCCGAAGTAGTGTGGAACCGTTGGACCTATCAGACTGCCGAGACTGCTACTTACCCTCGCCTGACAACCGGCAACGGTGATAATAACTATCGTAATTCAACGTTTTGGATGTATAAGACAAATATGTTCAAACTGTCAAATTTGCAGTTCACTTATGATTTCCCGCAGAGTACATTCAACGGTACATTTGTCCGTGGACTCAGTTTGTATTGCGGTGGCAGCAACTTGCTCACCATTTCAAAGGAACGCGAATACATGGAGTTGAGTACCGGTTATCCCCAAATGCGTAACTTCTATGTGGGATTCAAGGCCTCTTTTTAAATCTAACTAATAAGAAGACATCATATGAATAAGAAAATATTACTTTTTGTAGCCGGTGCTCTGATGTTGGGCGGTTGTGACGACCTCTTCGAACCGGGACTCGAAAACTTTAAGGATGTAGAGCAGATGTATGAGGACCCGGAATATGCGCAAGGTTTCCTTATGAGTGCATACAGACGTATACCAGGATGCTACGACAACAGTGAATACGCAACGGATGATGCTGTAGTCAACCAAAAGAGTGATGCATTCCTTACGATAGCTACCGGGGGATGGACAGCATCTACATGGACATCTATTGATCAATGGACTAATTCATTCAGTTCTATCCAGTATATTAATCTTTTTCTTGAGAATGTAGATAAGGTAAAATGGGCGGATGATGCTGAAAAGAATGTTCTCTTTGCTCGTCGCACTAAAGGTGAAGCTTACGGGCTTCGTGGTATGTATTTTTATTATTTACTCCGTGCTCATGCCGGATTCGGAGAAAATGGAGAGTTGCTGGGGGTACCTATCCTGACCGAATCTCAAACTGTTGAATCAGATTTTAATCAGCCTCGCGCTTCTTTTCAGGCTTGTGTAGAACAAATCTATAGTGACTTGTCGAAGGCAGAAGAAATGCTACCTTGGGAGTATGAAGATGTAACGACTGTTCCGGCTGAATTTCAGTCTCTTACGCAGGATATAGGTAAGTATAATACAGTGATGGGAGCGAAGGCGCGTCAACTGTTTAATGGGCTGATAGCCCGTGCTTATCGGGTTCGTACAGCTCTCCTTGCTGCCAGTCCGGCATTCAAGGATCCGTCAAATACAGTAACTTGGGCAGATGCTGCCACGGCTGCTGCCTCTGTTATAGATTATAATGGCGGAATTGCCGGTTTGGCTGCAGATGGCGTTACCTATTATGAAGCGGCTATTGCTGATGTAGTAAAAGATGGCGCTAATCCGAAAGAGATACTTTGGAGAGAAAATATCAGTAGTGGCGATACCGATCAGGAAGGAAAACATTATCCGCCTTCATTGTTTGGTTCCGGCAATATGAATCCTTCGCAGAACCTTGTAGATGCTTTTCCGATGGCTAATGGTTATCCGATTGACGATGTCGCTAATGGCGGGTATTCCAAGACTAAACCTTATGACAAGCGTGACCCCCGTTTGGCTAAATATATTATATATAACGGTTCTCTTGCAGGAAGTGGCAACAAGGTCATCTATACCGGTTCAAAATCGAATACAGACGACGGTATCAATGCAGTAGAGCAAAAGTCAACCCGTACAGGGTATTATATGAAAAAACGTTTGCGTATGGATGTGAATTGTGACCCTACCTCTACTTCTAAAAAGGCTCATTATAATCCCCGTATCCGTTATACCGAAATGTATCTGGCCTATGCTGAAGCTGCCAATGAAGCTTGGGGACCAAAGAATGCCAATGGCAATGCTTACTCTGCTTATGATGTTGTGAAAGCTATTCGTAAGCGTGCAGGCGTAGGGGGAGATAACGATCCGTATTTGGAGAAATGTGCGAATAATCCGGATGATATGCGCAAACTTATTCGTAACGAACGTCGTTTGGAACTTTGTTTTGAAGGATTCCGTTTTTGGGACCTTCGTCGTTGGAACGAAAACCTCAACGAATCGGTACGTGGTATTGACTGGGCATCCGATGGACAGACTTATACTACGCCTGTAGTCGAAAAACGCGCCTATGAGGATTATATGCGTTATTGCCCGATTCCATATTCAGAGACACTAAAGTTTAGTAACCTTGTTCAAAATAAGGGTTGGAAGTAATTACAAAATGTACATATAATAGAATAGATTATGAAAAAGAATTTAATATATATCGGACTGGTTTCATTGTTTCTCGCTTTTACTTCTTGTGAGAATGGCGAGAATGAGTTTCCTGATTTCGACTATCAGACTGTATATTTTGCTAATCAATACGGTCTGCGTACCATTGAACTTGGCGAGGATAACTTTGTTGACAATACTCTTGATAATCAACATAAGATGGTAATTAAGGCTGCTTGGGGCGGTGGATATACCAATCGCAGGAATGTGATTATCGATTATGTGGTAGAAGAATCGTTGTGCGACGGACTTTATTTCAAGGATACTGATGTTCCTGTTACTCCAATGCCGACTTCCTACTATACACTGGCTTCTAATCAAATAAATATTCCGGTGAATGAGATTTCGGGCAGATTAGAAGTACAGCTTACTGATGCTTTCTTTGCTGATAAGAAATCCATTGAGCGATATTATGTGATTCCCCTTAGGATGACTGATGTACAGGGAGCCGACTCTATTCTTCTCGGTAAGCCTGCTGTAGATTCTCCTGTATTGACTAATGCCGATGACTGGAGTATTCTGCCAAAGAATTATGTGTTGTATGCGGTAAAGTATGCCAATCCTTGGCATGGACAGTATCTGCGTCGTGGAATAGATCAGATTACTATCAACGGTGAATCTAAACAGGTGGTTCGTCATGCCGAATTTGTAGAAAAGGATGAAGATGTGGATATCAATACGGCTGCCTATAAGGAGGATCTTCTGACATTACAAGTGAAGGATGGAGCAGGCGCTGCACATAGTTTCACATTACATCTTGCTTTCAATGACGAGGGGGCTTGTATTGTAACTTCCGGTTCGCCAAATGTGACGGCTAGTGGTAGTGGTAAGTTCGTAAGTAAAGGTGAAAAAAATAGTCTTGGCGGCAAAGATCGTGATGCTATCTATTTGGAATACAATGTTGACCTGCAAGACCAGAACATTCAATTGGCTACTAAAGATACATTGGTGCTTCGTACCCGTAATATCTATGGTGGTGCCACATTTGAGGTGGAGAGAAAATAAGAATGTTTTAATCTGATATAAATGTTAAAACCTAAAGGATATGAAATACATCAATAATAAAATAATCGCTCTTGCATTGATAATAACTGCGGCAATATCTTGCACGGATGACTACAAATGCCAGCATGTGTGGGAAAAGCCGGAAGAGGTAGTCAATAGTGAGTATTTGAATTCATTGGACCTCTTGAAATCGTATATCAATAATGGTAGCCCTTTCAAATTGGCTGCTAATATGTCTGCAAGTATGCTTATGCAAAAGGATATTGCTTACAGCACATTGTTGGCGAATTTTAATGCAGTCGATGTGAATGGTTCGTTCACTCCACTTAGTGCTTTGAAAGTGGATGGTACTTATGATTTCGGGGGTATGCAGTCGGTGACTGACCTAGCGGCTGGAGCAGGAATCACTCTTTATGGTGGTTCACTCTGTTCAAATCAGGAACAGCGCGCTGCATATTATAATAAGCTTATCGAACCTATTGATATACCGGTAGAAACTGAAACTGGCAAGACTAAATTATTCAACTTTGATGACGATGCTATCGGTAAAACTTACCCGATGACTGGCAACAGTTCGGCTACAGTGGAAGAAGATCCTGCCGGCGAAAGTGGTCATGTACTCCATGTGGGTACTAATGATGTAAAGGCGGCTGAATCATACGCTAAGTTGCATGTTAAGTTGCCTGATGGCAGAGTACTTGGAGATTATGTAAGACTAAATATTGATTTGCGTCATGTGGGTACCGATGGCATTTGGGGAAATGGTATGCAAGTACTTATAAATGGAACCAAATTTGGCATAGGTATAAATGCTGACGGTCTTGGTGCAGGTGGTGATAAATGGAAACGTGGTATTGTGATTAGACTCAATAATGCTACTGCTCCGGGTTTTGTGTTGCCGGATAACTTGAAAGAACTTTCCGAATTCGATCTTTCTGTGGGGGCTAGTTCTGGTGGCGCTCAATATTATCTTGATAATATTTCTATGGACTATGAAGTATCGGGAAAAGGCAGTACAATTATTAATTTTGAAGATGACGATTTAGGTACTGCTTATCCTATGACTAATGGTGGAAAGAATGAAGTGGTGACTGATCCGGACGGAGAGAGTGGGAAAGTATTACAAATCGTACATGCTAACCAGTCATTCCCTAAATTCTATGTCAAGTTGAAAGAAGGTATGACGCTCGGAGATTATACTGGTGTGACAATGGATATGCGCCTTAATGCTGGTCAGTATGGAATGGGCTTGCGGATAGTCATTAATGGTATAACGTTTGAATTTGGTCGGAGTGCTGCCGATTATGGTTTTGCTGGTGGACAAAATACATGGAAGCGAGGTGGTATATATGTGAAATTTGTGAAGGAGGGTACTTATACAGCTTTGGGTGAAAAAGTTCCGGCAGGAACGATTGAGATTCCTAATTCAATGAAGGATCTCACTGAAATAAACGAGTTTTCACTAGGTTCTGCTTCAGGTGATTGGGATGCCTATATCGACAATTTGAGATTTACATGGGAAGCCAAGCCACAGCATATAGAAAAAACTCCCGAAGAGAAAGCCGAAATCTTCACTGAGGAGATGGAAAAATGGATTGGTGGTATGGTATATGCCGGTGTAAATGAATTGAATAGTGTGAAAACATGGAATATCATCAGTAATCCTCTTGATAAGACCGAGAATGAGAACACGTTTAAATGGAGTGAGTATCTGGGAGATGAAGGATATGCTCGGACTGCTGTAAAGATTGCCCGCGACACCGTGAAAAATGTGGGAATAGAGCTTGAACTTTTTGTCAGCCAAACCCTTAACCAATATGATGAAATGGGTAACAGTGCCGATAAACTTATTGCTTTGGTGAATGCTTGGGAAGGGGATAATATCACCAAGATTGATGGATACAATATTCTTCTAAGTGCGGTTTATTCTAAAGATGCTAATTTCCAGGAAGGCAATGAGGCCATGGTTACTGAACTATTCGACAAACTTGGCAAGACTGGTAAATTGGTACGTGTTTCTAACCTCAACATGATGGTAGAAGATACTAACGGCAATTACATTGCGACCAATAAGATGTCCGAAGAGGACAAGGCTGCAGCAGTTTCTTATATGGCTTTCATTATGCAAGAATATCGGAAACTCGTTCCGGAAGACAAGCAATATGGCATTTCTATTGCAAACATGACTGAGACAAGCACTGGTTATGGGCTTAGTCCTTGGACATCGAACTATAATCGTAATGTAATGTATGAAGGAATTGTGAAAGGATTAACAGGAAAATGATTTTAAAAGTATGATAAAAAATATTGATACAAAAAGCGGGCTGTCACACCTGCTTTTGATAGGGATGATGTGTATCACATGTTTCCTAGGCTCATGTAAGGACGAAGACATTATTCAGATTATTGTTCCTGCCGAATCGAAGTCCGGTACGGCTGTCGAGAATATCAATACTAATGTTAAGGCATTGCGTAGGCTTGTTGAGGCAAAACAACAAAATTTGGGTGTAAAGTCATACAATCCGGTGAATAATGGGGCTAGTTATGCCATTGAACTGTCTGATGGAACAAGTTTTGGCATGTATGCCCAGATATCGCCGTTGGGAGATGAGGATGTTGAAGTATATGCCCCGAAGGTAGGTGTCGGGATAGATAATGGTGAATATTATTGGACTATCGACGATGAGTGGCTGACCTTTAATAATAATGACAAAATAAAAGTTGTAAATGAGGGCAGTACTGCCGCACCGGTGGTGGGCATCAATAAAGACAAGTATTGGACTGTAACATACGAAGGTAAGTCTTTAACCCTTGTACACAAGGTTGAAGGTGGAAAGATTGTCAGTCAGTTTAAGGAGGTGAGCCTTAACGATACCGAATCGGTTCGCTTCGTCTTTAATGATCAGACTTCTGACATTGTACTTATTCTTAAAGAGAATAAGCCTGATATTCCTCCATTGGAAGGGAGCATACGTCGTCCTATTTCTCCAAACCAGCCCGCATGGCTTGTTCATATTGATGTATGGAATTATGCAGATCCGCAAAAAATCATCGATCTTATTCCTGAAGATATTCTTCCATATGTCATTTTTAATATTTCATTGTCGGTACAACATGATGAAGAAACGGGACGTTATCTGAAAAGTGAATACGGCTATGAAACTGCAAAATCATGGTTACGAACTTGTGCTGAGAATAACGTTTGGGCGATGGTGCAGCCTTCAAGTGGCGGCTACTCTCATTTCCCTGATTTAAGTACCTATGCAGACTTTCAAGGTACTATGTATGAGGAATTCTTTAAAGAATATCCTAACTTTCTTGGGTTTAATTATTGTGAGCAATTTTGGGGATACGACGATCCACCTCTCTCCGGATCGTGGTTGCAGCGAGTGGCCCATTGGACTCAACTCTTGAAATTGACTCATAAGTACGGAGGTTATCTTGTCGTAAGTTTCTGCGGTAATACATGGTCGGCTAATATCGATCCTATTGCACTTGTTAAGCGTAATCCTGATTTTGCACAGGTCGCCAAGTTGTGTCCGGAGAATTTCATTATGTGCGAAAAGTATACCACACAGGGTGGTTTCTTCAATGTTGAGAGCATGTGTTTGGGGACATGGCTGTCCGGCTTTGCAGGGCAATATGGAATTCGTTTTGACGTGTGTGGCTGGACAGAGCAAACGGGGCAAAATGGTGATGTAGATTATCCTTCGGCTGCCGGTGCACTTCCTGTCATAGAACATGTAATGTTAACTGGTCAGACTGTTATTGATGGTCCAGAACTTATATGGACACAGTGCTTTAATGAGACTAATCCTATCAGTGCAGGCGATGGTTATTCAACTCGTAATTGGGAATGTTTTCCGCAGTTTGTTAATATTAATATGGATATGTTCCGCAAGATTATTGATGGAACGATTCGTATACCTTCCCGGCAAGAGGTTATAGACCGTACAAAACTAGTAATTCTTCAAGATGTGTATTCAGGTGATGATAATGCACAGTATTGTGCTCCTGCAAATTTGTATGAAGGACTTTATTTACGTGATGATGACGGAAATCTTTGGGAAAATCAGTGCTATTTTAAAAGACGGGGCGTTATCCTACTATTCCTGTAGCGTTCGAATTATGTGATGAGGCAGCTAATTCGTTCGAATATAAAATCAATCAGTCGAGCTTTAATGCTTCATGGGGTAACGACATGCCACTCAAAATAGGAAAGTTTAATCGTATATTCCCGGAAGAATACACAGGTGAACTTTATGCCGGACGCTTAGAAAACGGATGGGTGGTGTATAACGGTCTTTCTTATATCCGTAATGCTGTTATTCCATTTAAGTACAATACATGCGATAGAATGGAACTTGCTTTCTCCAAATATACCGTAGCAGTTGTGAAAGAATACGCTAATAAGGTAACGTTCTATATGAGCAACTACGATACAGGCGGTTTTAAAAAGACGGACGTTATTAAAATTCACGGATGTACGTCTACTCCGTCTTACTCCTTGACTGCAAGAGCACAGGGTACTGCACAAGTGGTTTCAGAGGATTGGAACGACGGTGTATATACATTGACTGTGAATTTTAACGGACCGCTTGATTTGACAATCAACTGTTCTGGAAATGCCACAGAACGTGAGAGCCAATACATTACCGGAGCTGTTTCAGCACCTGCTCGCCCGCAGATTTATCAGGGAGCTCATCAGTATGAAGCAGAATACTTTGACTATAAGAATGTCGAAAAGAGAATCACGGCTGGGGATGGTGAACCTATACGTAATTATACTGCGCAAGGGTATATTAACTTTGGTACTAACGCTGCGGCTGCTGTTCGTGATGCTGTCACTGCAGTGGAGGACGGTATATACACATTCCGTTTCCGTTATCGTTCTACATCGGCTACTATCAACACGGTGGATATGTATGTGAATGGTATTAAAGTGGGTACTCCGGAGTTTACGCAGACTGATAATGATAATACTGTATGGAGAACTGCTACAATATCGGCATCTTTAAAAAAGGGTACGAATCTTTTTGAATTGAAAGCCAACGCATCAAGTGCAGGCGACCTGTATCTTGATAATATTGTCATTGAAAGATAATAAAAACTCTTATAATTCGATTATCCGCATTTTACAAGTAGTATCTTGCGGATAATTGTTTTTTTATTTGTAAGATGAAGAAGATTATATTATTAAGTTGTTTATTATGTGCAGGCATATTTGCCTTTGCACAAGACCCTAATTTCCATATTTATCTTTGTCTTGGACAATCCAATATGGAAGGGAATGCAAAGATCGAGGCCCAGGATACGTGCAATGTCAATGAACGCTTTCTGATGATGGCGGCTGTTGATTGTCCGTCTTTGG
>ERZ791614.981-NODE-981-length-16048-cov-4.353717_pt1 | contig 16048 bp, 12 predicted proteins | sample MGYA00510274_ERZ791614 | MGnify/ENA primary metagenome ERZ791614 (study PRJEB30046, sample SAMN00715221) | human gut metagenome | study: EMG produced TPA metagenomics assembly of the A metagenome-wide association study of gut microbiota in type 2...
ATGGTGTAACAGCCAAGACGCCAAACGCTGAAACCCCTTGAAAATCAAGGAAAATCGAAGGAGAATGAGTACAAATGAAATTAGGTATCGAGGGCGATTCACCTGATTCTATATCTCAATAGTACTCCATAAATACCGATAATTCTTGATTTCAGCGTATTTTCTGCACAAATTTCCACTATATAACTTCATGCAATTCCATACTACTCCACGCCGAAATGGTGTAAAAATGGTGTATGGAAAATCGGATTGCAGACGCGAAAATGACACACTACTACCGCCCCCCAAAAATCGAATGAAAGCTCTGATGGAACACACAGCCATCGGCATGACCGTCCAACGGATATGCCGATGGTTGTTTCATTTTCTGCTGCGTTTCGGGGCGAATATGGAGAAAAATATCGCCAGTACGTCGCTTGGATTTCCTGCCTATCTTGCCACTCCGCCTTGTGATAACGGCATTTCGTGTGCCAATAAAGGGTGGAATCTTACCTTTGCAGGGCTTTGCTTGAATAGCAAAGCCTTATCTGAGATCATTTGTCGAATTTTGTATTTTATCAGTTATAACTTATGTTTTGTAATTTCTCCATTGAGTTTCAATCGTAAATGTGATATACTGTGGTCAGCCACGGAAGGAGGGTGAAGTTTTATGATTAAACGCGAACTGTATATGAGCCGTATCCGTCCGTTCATCGGAACGGAGCTGGTCAAGGTCATGACCGGTATCCGCCGCTGCGGAAAGTCGGTCATGTTGGAGCTGATTCAGCAGGAGCTTGCGGAGTCCGGCGTCAGCCGGGCGCAGTTTATCTCCATCAACTTTGAGGATATGAGCTATTCTCACCTGCAAACCGCGCAGGCTTTGCATGATGAGATCACCGCAAGAGCCGCAGAAATAGAAGGCAAGGTCTATCTCTTTTTCGATGAGATCCAGGAGGTCAAGGACTGGGAGAAGTGCATCAACTCTTTCCGCGTCTCATTGGACTGTGACATCTACATCACCGGCTCCAATGCAAAGCTGCTGTCCGGTGAGCTTGCGACCTATTTAGGTGGACGCTATGTGGAGTTTGTGATCTATCCGTTCTCATTTGGGGAGTTCATGGAGCTGTACCGTTCGATTGCGCCTGATACGTCCATTCAGCAGTGTTTCCAAAAGTACCTGCTTGCCGGAGGAATGCCCTACCTCGCAAACCTCCGCTATGCAGATGCGCCGTCCAAGCAATATCTTCATGATCTATTCAACTCTGTCCAGCTCAAGGATATCGTGAAGCGGAATAAAATCCGGGATGTTGACCTGCTGGAACGGATCATTGCCTATGTGATCGCCAATGTGGGAACGACTTTCTCTGCGACCTCTCTTGCAAAGTTCCTGAAAAACGAACAGCGCACCGTTGCCCCGGAAACGATTCTGAACTATATCAAATACTGCTGCGAAGCATACCTGTTCTATCAGGTGAAGCGGGAAGATTTGCAGGGCAAACAGATACTTGCGTCCAATGAGAAGTATTATATTGCCGACCACGGTATCCGCGAGGCTGTTTTCGGCGGCAATATGCGGGACATCAATCTCATTCTGGAAAATATCGTATATCTGGAACTGCTGCGCCGGGGCTATGAAGTGACTGTCGGCAGAACAGGCGATAAGGAAATTGACTTTGTATGCGACAAGCGCGGCGAAAAGCTGTACGTTCAGGTGTGCTATCTGCTCGCCTCCGATGAAACGGTTAACCGCGAGTTTGGCGCGTATGATAGCATCCGTGATAACTTCCCAAAGTACGTTGTTTCTCTCGATGAGTTCGATATGAGCCGAAATGGGATCAAACACCGAAATATCCGCGATTTTCTCTTAGCTGAGGAATGGAACTGAACAAAACCTCTCTAATTCTGGAACTTGAGTAAGCGCCATAAGGGCTTTTATAGCAGCGTCTCTTAGCAAGTCCGAGAATATTTTTCGAGCGTGTTACTTTTTCTGGAAACTCATTGCCGAGTTCGCCCTTATGCCTTAGTTTTCTTTGACACTCGTAAAGAGTCAACATACACTAGGGTAGCATTTTGTCGGCTATTTGATTTTCTTGCCGTTGATTTGCTACACAAGTGAAAACGAACGACAACAGGCATGACCAACGTTGGTCACGCCTGTTGTTTTTACGTTTGATTAGTCTTTACTCAGATGTATTTGGCAATGATACCCTCCACATCTGCGATGTTGTAAGATACATCATTACACCACTCGCCATACTCACCCAAGCTGTTTACCGCGGCAACCCATTCGGACAGAGATTTCCTCTTTTCTTTATCGCGGCGAGTTTCTTGTCCTTTTGTTTCAAGAATCAGGGTCTTTCCGTTATCCAATCGAATCAAGAAATCTGGGAGGTATTTTCGGACAACACCATCAAAGATATATAGAATTTCGAAACCGAGGTGATCGTTCTTTGCCCATGCAGTAACATGGGGATTCTTTTCAATCACATAACTCTCTGTAGCTTCCCATGCGCTGTCGAATACGCAATGGCTAATTTGTGATGTTTTGGTAATGCAGCACGGTTTGCTTGTAAACCAAGTAGGCATATCCGCTGTGGATCGCACTTTTTTATTGGGATCAAAGACCGGGGCAATCTTCTCCGTTTGTTCCAACTTGATAAAACTCCACAGATGCTGAACGATTTTATTCATATTCATCATGTAGATAATCCGCTGTCGGACAGGGTCAGTGTTAAAGAGAGGCGGATTGATCGCAATAGCACCGGACTTCAAATATTCTTCCACAAGGCGGATAACCTGTCCCAGAAGCGCAAATTTTGTTGCCTCATTTTGCCACGATGTTTTCATCAGATCGTAGACCTGCCCAGATGCTTCAAAAACAATGCGCTGCATACGCAGTTCCGCATCCAGTTTCTGTAGATCGATTTCGGTACACTTCGTCAGATCCGTTTTTCCGTCAATGATCGGGGCAAGGTCAGCTCTCAATCGGGTATCTGCTGCATTCAGTTCCAGCGTATCAATTTTGTCCAAATCCACTGTCAACTGTGGTTTGAACACGCGATCCAATCGGATGATATTGGGCCAGCGAATCTCATATTCAGAGCGCTCTTTTAATGCCTCAACCTGCGTTTTGGGTGGAGTCGTTGGAGGCGTGCCTTGTTCATCCGATTCATGAGGCAAAAAGGTGAAGGGAATTCCGAAGATATTGACATATTCCGGCGTAAACGTGTCACTGCCTTCGGCCAGGTCATAACTGGTTCGGCGAAGGCCGCGACCAACAACCTGTTCGCAGAGAAGTTGGCTGGAAAATGCCCGCAATCCCAAAATATGTGTTACTGTTTTTGCATCCCATCCTTCCGATAGCATGCCTACAGAAATCACATTTCGAATTTGCTCGCCTCGTTTGCCTTTTTGGCCAACTGTGTCAACAGTCTCACGAAGAATTGCTGCTGCATCTGCTTTGCTGATTTTTGCTTCACTATCTTCGTCAACAGTTGGCGCAACCACGTTTGTAGCCGCATCCATTGTCTTGGAGTCAATATGGATTGTTAAATTCGGATCGCAGAGTTCGGGAACGGGAATACGCCCATGGTCAAATGCATATTTGATACGTGCGGCAGTTTCCGTCCTGTTTGCTACAGTAATCATCACCGGAGGGACATCTGCACCAGCATCTTTCCATGCATAATACAGGGCCTGCCAATCCTTTCCCAGAAGGTAATACGCCTGCGTAAGCAAATCAGGTAAAGGTTCTTCCGGATCGGCAGCTCGATTGATATCATCCTTAACGGTTTCATCTGCATAGATGTGATATAACTTTGACCGAAAGCTTTCCGCATCCGGTGTTCCATCATCTCGTACAACAACGCGCGGTGTTTTTACCAGTCCGGACTCAATACCATCATTCAGTCCAAAGTCACTGACGATCCATCCGAACAGGGCTTCTTCATCGTTCTTCTTCCCTGAAGGAGCAAAGGGCGTAGCCGAAAAGTCATAGCAAGAGAGAATCCCCCTGGTCTTGTGAATGCGATCCAGACCGCTGATCCAGATAGTGGCTTGCTGTTCTGCTTCTTTTTGCTCCTTGGTAAGTTTCACCTTGTTTTCCGGGTTCTTGCGCCATGCGTGGTGGGCTTCGTCATTGATGACCAAAATATTGGAGGCATTGGCCATCTCCCCCAAAACCTCGCGTGTATACGCTTCATCACTCTTGGCCCCGCGCTTATCGACGCTGCGTCGCTTTGCGATAGTTTCCGCACTATCCCACGCCAGCGATTGCCAGTTGGTGATCATGACTTTACCTTGATGCAGCTTGTCCATCAGACCGATAGGAACGATGTTGAACTGGATATAGTAATTATTATCGCCACCTGTTTGCAAAACCTGCAAGCGGCTCTTGACTGTCAATCCAGGCGCAACAATGAACACATACTTTGTAAAGCGCTTATCCTGTGGGTATGTAACTTTATTACAGATCATCCATGCGATCAGCATGGCCATGACGGTCGTTTTTCCGCCGCCGGTACAAAGCTTGGTACATAGGCGCCGGAATGCTCCGCCATCAGAGGGGATATCAATGCCGACCTTCTCCGCATCAGGAGCTTCCGTTAGCCAGATCAGTGTCTCTATGGCATCCATTTGGCAGTAGAAAAACGGATACTGCCGTGCATCTTTATCGTTCCAATGATCCAGCAGCTTTCTCGTTACGCCGGTTACGCCGGGATATCCCGCTTCGCGCCATGCTTTTACACGAGGGCGGATTCGGTTGACAAGCGGAAGCTCGATAAATTGCCCGATATCATTGTACTGATTGGATCCCTGACCAGCAATAAAATATCCGGCTGGACGGCGGCCCTCCTCGCGCACAAAGGTCTGTCCGTTTAGATCATATTTCCAGTGATGGGTCGGCTCACGGTAAGCAGAGTTAATGATTAACTGATCAATGCCTGCCATTACTCATCACCTATCCTTATCACCTTCAGGCTTTCAATGCCGCGATCGTCAATGATTTTTACTGCAATACGGGTATTCGGTTCTGCCATAAACCACAAAGACTCATTTCCGGCATACTTTTCGATCAGGTCCGGATCGATTTCTGCTCTCAGCGTCTTGGCCAGCTTGTTCCAGCCGTCTTTCTTGCCGCCCATGGGGAAGAACACCTGCTTCGGCTCAATGCACATGCCGTCATAGTCGGTGTCCAACATCCACATGGCGATTCGGGAGGTACTTCCGGACTCTACCGTGCCCTTCTTCACATCGTAGTAGTCAAAGCCGTTAACCTTAACCTTGAATTTGCGCTTGCTGCGGCCATCGCGAATCAACTCCACATCCGGCTGGCCCACCAGCCAGAAGGATTGATCAGAGGAGCGCTTCTTTTTCAGGTCTTCTGTCATCAGATCCGTATTCATCTGTGCTTTGAGAACCGTCACGCCAGGATAGATGTACTCGTCAATATCTTTTGCCGCTTCAGGATCAAATTGGAAAGCAGCAAAAATAACAAGCTTAGGTGCCGGACGCAAGCGCTCTACTTCATCCATTGCCATGGCTACCATACGGGAGTCCAGAGGCTTGGTTTCACCGGCAAAGCAGATTACAGCACGGCGGGGCGTCTCTTCTTTAGTTTCTGCCTCCGCCTGCAGGAATTTTGTGCCGGAAAGCGCTTCTACCCGGCTGAACCCCAATCTATCGCCTCCACGGCCCATGATGCCGGTAGCCAGCAGCTGATCTCGCCAGTCGGTCTGTCTGGCGCTAAGATCTTCTTCAGTATCTCCAACATCGTCCAAAGGCTTTACGGCAGGAGCTGGGAGGGCTTCTACAGTAAAGGGGCCAGTAATACGGACTTTGGACTTATCAATTTCTGGTTGATCATACAATGTTTCTTCAGCAGGGGGATCATTGTTTACAATAGAGCCAATGGTAATGTGCGGGGCGGTCTTATATATAAATCCACTGGAAACGCCTTGATCTTCGTGCGCTAACTTGTAGTAATCAAAAGTTGAGGTCATTAACCGCTGCTTGGCTAATGCAATGGATACTCTTGAAGTGTCACAAGTAATCCAACGTCGGCCCCACTGCTCTGCTACAGCGGCAGTTGTACCACTTCCGCAAGTGATATCCAAAACCAAATCTCCTGGATCAGTAGTCATAAGCATACAGCGTTTTGGCAATTCCGTTGCAGTTTGAACAACATATATTTTATTGCTTACCGCACCTATTCCAGTCCATAAGTTGTTCATTCGTGAAATTGGATAATCTTCGTAGTACAATCGGACGCGCAAAGAATCGCCTTCAATTTGCAGCCGGTTCTTTGCTTTTAAGTCATCCAGCCCGTCTGGATAAGATGTTTTCCATTGAGTCCCTTTCGGCGGAAAGTAGGTTTTCCCTTCATATTTATAGCCTTGCTGCTTTTCGTTTCCTTGGGCATTGAGACTCCATGTTCCGAACAGTTTATAAGAAGGATGGGCAGCTAAATAAGAATCAATAATGTTCCGATTTGAGGGCTCCACACGAATACTTTCCCCAGTTAAAGTGTCTTCTGCCCACAGATGCGACCCGCATGTCTCGGCAAAATCTTGATAATCCTTAGCGGTAAATAACGGATGAAACTTAATCTTCTCTTTATCTTTCGCATACCAAACGATGTAGAAAGTTGCACTGTTCAACAATTTTTTTGCAAACATGACAGAGCCTTTCTTTATTGAAATTTGGGAAACGAAATTTTTGCTTCCAAATACTTCGTCACATAAGTTCCTGACCAGATGAAGATTTTCGTCACTTATTTGCACGAAGATACTACCCGAATCAGAAAGTAAACTTTTTGCCAATAGCAATCTTCTTTGTAGATAAGAAAGATATGAGTGAATGCCCAACTCCCAAGTGTCACGGAATGCTTTGACCATTTCTGGTTCTTGCGTTAAATCTTCATCTTTATCTCCGCTTTTCAGAGAGGTGTCCCCCACAAATGGCTGGAAATTAGAACCGTATTTGATACCATAAGGAGGGTCAATGTAGACCATCTGCACCTGTCCGGCCATGCCTTCCTTCTCCAGAAGGGAGTTCATAACGACCAGACTGTCACCAGCAATCATGCGGTTTGTCCAGTTGACACCATGCTGGTAGAACTCAATACTTTCTCTGCGGCGACGCATACGCTCAGCGGGAGTCTCAGCCTCAAACATAGACTGCTGGCCTTCTACTTGGCCTTCTAGTGCGTTGGAATATTCCTTCATGACCCGCGCAATAATACTGTGTGGTTTAATAGACTCGTGGATATGGATAGAGGAAGTCGGGACATCAAAACTCATCCCCTCAACTTTACCTGCCCATTGCAGGGTCGGATCCAGATGTGGATCAAACTGATAGGTCTTCACCTTTTCCTCTGCCTTATCATGCTGTGCCATTCCAACAGGAGGATTGTTTGTACGCTTTTTATCATCGTGGGTATAGGCTTCCACGTCGCGCATTTTTGCAGCTTCAGCATCTGCCAGTTGTTTCTTTGGACGAGCCATTTATTTGTCCTCCTTTTCCTTGGTTGGGAATAGTTCTGCATGCTTGGCGCGCAGATAGTCCACAGCAAAATTTGGATCATCACTCAGCTGGTGATTTAGTTTCTTGCGGAGATATTCATATTTGAGCTTGTTGTCCTGAATAATCTTCGACCATTCAAATACAGAAATAGAAATGTTTCCGGCATTGTAGTAATTACCGTCACCAATAACTTGATTTTCGAGGGCACTTCGTACCCGCTGATCAAGGTCCTGACCAAGCAATATAAAATGCCATTTAGTGCGGTTTTTATCAAACATTGGATTATCTGCCACTGTCAGGGCATAGTCTCGAATCTGATCAAGTTCCTTTAGGGTTAGGGTTAACGTCGGCCTTTTGAGTTCAATGACCAGATGTTCAAAGTTCTCGTAGCTGGGACAAATCTGCTGAAACAAACAAATGTCTGGTATACGAGTCAGATCATCTATGGCTTCAGGCGGGATTTCGGGGAGCAATTCATCGCGACCAAGGCACTTAATATGCGCCTTCAGTAGATTTCTGAGCGATTGATCTGAAGTTCCAAGTGTGTATTTTTCTCCGAAAATCCACAATTCTTTCAGCAGCACCTTATGGAACTGGGTTCGTTCTTTGATTGGTGCACCTATCGAATTGTTATACACCATCTGTTCGAGCACCTGCAGAAATACAAGCCTGTCACTTACTGTTTTGGCCGTATCGATGATTTCTGGCAGATGCGTATGTGTAAGTAGCTCGGCCAGATCATCCTGCTGTTGCTGTGTCAGGTTAAATACTTCTGTTAAAATCGTTTTGATGCTGGCTGGGTTTGTATTGATTGCCTCGCGCATCAGGCGATAGGTCAGCTTTTTGGTTTGCCTGGGAGATGTTTTCAGTTGAGGAACGGCGCGGTTCACCTGGACTGCAAGCACATCGAAAACATCCCGTTCGGCTTTTCTTATTTCGTCTTCTGGCTCACCCTCATAAGGATAAACGCCTTCTTCCTTGATGCGTGTTACCTCTGTTGCAGCATTATCTGCCTCCTGCTCCCCTATGAGTTCTTTCGCAAATTTTTTTGCCTCATCCTCAAAATAGGCATACGCAGGGTTTGCCCTACCCATTGCCAGCAGGTTTTCACGATGCATCTGCTCAAAGAGGTCTCCCATGAGGTAGATAGAAGTAGAAGATTTCTGCAGTGGACCGTAATCTAGCTCTGCATATACAACCCCGGAATTACCACAGATAAATAGTTTGTTGAATTGTGCCTGCTTCCAAGTAATCGCGCTGACCCTTGCTTTTACTGGGACTTTTCCTTCTTCTACAAAAACGAGTTCTTTTTCGTCTTGCTTCTTGATTTGGCGTACAGGGTCTATCGTTGCACCGTCGTATTTGATGGTGATATCCGTATATGCCAGCAGATACGGAGCGAATGTTGTCAAAAGATCCGGCATAAATTCCATTGGATCAGCTATTTTGGAAATTGCGCCGATCTTATCATCGGCAATCCCGTGAATATGAACGATAGTTCCAGTATGCTTTGCATCTGTTTTTCCAGCAGTTTCGCTATAGTGGATATCCATGCGAGAACCTGCGTTAATGTGGACTTCGCTTGAATAGAGGTTGCCATCTTCATCTTTGAACACAGAAAGCCAATCGACAAAGTTTCCGGCAGCCATCGCTTTATAGCGACCCTGTCCGAGTTTGCCGTGATAAATTCGTCCTGCTGGGCTTTTTTCGACAACACTTTTCCGAGAGAGTCCATATTTGCCGAAATATTCCTCGATGCAGTCAACCGGAATGCCGTGACCGTCATCTTTTACATAGATGTCAGACACGGTTTCTGCGCCGGGAAGACCGGCATATCCAAAAGTTACTTCAATGCTCTGAGCGTCTGCGTCGCAGGCATTCCAAATCAGTTCTTTGATGGCTTCACGGGGGGATCCCTTTATACTGCGTTCAAAATGCTCTTGCGTGATTTCGACACTCATCGATTTATATGCCATAACACCTCTCCTTTTTCCAGAAGAAACAAACAAAAGGGTTTTGTCGTTGTTTGTCGAATCGACGATTTGGGTAGAGTCGTAACCAAGGGGTCAGTGCGCCCATTCGCACCCGCGAGGTGGAATAGACCCCATTATTTCGAGTCAGAGTCGCTATCCGGACTTTGAAGGAAAACAGCGGAAACTCACGGACAATGCGAGAGTTTGCAAACCCTTGAAAAATCAGCATTTTTCCGCCCTTGAAGGTCGAAAATCCCGAAAGCCCAGACAGAGCAAGGAGTTCGAAAGAAATCCGGTTTTGGGGAGAAAAAAGCCCGTTGGGGAGAAGATGGGGAGAACTCGGGGAGAAATCACAGTCCAGTGCAGATGACACCTACCGATACCGAACATCAAAATCAAGGTGGTTATCCGCATGACTGAAAGCATGAAATATTACGAATCCATCCGTCGCAAATACCCTGAGGCGGTCTCGAAAGATCAGTTCTACCAGATCGCCCATATCAGCAAAGCAACGGCTCTGCACCTTCTGCAAAACGGTTTAGTCCCGTGCAAAGATACGGGCAAGAAAACTCGCCGGTACACAATCCGCACCGACGATATAATCTTCTATTTGATTGACCGGGAGCTTCACCCGGAAGTCTATCGCGCACCGGATCGCTGGTATCAGGAACGGTCTGGTCATTACAATTCGCGTGTCACCTATCGGAATGAACTGACGAGGCTGTCCGAAGAGGAACGAGCCAGCTTCCGAAAATACATGGAAGACGAGCTTTGTCAGTACGGTGATCTGCTGACCGTCGTTGAAGTGGCTGAGGCAATCGGCTACTGCGATACTGCTCTTCATCGCTGGTGCAACGCCAAGAAGCTCAAATCGTTCAATATCTCCGGAAAGTTCCTTATACCAAAGATCAGCCTCGTAGATTTCCTCGTTTCTCAGTACAGCTTCGACATTACACGGAAAACTTGGAAGCACACACTGCTCATCAAAGGATTTCTTGATAGACTTGATACAACAGAATAATTCGTACAGCAAAGCCCCGTTATTGCACTGCGCATAGCAGAACAATAACGGGGCTTATTTTTTTGTCAAATTGGAGGTCAAAGCAATGAACACAAACGATTTTGCCAAGGCATTTGACGCCTTGATGCAGGAAACGCCGTATTCCCATTTCGATAGCGGCTGCGAGGGCATTATACCGGAATGCCGCACCTGTCGATTTCACCGTCCTCACTGGAAATATCAGTCCTGCGTGTTTGCAGAGTGTCCCTACTGCTGCAATCCCGTTTCTACACTCAAAAATCAAAGTGGCACATCTGCTGCCGGAAAGGAAGTCAATCATGGATAATAAAATCGAAGTCTTCAAGAATGAACAGTTTGGAGAAATCCGAACAACCCTGATCGAAAACGAGCCGTGGTTTGTGGCGGTAGACGTGTGCAGGGCTTTGGAGATCGGCAATTCGTCTCAAGCCATTTCGCGGCTGGATGCGGACGAGAAGATGATTACCCTCATTTCAAATGAGGGTAATAAGCGAGGCAATCCCAACATGACGGTGGTGAACGAACCCGGACTTTACACGCTTATTCTGAGCAGCCGCAAACCCGAAGCCAAAGCCTTCAAACGCTGGATCACGCATGATGTCATCCCCATGATCCGCAAGACCGGCTGCTATATGACGGACTCCGTGCTGGAACGTATCCGCAAGGATCCGACGTTTACCTATACGCTGGCAAAGGTTATGCTCCGGGAAAAAGACCGTGCTGATGCGCTTGAGGCGGAACTGGATGCCGCAAAACCGAAGGCTGATTACTACGACGCCTTCGTCAACCCCTATGACTGCACCAATATCAGAACGACGGCGAAGGAACTGAAAATCCCGGAGCGTATATTTGTCAGGTTTCTACTCGCGGAAGGCTATATGTTCCGATCTCCCTCCAATCAGCTTCTTCCCTACAACAAGAAGAGCAACGAGGGACTGTTTATTGTCCGCGATGTTGTGACCTACTGTTTTACCGGCTCTCAGACCTTTTTCACCCCCAAGGGCAAGGAAGTGGTTCGCCTTCACTATATGCGCTTATATGGTGCAGAACACCCCGGCGGATTGGCAGGGTGATTATGTGTCCTTCCATCGCAACAATAGAACCCGTGACTTCACGGTCATGGGCAATATTCATCTGAGGGATAAGAACTTGTCCCTCAAGGCAGTCGGTCTTCTTTCAAAAATGCTGTCGTTCAATGATAGCTGGCAGTTTTCTACCCGCGGACTGGCGGCTATTTGCAAGGAAGGTCCCGACGCCATTCTCTCAACGCTCAAGGAGCTTGAGGATAACGGCTACATTGTCCGTCACAGAGCAAGAGATGATAAGGGCAGACTTGTCACAACAGAGTTCGACATTTACGAGTCTCCACAAGCCGGTTTGCCACACGGGGAAAACCCACATAGGGAAAATCCCGATGTGGCTAATCCAGACGTGGAAAATCCACACGGGGATTATCCTGCACAATTAAATACTGATCAAGTAATTACTCAAGAAAGAAATACTCTCTCAAAAAACAATCAATCCTTCAATCTTGATGGGATGGATAGGATGGATGAGCGAAACAGGTATGAAGAGATTATTCGGCAAAATCTTGACTACGACATTCTCTGTCAGGATTCAAAGTTCGATAAAGACCGCTTCCGGGAGATCATGGACATCATGCTGGATGCCGTCTGCTCTACCGCTCCGACCATCCGTATCAATGGCGAGGATATGCCGCAGCAAGTGGTCAAGTCCCGCTTCCTCAAGCTGAATAGCAGCCACATAGAGTACGTTCTGGAAGCAATGAACAAGAACCCGTCAGACATCCGCAATATCAAAGCGTATCTTCTGACGGCTCTCTACAACGCCTCTCTGACGATAGACAATTACTACTCCGCCCTCGTCAACCATGATTTCCACGGGCAGGATTACAGCTATGATGAAGACTTCCTATGAGGTCTTGTAGCATTGGCAGAAAAATGAAAAAGGAGGTCAGACATGAAGCTTATCTATCGCTGGATTGTGCCGCCTTAGCTGTGGCAGCAGTCCCCATAATCATTCCAAAGAAAGGAGGTAAACGCCGCAATGCAGGATGAAGTCAACACCAAAGTTGTTGCAATCATGATCAAGGGCGGAAAAATCTCAGCCGAGGTGCTGAAAAAAACTCTGGACAAGTTCGTTCAGGAGATCGAGAAGACGCAGAAGCAGATGCAGCTGCCCAAAACCTATCGCGGCAAGCAGTCCATAAGGCATCTGATGAGCCAGAATGCCGCCATCTCCAACATTGAAGTGACGGACGGCAACATCAAGTCCTTTGAGCGTACTGCCAGCAAATACGGTCTGGACTTTGCGCTCAAGAAGGACGTTTCCGTAGAACCGCCCAGCTATCTTGTCTTCTTCAAGGGACGAGATGTTGATGTGATGACCGCCGCCTTCAAGGAGTTCTCCGCAAAAACCGTCAAGCAGAAGGAACAGCCGTCTATCCGGCACAGGCTGGATCAGGAGAAAGCCCAGAGCAAAGCACAGCACAAGGAGAAGGTCAAGGTCAAGACCAAGGATCGGGGTGTGGAGCTGTGAACAAGCCCAATGTGAAGAAGCTCGTTCTTCTGAACCTTCCGTATGTCTTCGCCTTCTACTTTGCAGATAAGATCGCCGCCGTGTTCCGTCTCGCACCCGGCACAGAGTTCATCGACAAGCTGACAAACGGTTTTGCCGTGTTCGACACAGCCTTTGCAAATCCGCTTCCCAGCTTTCATCCCGTTGATCTGCTCATCGGTCTGTCGGCTGGCGTGTTGCTCAAGCTGGCAGTTTACGTCAAGGGTAAGAACCGCAAGAAGTTCCGGCAGGGCGAAGAGTACGGCTCTGCCCGCTGGGGTAAGCCGGAGGACATCAAGCCGTACATGGACCCGGAGTTTTCCAACAATGTCATTCTGACGCAGACGGAGTTCCTGACCATGAACAGCCGTCCGAAACAGCCGAAGTACGCTCGAAACAAGAACATACTCGTCATCGGCGGTTCCGGCTCCGGCAAGACAAGGTTTTTTGTAAAGCCAAATCTGATGCAGATGCACAGTTCATACGTTGTCACCGACCCGAAGGGTACAGTGCTGGTGGAATGCGGCAAAATGCTCGAAAAGGGCGGCTACGTCATCAAATCGCTGAACACCATCAACTTCCAGAAATCCATGCACTACAACCCTTTCAGCTACATCCGCAGCGAGAAGGACATCCTCAAGCTGGTCAATACGATCATCGTCAACACGAAGGGAGACGGCGATAAGTCCGGCGAAGATTTTTGGGTAAAGGCGGAAAAGCTCTACTACACAGCTCTCATCGGCTACATCTGGTACGAGGCACCCGACCACGAGAAAAACTTTACTACCCTGCTCGAAATGATCAATGCCTCGGAAGCCAGAGAGGACGATGAGACATTCAAGAACCCTGTGGATGTCATGTTCGACGAGCTGGAAGCCCGCGACCCTGACCACTTTGCGGTCAAGCAACACCGCAAATACAAGCTGGCGGCGGGTGTTGTATGCTCTAAAAGACTTCTTAATCAAGCGGTTGGGAAGTCTCTTAGAACACACAACCTAAAACCGAAGAAAGGAGCGCAAGTTATGAGAAAAAACGAGAAAATCACAGCTCTGTACGAACGACTGAGCCGTGATGACTTTGGCAAAGATGATGACCAACAGCGTGAGAGCAATTCCATTTCCAACCAAAAGAAAATGCTGGAGGACTATGCGAAAGCCAACGGTTTTACGAATTGCGTCCACTTCACAGATGATGGTTGGTCTGGTGGAAGTTTTGACCGCCCAAGTTGGAAGCGCATGATTGAGGGCATTGGAAAAGGCGAAATCGCTGCTGTCCTTGTTAAAGATTTGAGCCGCGTCGGTAGAGATTATTTACAGGTGGGCTTTTACACCGAAGTGATGTTCAGAGAGAAAGGTGTGCGGTTTGTTGCCATTACCAACGGAGTAGATAGCGACAAACGGGAAAGCAGCGAGTTTGCACCCTTTTTGAACATTATGAACGAATGGTATATTCGTGATTGCAGCCGTAAGATAACCTCTGTTTTACGGGCAAGAGGTATGTCCGGCAAGCACACAAGCAACCACTGTATCTACGGTTACAAGAAAGACCCCAACGACAAAGACCATTGGATTATCGACGAGGAAGCTGCCGAAGTAGTACGCCGGATTTATCGCATGGCCATTGAGGGAAAAGGCCCGTATGAAATTGCCCGCATATTGGCAACGGAAAAGGTTGAGCGCCCCTCTTACTATCTTGCACAGCGCGGTATGGGAAACCATCAATCAAACTACAATGCCGCAGACCCTTACACATGGCGCGGCGGTACAGTTGCCGACATACTCTCCAAGCAGGAATATATGGGGCATACGGTAAACTTTCGGACTTATAAGGAGAGCTATAAAGATAAGCGCGTCAAAATGACCCCCAAAGAGGATTTAGTCATTTTTGAGAACACACAAGAAGCTATCATCGACAAGGAAACATGGGAACGCGTACAAACTCTACGGAAAACCATTCGCCGGACAGACAGCATAGGAAAGGCCAATCCACTAACCGGCTTGATGTTTTGCGCGGATTGCGGTGCAAAGATGTATAACCACAGGGGCAAGGCCGGAAACGCGCGTGACTGGGCGGGCAGACCCAACGGGAAAAAGCGTCCGGATCGTGACGAGTACAACTGTTCCCGTTATGATTTGGGCAACCAGCATTATGATAAATACTGCACGACGCACCTTATTCGTACTGCTGTTGTAAACGAGCTTTTGTTGGAAGCCATCAAGGGCGTTTGTGACTATGCGTTGAACAATGAAGCTGAGTTTATGGCACAGGTCTGCTCCGCTTCCGAGGACAGGCAGGAAAAAGCTGCAAGATCCATTCGCCAGCGGAAGCAGCGCAACGAGAAGCGTACCGATGAACTGACCCGCCTAATCCGAAAGCTCTATGAGGACAATGTAAGTGGCCGACTTTCCGATACCCTTTTTGAACAAATGCTCAGAGATTTCGAGGCCGAGCTAAGCGATTTGACAGAAATCGTTTCCCAAGACCAACAGGAACTTGAACGCATAAGCAGGGAAACCATCAACGCCGAAAAGTTTCTTTCCCTTGTCAGAAAATATACAGACTTTTCCGAGTTGACCCCTGCCATGATAAATGAGTTTGTAGAAAAAATCCTCGTCCACCAAGCCCAGGGCAAAGGAGCAAGCAGAATACAGGAAATTGAAATTTTCTTTAATTTTGTTGGTAAGGTGGACATCCCTCACAAGGAAGTGGAACTGACCGAGGAAGAAAAGGCCGCGTTAGCGGAACAGGAACGCCGCCGAGCGAAAAAAGCAGAGTACAATCGACGCTATATGGAAAAGAAACGCAGGCAATGGAAAGAGCAGCAGGAGCAGGAGCAAGCCGAGCAACTGCCCCTTGCCGCCGAACAGAAAGGAGAACACATAGCATGAGCTAATCTATGTTTGACGGTCAAGAGCCGGAAAAAACAGAAATCTTGCGATAACAGCCGCCCCGACGA
>ERZ791614.988-NODE-988-length-15987-cov-3.275421_pt1 | contig 15987 bp, 14 predicted proteins | sample MGYA00510274_ERZ791614 | MGnify/ENA primary metagenome ERZ791614 (study PRJEB30046, sample SAMN00715221) | human gut metagenome | study: EMG produced TPA metagenomics assembly of the A metagenome-wide association study of gut microbiota in type 2...
CGCACAAAGCAAAACGTTTGGGGTAATTCTTCAGATCAATTTGCTCCATCGCCCTATCCGCACTCTTGTCCAGTTTCAATTCCATCACATACAACGTAGTCTTTGTACGAAGCACCATATCCACCCGTCCACTGGCAGTACGAACCTCCACATCTACATAATAGCCCAACAAACTGAATATAATATAAAACATCTGTTGGTAGTGCCCCTCATATTTCGTATTATCACATTGAGGAATGGTAGACAGAAACGTTTGCAAACGACGTAAAGCAGCATCCATATCATCATTACGAATATCACGGGAAAGATAAGCTACCATAGTATTGGTTTCCGGTGTTTTACTAGCAACATAATTAGGAAGAAGACTTTTCATCAAACCTATTCTTACCTCCTTATTAGGAATATCCAATGTATATAAATCTAACTCCTTATCATAATCTTTTATCGTGATATAGCCACTTTGATATAACAATGGAGTAATGCTCACCATCCTTTCTGTAGGTGCATCAAAATCCTCCGCAACCGCAGTTTTTCTCCCTATCTCGGAAGGCGCTACACCAAATTTATCCAGCATCTTTATCAAATAAGTAGGTGTACCACTACCAAACCAATAAGAATTAAATTTACCATCTGCAAAAGCGTTAAGCAAACTGAATGGATTATATATATCAGGAGACGGATAAGTGAAATGATAGCCGTCGTAGTTTTCTTTCAGTTTTGCCAATACCTCTTCAGAAGTAACCTCCAGTTTTTGGGCTAATGCGTCTACATCATCTTTCATTTGGACAAGTATCTCGTTTTCTGTAATACCGCAAATGGCAGCATAAGACTCATTCATGCTAATATTCTTGATATTGTTCAATTCACTAAATATACTAAGTTGGGAGAATTTGGTGATACCGGTCAAAAACACATACCGCAAATAAGGATCACACGCTTTAAGAGGGCTGTAGAAATTGCGCATGATGTTACGTAATACGCCAAGCCTCTCTTCCTCGTGTACTACATCCAGCAGAGGAGCATCGTATTCATCTATCAGCACAACCACTTGTTTCCCTGTCTGCTCGTAAGCGCGCTTGATGAGTCCTTCCAGACGCTGATTTGGATTAACCTCTCCCTCCATCTTTCCGTAAACCTCCTCATAACGAATTAGCTTCATATTCAACTCTTGCAACAGCTGTTCACAGTCTGCATGCTTGGCTGTACTCATATCAAAGTGAAGCACTGGATATTCCGTCCACTCCTTTTCCAGCTTTTCTATAGCCAACCCTTGAAATAATTCTTTCTGACCAGAGAAATAACTATGTAATGTAGAAGTCAACAATGACTTACCAAAACGACGAGGACGACTCAAGAATACGTATTTAGTGAAATGTACCATCCAATACACATATTCCGTTTTATCAATATAAAGGTAATTACTTTTCCGTATTTCCGAAAAAGTCTGTATTCCGATGGGGTATCTTCGTAAATTTTCCATTTCAATTCGATTTTTCACAAAGCTACAAAAAATATTCATCGCACCATTCACTGTTTTACAAAAAAAATATCAACGATCTTCACAGACAGTTGATATTATAGAAATCACATCGGATTTACACCGACATGAGGGCGTTGATCAGGAATACACCGCTGTATATTTCCTGACCACAAAATGTAGGGTTCTTCATGTGTGTAGCATAAAGTTAGGGACCTACATGTTTCATCTCACTTTTGTGTAAAGTATTATAAACCACTCTATGACATTATTAATTTTAAAATATCTTGGTTATCAATGGATTTATTCTTCCTTACCAGATTGTTCTCCATATCCATAACCATAGCCGTATCGTTTACCATAACCATAATACTTGCCATATTTACCATAACCGTAATAATAACCGTACTTTCTTTTCTTCAAATCCAAGCCATTTATTACTGTACATAGGTTAGGCAACTTATTTCCATCAATAAGTTCATTAATCAAAGTATACTCATTTTTACGGGTATAATCCGCACGACATACATAAACAGATAAATCAGCCACACGTCCTATTAATAAGGTATCAGTTACCATACCGACAGGAGCGGTATCGAGAATCACATAATCAAAATTCTTTTTGAGAGTCTCAATCGCTTTATCCAATCCATCACGTGCTAACAATTCTGTCGGGTTAGGAGGAACTGTTCCACCAGGAAGAATATAGAGATTCTTACTGACATCAGAGAGCTGTACCAAATCCATCAAATTCTTTTCCGGATTAGCCAAATATTGAGTTATACCTTGTTCTCTTTTTGATATATTGAATACCTTATTCAAACCTGGCTTGCGGATATCAAGACCAACTATTACTACTTTCTTCCCTAATAAAGAAAGACTGATAGCAAGATTACCAGAGATAAAAGATTTACCTTCACCACTGACTGTGGAAGTAACTAAAATCACCTTCTTTCCATTTCCAAGCATAAACTGAAGATTCGTTCGGATATTGCGGAAGGTTTCACTCATCAGGTTATTTTGATTCTCAAATACAGCAATAGCTCCCTGCTTTTCATCTGTCAACGGGATATCACCGACAATAGGTGCACTAGTAAGTTTTTCTACATCTGCACGACCTTCAATCTTGAATTTAGTTAATTCAAGCAAATATATAACCCCTACCGGAATTCCGACTCCTAGTATCAAAGCGATCAAATAAGTAATTTTACTTCTAGGAGCCACAGGAGCATCATCTGCTATAGCTTCATCTATAATCTTCGCATTATTGGCTGTAGCAGCCAGAGTTATAGCATTTTCCTCACGTTTCTGAAGAAGCATCAAATAGAGTCCGGCCTTAATTTCCTGCTGACGCGCAATACTCACAAATTCGCGCTCCTGCCCAGGTGCCTCACTAATGCGACGGGAATAACGGCTCGCTTCACGATCCAGATCTGCCTTTGTGATAAACAATCCACGCAACACCCTGTCTAAAGAAACTTGCACATTCTCTTTCATTGCACTAATGCTGGTATCCAGGTTTATAATGGTAGGATTATTCTCTGTTGACGTACGCAGCAAACGTTTTCTCTCAACAAGCACATCATTATAACGATTAATGGCAGCCGCAAGATTCAAATCCTGCAATCCGATATTACTGGGCAGAACCTCATAACCTTCATTCTGCATATATTTCTGAAGATCCTGCAGCAAATTAATCTGGGTTTGATTCTCTACACGCTTCTTTTCATATTCAGCACTACCAGTTAAAGCGATCTGAGCATCACTGGTCAAATCCGTAATACCTGCCCCACGTTTAAAACTCTCCAAATCCTTTTCCGTGCTACCGAGTTCTTTTGAAATAATTCCAATACGTTCATTGATAAATTCTGCAGTTTTCTGTGCCACTTCATTCTTATCATTATTCGTATTGATATTATACATCTCCAATAGTTTATTGATAAAATCTTTGCCTCGCTGCACATTTGAGTTTTTCAACGATATGACAGCTACAGAAGTAGTTTTGGAAGTGGGTTCTATAGTCATATTCTTGCAACACCATTTCGCTACAGCCAAAGGCTTATTAATTGTTGCTGTTATATTGCGTGTAGTCTTTTCCGAAGCTGTAGTTTCTTCCGATGTTCTTTTAGAAGATAATACCGAGTCCGGTGTCAGGAAAAAAGCCAATGTCCCTTTATCGGTAGGAAAAACCGCCGGCAATTTCTCAAAATGTTTCTGATATTCATCATCGTCAATTTTCACAGTCACATCCATACTTCCCTGTGGTTGTAATGCCATTTTCACAATCATCGGCTCCTCCAACAAATCAGCCTCCTGCGGAGTCAGACTCACTTGTACAGGTGAAGTCTTATACATGTTCCTGGAAGGGAATTCATCCTCATCCATATAGGATATATAAAGCCCTAAGTTTTCAACCACCTCCTTAGCTATCGTTTTAGAATGGAGAACCTCAATCTCATTATCAATATTCTGAGAAGAAGAGATCATACCATCCAATCCCAGACTCTCCAACCCGGAAAGCATTCCGGCACTCCCACCTTTCTTATCATCCTTTATTAAAACCGTAGCAGAAATATTATATACAGGAGTGGACATATAAAGATAGACCCATGCCGCAATCAAACACGCCACAACCGCCCCCACAAACCAAGGCCAGTGGATCAAATATTTAAACAATAGTTCCTTAACGTCTATATTTTCTTCCTTAGATTCTTGCGCTTCGTTGAAATCTGTTTCTTTCATTGCAAATCATTATTTTAAAATATTTACTAATAGGCTGACAATGGATACTAGAATAGAGGTGGCAGAGAACCAAAGACTGGTACTGTTACCTACATCTGAATTTCGAGCCTTTGCTTTATTGGGAGTTACATAAACAATATCATTCTGTTGCAACCAATAGTAAGGTGAAAGAATGGTTTCGGCCTTGTTCAAATCCAAAGTTACAATTTGCTGTTTGCCGTTTGCGTCCTCACGAATCAACTTCACATTATCACGAAGACCGTATACCGTCATGTCACCGGCCATGGCCAATGCCTCCAACAGATTTACCTTCTCATTGGAAATAGTGAAAGTACCGGGACGGGTAACCTCGCCGATAACAGATATCTTATAATTGACCATGCGCACCGTTACAATAGGTATTTCTTTCATATAAGGTTTCAGCTTATCTATAATCAACTGTTCCGCTCCCCTTTTCGTTAAACCTCCTAACTTCAATTCTCCTAATACCGGAAAATTTATATTTCCATCATTATCAACTAAATATGCCTGCAATGTCGGTTGTGTAGTCACAAAAGACGAAGTACTTGTAGTCAAACTGGCATTACTAGCTACTGTCAGATTGAAGGGTATCGCCAATTCAGGATTGGTACATGACACCACAATGGTCAGCAAGTCCTTGGGCATGATCTTGGCATCATACAATTTTTCCTGTTGTTCAACCTCGTTCACTACTTCCACATTCTGGAAATAGGGAACCTTTTTATAAGACTGACAGCCAGCCAATAGGAATGGCAACAATAGTAGCCACAAATTTCTTTTGTTTAGTCTTCTCATCATAATTCTTGAATTCATAATTAAACGCCCTTTAATTCCTAAGTTTTATTTTATTAATATGCTTCTTTTTCTCCATGTATAGCATTATACACCGTCTTATACATAATATATAAGTCCAATAAAAAAGTCCAATGCTCTATATACCAGATATCACGTTGCACACGTCCCTCCATCTGCCAGAGCTCTTTCGTCTCACCGCGAAAGCCCGTCACTTGAGCCCAGCCAGTTATTCCAGGTTTAACGAAGTGACGAACCATAAACTTGTTTATCAGATTAGAATATTCCTCTGTATGTTTTAACATGTGAGGACGAGGACCTACAATAGACATATCTCCTTTCAATACATTGATAAATTGAGGCAATTCGTCCACACTCGTCTTTCTCATTATCTCTCCGATACGTGTTTTACGAGGATCATTTTCCGTAGCCTGAAGAGTGTCACATTGCGCATTAACCTTCATTGAACGAAACTTGTAACACCAGAATTCACGGCCATCCTCACCACTGCGTTTTTGTTTGAAAAAAACAGGACCGGGAGAACTTAACTTGATCGCAATTCCAAAGAATATATAAACGAACGGAAAAACCGTAATAAGAAATAACCCTGAACAAACAACATCAAAAGCACGCTTGATAATACGGTTCTCCAGTGATTCCAATGGCTCACAACGAATGGAAAGTACAGGAACATTCCCCAATAATTCAAAATGCATCCTACGTTTCAAATAATTACGGACATTTGGAACACTAAAGAAACGGACCAAATGGTTTTCACAGTAATTAATGATAGGAACAATCTCCGCACTGCGTACAGAAGGAAGGCTACAATAAAGTTGATTGATCTCTCCCGCATGTTTTTCTAAGAAAACACTTACTTCATTGGGTTGTCCCAAGTATGGAACATCCTGCGGATAACGGTCCGAAGGAGAATCCTCGAAATAACCCAGTACACGATAACCAGACGTAGGATCATCCGTCATCGCATGATAAAGTTCCTGCATATTCTCATGGCTCCCAACCAATACTACCTTGCGAACATTTCCTCCCTTTTTCCGATAAATCTCCAGTAAGTGACGGGAAATTAAGCGGTAGCTAATGATGACAATTATCAGTGCAATATAAAACAGTCCGAAATAGCGGGAATGAGAAAAATGAAAATGAAAAACAAGCAACGTACAAACCGATAAAAAGACAAAAGGAACCATGTTACGTAAAACACGGATCATAATCTGTTCAGGACGCACTACAGGACGATGAAGAATAACACCTGAATGCATGTTACAAAGTAAATAGCACAGAGTGATAAGAGTCATACCCTGAAAGATAGAACCGCAATGGATACACCAGAAACGGGTACCCAGAAACAAATTAAATCCCCATAAAAGCAGGTTCAGCAAAATAAGATCCCCCAAAAGGACCAAAGATTTTAGGACTTTGTTAAAACGTTGGACTTCCTGCATAAACTAAATTTTTATAATTCTTATCTGGAATAATTACCTATTTTTTCAGTAATGCGAGTACAAATTGCGGTACTTTCCAAGCCATTTTTTCCAACTTGGTCAGAGTAGGCCATAATCCGTGTGAGACATACACCCTAATATCCTCTTCCCACATCTTCTTACGTTTAGCGCTATCAGTAGAAAGTCCACCCATACGCATCCGCACGATATATTCATTGAGATATGTCACCGTGAGTCCACCTGTTAACAGATAACGTACCAATAAGTCACTATCAGCTGCTATTTTATAACTCTCGTTATAAAGCCCCTGTCTCATCATTACATCGCGTCGTATATAGCAAGTGGGATGAAGAGGAAGCCATCCATGACGCACTTTCCAAAGACGATACCCTCCCCCAATCCAGTTGCGCACCACTTTGTTCGTATCATCAGGATTCACAAAGAGACCATCACCATACAAGAAATCGGCATGTGTCCGTTTCATTCGTTCTACAATGCGCCCAATTACCCCATTATCATAGAAAAAATCATCCGAATGCAGCAATCCGATTATCTCTCCCGTAGCCACACGAATACCTTTATTGATAGCCTCATACATACCATGGTCAGGTTCCGATATAATAATCGAGATACGATCCGCATATTCTCGGATAATATCCAACGAACCATCCGTACTGGAGCCATCCACCACTATAAACTCTATGTCATTATAATCCTGTGCTAAGACACTCTCGATAGCACCCCGAATCGTTGCTGCACGATTGTAGCACGAAGTTATAATTGAAACTTTCATAAAATCCCGCTTTATCTATTAGTAAAACATATACTGCCTCTGTTACTCATACTTATGAATCCAATCCAACGTAACTTTAGTACCCTCTACCCTCGATACCGGCAAATGAGGAGCTATTGATTTTATAGGATCCAGATTATGAACATTATCCGTTGTCATATTATGCAGTCGGAAACTCGTCATAGGAAAAGCTATCCCTATCTTTTTTAAGCAATCTCCCACATACCCCATCCATCGGAAGCAAAAATAAGGGACATGAGGAATTTTAATACTTTCAATGTTTGCTATTTCATTAGCCCAATCTGTGATCGAATAAGCCTCATAATCACCTAAGTAATAAATATTCCGATTGACTTTTTTCGGAGAAGCCCGGAGAATTGATTCTATTTGATATATTGCATTATCAATATAACCATAAGTTTTTTTGCAAGCCTTTTCACCCATATGGAAATACATATGCTTTAGAACAATATGAAAGAATTTATCATAAGGCTCGCCAAACCAAGGCCCCCAAATGCTTGTAGGCCGAATGATACTCCAGGTGTAAGTTGTAGGATTGGCCTTTTTAATTCTTTTTTCGGTTTCCACTTTACTCTCTCCATAAAGAGTATGAGGCGCATAATCTTCAAAGTCTTTGGGCATATACCCCGGTTCGCAAACATACATAGAAGATGCAAAAATTGCACGCTGTACACTTCCGGCTTCATTTATAGCCGCTAATACATTGCTCACTCCACTCATGTTTGCATCATAATCTTGAAGCGTAACACCTCTCAAATCTGTACGGGCAGCCAGATGTATCACAATTTCAGGCTGAAACGCTCCAAATACAGATACGACACTCTCCTTATCACATATATTTATTGGTTTCCAAATACGATTATGTGCACTGATTTTGGGCTTTTCAATATCAATACTAAGAAGTTCAATGTTCTGATTAAAAAGGAAATGTTCAATAAGATTAGTACCAATAAATCCACTGCCCCCGGTAATTAATATTTTTATCATTGCTTTTATCATCTAATTAATAAAATGAGAACTGATTACATGAAAAGACGCATGAATATTATAGAAGAAATAATATTTTCATGTGTATACCACAATCCTACTAAACTTATTTACAAAGAATAAATCTGGCAGATAAAATCTTCTACACTTTTACAATATTGCGTAACAGAATACATCGATCGTGATTCAGTATAAGCGTTCCGCCTAATATGATTATAATGTTCCTTTGATTCTAAAAGAAGAGACAATTTCGACGGAATTTCTTGTATAGAGTTGAACAAATAACCATTGAAACCATCTTTTACTAATTCAGATGTACCACCTGTGTTCAATCCTATAACAGGAATACCTCTTTGCATAGCCTCTACAGTCACTCTTCCAAATCCTTCACATCTAGAACACATTAACAATATGTCCATATCCTTATATATTTGATTTGAATTTTTCTCAAACCCATGAAAAACAACAGAATTATCCAAATTCAAAGATTTAACAAGCTTATGTATAACTCGTTTAAATCCCCCCTCTTTATCTCCCCAAATGTTCAATTTTGCATTTGGAAATATTTTTAAAATTTTCGGCATGGCATTGATTGCCAAATCTTGGCCTTTCGCTTTATCGAATATGCCAACGACCCCTAAGTTGAGAGAATTGCATATTTCCTTATCTTCAAATTCTACATTTGCGTCTTTCAGGCCGTTGTATATCACTCTTTGGCTTTTACCTAAAGGCTCACCTAAATTCACATGATTAGCAACTGAATAAGAAACATATATAACACCATCACTCTGATTTATAAACCTTTTCTTGCCTTTTTTTCCCATTATAAATTGCGCACCATGATCCAAATCCATAAACTCTCGAATATGCGATATATGTTTCACACCCAGTTTTTTTGCGACTTCAATACCGGTCATTTCAGCTGAAGTATTGGAATAAATAATATCTGGTGAGAATTTTTTTGCTTCTTTAATTAGAAAGGGAAGCTTAAAGAAAGTCCAAATATCGAGAATAGGAAGTGCCAAGTATTTTATATTACGTTTTAAATAATAGAGTTGTGTAAACATTGGTATCACTTTATAATCTATACCAATCATATCGAGTTCCTGACAAATATCTCCTTTAGAAGGTAAAATCAATTTCACATCATACTCATTATTGTGCAGATATTCAATGATAGTTAGCATAGAACGATTCGCACCATACAATTGACTATAATTAGCGATAAACAATATTCTCATAAAGTTTAATTATAATAATTCATACGTTTTTATTCCTTCTTTCTTGACAATAACGGCTGGATTTCCTATAATTGTGCTATTTGCCGGAACACTTTTAACGACTACACAACCCGCTCCAATTATTACATTATCTCCGATGATACAATCTCCCCCAATATTGAAGCACCACAACTAACAACCACATTATTTCCTATAGTTGGAGTTTTCCCATTTTTTTGACCAAGAGTAACATTGTGAAAACACCTAAAATGATCTCCTATAGATTTTGCATTCAAAAAAGTATTAAATGCATGTTCCATTTGAATATCATGGCCTATATTCATATTCTGATTGATTTTCGTATAGTAACATCTCGGAAGCAACCAGCTAAATAAGAAATGAATTCGACCAACCCGATAATAGAAAACATTTCTGTAAGGTTTATCATAGATGAGATGATAAATAAACTGTGTCAATGTTGGCATATCGGATTGTATCTTCTTTCTATTTTGATGAAAAAAATAAAGAAAAATATGTATCAGAAAGAGAGGTAATAAAATCCATGCGCATACAAGCCTTGTTTTTATTATTTTCATATAATAAACATAACACTATGTAATTTTCACTTCTCACCTATCCGAGTATACACAAATCCTAAACCTTCAAGCTCTTGACGATTATAGATATTACGACCATCCACAATCACATTGCCCTTCATACACTTCCTAATGACATTCCAAGTTGGCATACGGAACTGTCGCCATTCGGTCATCAGGGCTAAAGCATCGGCCCCGTCGGCTACATCGTACATATTTTCACAATAAGTCACTACATTACCTATTCTACGCTTACATTCCGGCATAGCAATAGGGTCAAACACCCGAACCGATGCACCGGCTTCCAGCAACTTCCCTATTACAACTAGTGCAGGAGCTTCACGCATATCATCCGTTTCCGGTTTAAAAGCCAATCCAAGCACAGCAATGGTTTTACCCTTCACATCCCCCATCAACGTTAAAAGTTTATTGTAAACGATCGTTTTTTGATTCTCGTTCACACGTTCTACTGCTTCAATCACCTCCATGTGATAGCCATTATCAATCCCCGTATGAATCAATGCCTTTACATCTTTCGGGAAACAACTGCCACCATAACCGCACCCTGCATAAAGAAACTTCTGACCAATACGGACATCTGCTCCAATACCTTTTCTCACATTATCTACATTAGCTCCCATACGTTCACACAAGTTGGCTATGTCATTCATGAAACTGATACGTGTAGCAAGCATGGCGTTAGCCGCATATTTTGTCATTTCAGCAGATGGAATATCCATGAAAATAACACGGAAATTCTGAATCAAGAAAGGATGATAGAGCTTAGTCATCACTTCTTCGGCTTGCTTACTTTCAACACCAACGACCACACGGTCGGGACTCATGAAGTCTTTAATAGCAGCTCCCTCTTTCAGAAACTCCGGATTCGAAGCCACATCAAATGGAATGTTTACGCCACGTTTGTCAAGTTCTTCTTGGATAACAGCTTTCACTTTTTTAGCAGTACCTACAGGAACCGTACTTTTAGTAACCAAAATGGTATACTTATTAATATTCTGACCGAACTCACGAGCTACAGCCAGCACATATTTCAGATCGGCACTACCATCTTCGTCAGGAGGAGTACCTACAGCGGAAAATACGACCTCTACATCACCCAAAATCTTAGTGATATCAGTTGTGAAATGCAAACGGTCATAGGCAACATTACGTTTAACCAAATCTTCAAGCCCTGGCTCATAGATTGGCATCTCACCATTCAGAAGTTTGTCAATCTTCGCCCGATCAACATCCACGCAGGTAACTTTGTTACCCATCTCTGCAAAACAAGTGCCGCTTACTAAGCCGACATAACCTGTACCTACAATTGCTATATTCATTGAATGTAATTTTATATTTGATACAATATTTTATCGTTAATAAATTGCTGAAACAGCTTACAGATATCATTATTCCTAATATAATCCTCCCTATATTTACTCTGATTTCTTCTTAAACAAGATATATCTTCCTCGTTTAGCATCAATACTTTCTTTAAAACAGCCGTTAGTGCCTCGCAATTGTTACTTTCAAAAAGAAATCCATTCACTCCATCTTCTACCATATCGCTAAAAGGTACTATATCTGATGCAATGATAGGAACAGAATAGTTTATCGCTATGAGCGAAGGCCCCGACTGGGTTGCAGAACGATATGGCAAAACTAAAAAGTCAGCCTTAGAGAAAATAGTTGGAATATTCTCGTTAGGGATAAATTCAAAATTCAATTCATATATACTTTTATCCTTAATTAGAGATAAATATTTCTCTTGTTCTTCCTTTGTTGCCTTACCGGCAATTATTACTTTCAGATTTGGATTTTCAAGATTATTAACGGCTTTAATAAGCAAATCCAATTGTTTATAGTCTCTAATCAAACCAAAAAATAAAAGTGTCACCTCATTCCCCTTTTTTTCTATTATGGGTGCTATACCGAAGTCTTTTAATGGCATTTCCGTAAAAAATGCATCTTTTGACGGATAATCTTTTATAAACAAATCCATTTGCATTTCTGAATAGAAATGAAACCATTTAAATGATTGATAGAATCGCTCCTTCAAAAAATCGACTAGCTTTGAACCTCTAAACTTCGTATCACCATGTTCGATGTAATTGTGAGAACATATTATTGTTCTTTTCTTGGAAAGAAAAAGAAGAGTCAGAATAATAAAAAACGGATTCTTTCCCGGAATAAAAATGTTTATATAATCTTTTCTCCGACATTCCTTATATATTTTAAAGAAATACTTAATAGCTGTACCGATTGATCTCAAGTCTCTATCTCTATACTTTTGACGTACATGTACCAATTTAACATTTTGTCCGATTTCTTTTTGAGGATATTTACAATTATCAAAAGGAGAAAGTACAAATACGTTTAGGTGATACTTTTTAACTAATTCAGGTATTATCGTTATATCAGTATCCCACCAAGAATCGTATGTTATATAATTTATAACCATTCTTATGTATTTATGAATAAAGAATCTTTTTAAGTATCTGCATTAATGCTTCTTCTTGATTTTGTTCCACTCTAATAGCCTCCTTCACCCCAGCATTTTCCCCCGCTTTCACATCTCCGTCACTATCCCCAATCATATACGACTGCGACAAATCGATATTGAAATCTTTTGCTGCTTGAAGCAACAAACCCGGTTTGGGCTTCCGGCAATCGCAGTCACACTTATATTCAGGCCGCTCGCCAGAAAATCCCTTATCTGTATGATGAGGGCAAACATAAATGGCATCAACAAAAGCTCCCTCTTTGCCAAGTTCCGTTTCCATCTTGTTATGAATTGTCTGTAATTGCTCGAAAGTACAGTCACCACGGGCAATGACTGGCTGATTAGTGATCACGATAGCCAGATAACCACTTTTATTGATAGCCTTGATAGCTTTAGCTACGCCTGGAAGAAGTTCAAATTGTTCGGGCTTGGTGATAAATCCTACCATCTTGTTGATAGTTCCATCCCGATCCAAAAAGATAGCTTTCTGTCGATTCTTTAGATTATGAGCATGCACCTTGCCGGTCTTTATATCATTCTCTGCTTCAAAAAAGCGATCGGGCGTACCCATATCTTTAACATATTCCGGAGTATCATAAGCATAGATACGTCCGCTGCCAATATTTATTTTCAGCACATCGCGGTCGAGGTCTATCTTATCGGGAGTCTCCGGATGACGGGGTACAAAATTTTTCATCGTCTCCTTCAATAGTTCTGGAGAGATCAACTCGATGCCCGCATTCACACGGTTTTTATAATAGAGACGTTCATCTTCTTTCGCCATCCAGCAAATCACCTGATGGGTATCTACAGGCATCCCCCCCGCCATTTTTGGGGCTTCAATCTCCGTAACAAGCAGCGAACTGTCATAAGGATGACCGTTAGGATGTGCCACTAAGCTAGCCCAGGCTTTCTTTTCTCTATGGAATGCTATAAAGCGATTGAAATCCACGTCAATTATCACATCTCCACAAAGGAGCAGAAAATCTTCTGTAAGCTGGGGCATCTTGAATAAAGCACCCGCAGTTCCCAATGGATGATCCTCGATGAAATATTCAATACATACCCCAAAACGGCTTCCATCTCCAAAATAGTCTTTAATCTTTTCACCCAGATAACCGATAACTAATATTATATCAGTCAGGCCACATGCCTTGAGGTTGTCTATCTGATGCTCTAATATTGGCTTGCCACATATATTAATCATTGGCTTAGGCACATCATTTGCCACAGAAGCAATACGAGTGCCACGGCCTCCGGCCATTATTACTGTCTTCATATAATTATTGTTGTTGATTTATCCAAAGAATTTTTCTTCCAGCATCAGACACAAGCAGTGATATACCGGAAGATGCAATTCTTGTATCTTGTAAGTTTCAGTCTCGGGCACTCGAATACACACATCAGTAAATTCCATCAAGCGATTTTCCTTTTCCCCCGTAAGTCCCACAACCTTCAATCCTTTTGATTTTGCAGCTACAGCAGCATAGAGAACATTCTTACTGTTACCTGAAGTAGATATACCCAAGAATACATCGCCAGCGCGCCCCAAACCATTGATTTGTTGCGCAAAGACAAGCTCCGGCACAGCATCGTTCATGAAAGCAGTGGTAAGCGAAGGTTCACCCACGAGTGAAATGGCAGGCAACGACCCTTGCAGATGGTCGGCAAGTACTGTCCCCATTTCCTCATCAATCTTCATCAAGCGATCTATTTGGGCTGCATAAATTTTACGCTTCATCTTGAATTCTTTCATCAACTCGCCTACAATGTGTTCACTGTCCGAGGCACTACCACCATTGCCGGCAACAAGCAACTTGCGCCCTGCCGAATAGGCTTCTTCCAGTATCTGATAAGCCAAGATGATATTTTGTTTACATACATCGAGAGCAGGAGACCTCTCTATCAAAAGATCTACATGCTTTACTAACTTCTCTTCCATAAATCACTTGATGCTTAGTGAACCTACAGTATCCGTAGGATATATTTTCCAACCATGAGCACCTCCATCGCTAAATTGGAACGGCATGACTAATCCATGAAGCTTCTTTAGTGCTCCTTCTACTTCTTTCTTATGCGTGGGCTCTACGATGAACATAATGAATCCACCACCACCTGCACCCGACACTTTTCCTGCTTTGGCACCTGCAGCCATAGCTACGTCCATAGCCTCTTGAATCACAGGATTGGTAATATTATTTGCCATCTTCTTTTTATTTTCCCAACCTTCGCGGAGAATATCCGCGAAGCCATTTATGTCTCCTTTCAAAATGGCCAGTTTCATATCCTTGGCACTCTGTTTTATCTTATGCATAGCTTCAATAGCATCGCTCTCTCCACTAGAGGTATTCTTTTTCTGTTCCTCAATAATAGCAGCACTACTACGCGACTTACCGGTAAAGAACAACAGCATACTGGCTTCCAATTCATCAATAATCCAGCGCTTAATCTTAAGTGGATTGACGATCACCATATCGTTTTGCAAAAATTCCATGTAATTGAATCCTCCGAAAGCTGCCGCATACTGATCTTGTTTACCACCAGAGAGATTCAAGTCCTTGCGTTCTATCTCGTAAGCTAGGCGGGAAATCTCGTAGTCTCCAAGAGGTAACCCCAGCCATTCTACAAAACATTTCAATATACAAACAACCATAGTAGACGAGGTACCCAGCCCCGATCCGGCCGGAGCATCATTGTAGGTGGTTATCTTGAATGATTTGGCATCGAGGCCGTAATCCTTAATAATGCGATTATACACACCTTTTATCAGGCTTGCTTCACCATCTATCTCCATTCTTCTTGTAGAAGGATAACACTTGAAACAGTTTGAGTCATAACTGTTAAGAACAATGCTATTATCCCTCGTTTCTTCTATGGTGCAATAGGCATAAAGATTGATGGTGGCATTCAATACCAATCCTCCATAAATATCACTATAAGGTGAAACATCACTTCCTCCTCCAGCCAGACCAAGGCGAAGAGGGGCTTTTGAACGTATTATCATAAAATCAATCTAAATATTTTTTGTACTTGATAATTACAAAAAGACATATATAAAGGGACACCGCTTTGGTGCGGTCTACGAAAAAAGAAGCATTTCTTATTTTGGAAATATAAAATTGTGTTTATCTGCCCAATTGCAATTTTAGCATTGGCAACAATGGATTTTGCGTCAGCTAAATATATTCCAAACATATTTATAATTATAAAGTTAGCCCAAAAATCTTTTATACTCGGCAATAACAAATTCATCCATTTCTTTAAGATAGACTTTATTTCGAATTTTCACATTATTGATTTCGGCAACATTATCCCATATTCTTCCCAAATATTCTACCCATTCGATTGGATCTGTTGATGCAAAAAGAGGAG
>ERZ791614.991-NODE-991-length-15972-cov-3.432556_pt1 | contig 15972 bp, 14 predicted proteins | sample MGYA00510274_ERZ791614 | MGnify/ENA primary metagenome ERZ791614 (study PRJEB30046, sample SAMN00715221) | human gut metagenome | study: EMG produced TPA metagenomics assembly of the A metagenome-wide association study of gut microbiota in type 2...
CTGGTCATAAATTACTTTGTAATTTATTGCTCGCCTATGCAACCTAGACAGGGACAAAAATATGGTACTAGGTTTTAGTGCCATATTTTTCACGGCACGAATCGGAAAGGAGTCCGATAAATTGCACAGCAATTTACATTTAGCTTGCTAAATATTCTGCTGGTCCCTACATTAAACTAACTGCAAGATTACTTTAATCTTTCAATCTGTTCTTCTACAGCCTTGAGCATTGTAGAATATTTTTCCATTTTAGCCTTTTCTTCAGCAATAACCTTTTCAGGAGCCTTAGAAACGAAGCCCTGATTAGAAAGCTTCTTTTCTACTCTTTCAACTTCCTTAATAAGTTTTTCTCTTTCCTTAGAAAGTCTTTCCTTTTCCTTGGCAATATCTACAAGTTCAGCAAATGGCATATAAATAACACCATTGTGAATTACTGTAGAAACTGCATCATCATCAATACCAGTCTTATCAGCCTGAACTACAACTTCACTAGCATAAGCAAGTGTAGCAAAGAATACCTTACCGTGTTCAAAGATATTTCTTACATCTTCATTTTCACTTACTACAAATACCTTAGCCTTTTTGCTAGGAGCAACATTCATTTCAGCTCTGATATTTCTAATATTCTTGATAGCTTCCTTCATAAGCTCAATAGCCTTTTCATCTTCTTCAAAATCAAATTCTGAAGTAAATTCTGGCCACTTTGAAAGCATAATTGTTTCTTCTTCTGACTGAATAGAAGTAAATATTTCTTCTGTAATGAATGGTTCGAATGGGTGGAGCATCTTAAGAGCATTAATAAGAACAGTCTTTAATGTCCAAAGCGCAGCTTCTCTTGTTTCATCTTCTTCATTATAAAGTCTAGGCTTAACCATTTCGATGTACCAATCACAGTATTCGTCCCAAATAAAGTCATAAACCTTCTGTACAGCAATACCAAGTTCATAGTTGTCAAGGTTATCTGTAACTTCCTTTGCAAGAGTATTAACCTTGCTTAAAATCCACTTATCAGCAGATGTAAGCTTACTCTTGTCAAGTTTAGGTTCAGAATCGCCAATGTGCATCATAACAAATCTGGCAGCATTCCAAAGCTTGTTACCAAAGTTTCTGCTGTTATCCATTCTTGAGTAATAGAAACGCATATCGTTACCAGGAGCATTACCTGTAATTAATGTAAGTCTTAAAGCATCAGCACCATAATCCTTGATAACTTCCAATGGGTCAATACCATTACCAAGAGACTTACTCATCTTTCTACCCTGTTCATCTCTTACAAGACCGTGGATAAGTACAGTCTTAAATGGTACTTCGCCCATCTGTTCCATAGCAGAGAATACCATTCTAACTACCCAGAAGAAGATAATATCATAACCTGTTACAAGTACGCTTGTAGGATAGAAATGCTTCAATTCTTCTGTCTGTTCTGGCCAACCTAAAGTTGAGAATGGCCATAATGCAGATGAGAACCAAGTATCAAGACAGTCTTCGTCCTGCTTAATATTTGTGCTACCACATTTTGGACAAGTCTTTGGAGCTTCCTTGCTAACAATAACTTCGCCACATTCACAGTAATAAGCTGGTATTCTGTGACCCCACCAAAGCTGTCTTGAAATACACCAATCGTGAATATCTTCAAGCCAATGAGTATAAATCTTACCAAATCTGTCCGGAACAAACTTTAAGTCCTTCTTGTAATAAGCATCAAGAGCTGGCTTAGCAAGTTCTTCCATCTTTACAAACCACTGCTTTTTAATAAGTGGTTCAATTACAGTATGACATCTATCGTGAACACCTACGGCATGGTTGATTTCTTCTTTTCTGATGAAAAGACCCATTTCGTCAAGTTCTTCTACAATCTGTTTTCTGGCATCGTATCTGTCCATACCTTCAAACTTGCCACCGTTAGCATTGATTGTACCGTCATCATTTAAAATATTAATCTTAGGAAGATTGTGTCTTTCGCCAACTTCAAAGTCATTAGGGTCGTGAGCCGGAGTAATCTTAACAACACCAGTACCAAATTCCATATCAACATATTCATCAGCAATAATTGGAATTTCTCTGTTTACAAAAGGAACTACACAAACCTTGCCTACAATATCCTTATATCTTTCATCATCTGGATGAACTGCAATAGCTGTATCACCAAGCATTGTTTCTGGTCTAGTTGTTGCAAACTCTAAGAATCTGTCAGTACCCTTAATAGGATATTTAATATGCCAAAAACCACCCTGCTTATCTTCATGTTCAACTTCTGCATCAGAAATTGTAGTCTGACAAGTAGGACACCAGTTAATTAACTTTTCGCCCTGATAAATATATCCTTTTTCGTATAACTTACAGAAAACTGTGAGAACAGCATCAGAAAGACCTGCATCCATAGTAAATCTTTCTCTTTCCCAGTCACAAGAAGAACCAAGTTTTTTAAGCTGGTTAAGAATAGTACTACCATATTCTTCTTTCCAAGCCCAAGCTCTCTTAAGGAAACCTTCTCTACCAATATCTTCTTTTGTTAAACCTTCTTCACGCATTTTGTTTACAATTTTAACTTCTGTTGAAATTGCAGCATGGTCTGTACCAGGAACCCAAAGTGCGTTATAGCCCTGCATTCTCTTCCAACGAATGAGAATATCCTGCATAGTATTATCTAATGCATGTCCCATATGAAGATGACCAGTAATATTTGGTGGTGGAATTACGATTGTAAAAGGCTTTTTAGTCTTGTCCACCTCTGCGTGAAAATAACCCTTGTCGAGCCAGTTCTGATAAATTCTGTCCTCAACTATTGAAGGGTCATAGTTTTTTGCTAATTCTTTACTCATTTTTACCTCCAAAAATATCATTAGTTACATTTTTTATATAAAAAAAGATGCTTTCATCTAACAAAGGACGAAAGCATCGCGGTACCACCTTAATTCCTGCTTGCACAGGCACTTAAATGATTTAACGCAATCCTACGTCAGACCTAACTATTCAGTCTGATGACTCCAAAGCTACCTTCACTATCACTTTTCCGATGTGTATCTCAGCCTATGTACACAAATCTCTGTCAGATGTTAATAGTTACTCCTCTTTTTCTCAGTCAAAACAATATATTAATCAAGCAATTAGCTTAAAAATTCAACAATAGCTTCAAGGGCCTCAGCTTCATCTGGACCATCTGCTGAAATAACAACATCGTGTCCTACAAGATTACCGATTGAAATTACACCCATAATACTCTTTAAGTTTATATTCTTATTGTCCATCTGTAAATGAAGTTCACTAGCAAATCTGCCAGCAGTCTGAACAAGCATAGCGATAGGTCTTTCTACAAGACTTGTACCAACAACTAATTCCTTTTTACTCATTTTGCATTTCCCCCTTTAATTCAGAAGCCATTTCACATATTTTATTTAATCTATGATTTACACCAGACTTTCCAATAGGTGGGTCAACTAACTCCCCTAAAGCTTTAAGACTTGCATCTGGATTTTTCAATCTAGCAACAGCCATAGTCCTTAAATTGTCCGGCAAAAAATCTAAACCGACAGTATTTTTTATGTATTCTATTGCCTCTGACTGTCTAACAGAGGCAGACACTATTTTATTGAGATTAGCAGTTTCGCAATTAACTTTTCTGTTAATATTATTCCTCACTTCTTTTATAACTCTTAGATTTTCAAACTCTAAAAGAGCCTTGTGAGCAGACATAATATTAAGCAAATCTACTAATTGCTCTCCTTCTTTATAATATACAACAAAATAGTTTTTTCTTTCAATGATTTTTCCATCAATGCCAAACTCAGAAATAATTTCTTTCAAGTCTGTCATAAGGTCATAATCACTACTAACAAACTCCATATGATACTGCTTGTTAGGGTCAGCAATAGACCCACAGGCAACAAAACTAGCCCTTACAAAGGCTCGTTTACAACACATTGAAGAAACAACAGAGGGGTCAACTACATAATCATAATCCGACCAACCTCTGTCTTTAACTTTAGTATTTTCAATTATTTTTTGCACAAGACCACTATCATCAATAACTATTTCGTTACCTTTGATACTCACTTCTGCCTCATACAACTTATATATCAGTGCCTTAGTTCTATTCAGAACTGATTTCACACTATCTCGAATTACGATATTAAATCCGTTGTCATCACCAAACAGCTCCCCACAGAATAAAATATATGCTGTAAGTTCGGCATTAAGACAATGAAAATTTCTTTCTTCGTAATCCAATATTTCATTTTTAACTTCAGTTGAAAATGACATATAACCACCGTCTGACCTACTTGCAGTCAGAACAACCGCAAAGATTTTATTTTGATGTTTTGTATCTTAACTTAGCAAAATCATTATTAAGTAAAGTATACTATCTCTTTGCGTCTTTGTCAATATCTCGGTGGGCTATTACAACGCTATGACCAGTCCTTTTGAGATTATTGTACAATTCGTTAGCCAATGTTACACTTCTGTGCTTTCCACCTGTGCAACCTATACCAATTACAAGTTGATTTTTGCCCTCTTTAATATAATTTGGTATAAGAAATTCTACCATATCGTTTAATTTTTTAGAAAATTCTTTAGCTTCGTCCCATTGCATTACGTAATCTCTGACAGCTACATCGTTGCCAGTCAGGTGCTTTAACTCTGCTATATAAAACGGATTTGGAATAAAACGCACATCAAACACAAGGTCACAATCGGCCGGTATTCCATACTTAAAACCAAAGCTAAGAACTGTTATCATAAGACTTTCAAATCTGTCATCATCAAGGAATATAGAAGAAAGCTGTACTCTCAATTCCCTTGTAAGCATATTTGAAGTATTAATTATAAAGTCTGCCCTTGTTTTAATATCTCGGAGAAGTTCTCGTTCTCTTTTGATACCCATTATAATTCTTTCGCCCTTTGAAGCAAGAGGGTGAGAACGTCTGGTTTCCTTATATCTTTTAAGTAAAACTTCATCGCTACAATCTAAAAAGAGAATTTCATACTTACTTGTTTCACTTCTCACTTCATTTAAGAAATTAAAAAGTTCTCCAAAAAGTCTGCCACCTCTAATATCAATACCTAATGCCACTTTGTCCATTCCTGAATTTGGACTTTCGCAAAGTTCCACAAACTTAGGAATAAGACTTGGAGGAAGATTATCTACACAAAAAAAGCCTATATCTTCCAAAAATTTAAGTACGGTACTTTTTCCTGCACCGGACATACCTGTTACTATTATAAAACGCATAGGCTTTTCCCCCTTTTATTGACCTATAATTCTAACTTCAGGCTCTAACCTGACACCAAATTTATCATAAACTATTTCTGTCACTTTGTCTATAAGTTCTAAAACTTCTTGTGCTGTAGCTCCACCATTATTTACGACAAAACCACAATGCTTAGGACTAACCTGTGCCTTTCCTACACTAAAACCTCTAAGCCCACTATCATCAATAAGTTTTGCTGCAAAATATCCCTCCGGACGTTTAAATGTACTACCTGCACTAGGAAATTCTACTGGCTGTTTTGTATTTCTCTGAGAGTTAAGCTCTTTCATCTTTGATGAAATTTCTTCCTTATCTCCCTTTTCTAATTTTAAAACAGCCTCTAAAACTATCATTTTTTCAGCCATAATTCGGCTGTTTCTATATTCAAAGCCAGCTTGTTCATTGTTAAGTTCAACAATTTTTCCATTTTTGAGAACTTTACAAGAAATTAAAACGTCTTTAATTTCCCCACCATAAGCGCCGGCATTCATACAAACAGCACCACCTATTGTACCAGGAATACCACTTGCAAATTCAAAACCAGTAAGACTATTTTCCATAGCCTTTTTTGCAACAGTAGAAAGCAAAGCTCCACTTTGAACAGTTATTTCATTTCCTTCTATAGTAATATCACTATATTTTTTGTATATCTGAATTACTATACCCCTAATTCCATTATCCTTTACAAGTAAATTACTGCCATTTCCAATAATGTAATATGGTGTATTCGTTTTCTCAGCAATTCTGATTACATTTTCTATATCTTCAGTTGATTGAGGTGTAACAAAAATATCTGCATTTCCACCTATTCTAAATGTAGTATGCTTGCTCATAGGCTCATTTTCAATTACATTTTCTTCACCTATGGCATTTTTCAATACTTCAATAATATTTTCCATATTTACTCCTGATAATTTCCTAACATTGCTGCACCAACAATACCTGCATCATTTCCTAATTTTGCAACCTTAATTTCTGTCTTACAGTTGCCACCATAAGCCTTATCACGAACTATCTGCTGAATTGGTCTTGTAAGCTTAACACCCTGTGCACACACGCCACCACCAATAATAACAGACTGTGGCTGAAAGATATTTACAAGATTTAATATACCAATAGCTACATACTTTATGTATTTATCAATAATATCTAAAGCAACCTCATCACCCTTATCCCCTGCATCAAATACCATTTTTGCATTAATAAGTTTGATGTTGCCGTCTACAAGATTGTATATTTCACAGTTTGGATACTTAGCAGCAGCCATTCTACCCTCTCTTGCAAGAGCAGTAGCAGAAGCATAGGCTTCTGCCACAAGTACACTGTTCGCCTTCATACATAACAACCATATGACCAGCTTCTGTGCCACCACCAAAAGCACCTCTTAAAAGCTTGCCATTTACAATAATACCTGAGCCTACACCTGTACCAAGCGTTATATAAATTACATCTTTTAAGCCATCTCCGGCACCGGCAGTAATTTCACCAATAGCTGCACAGTTAGCATCATTTTCCAAATAAACTGGTAAACCAAGAGCTTTACCAACATACTCAGCAATATTTGTATGATTAAAATTAAGATTATTGGCATATTCCAAAACACCGTTTTCTCTGTTTACAGTGCCAGGAACACCAATACCTACATATTCAATATCACTTAATTCTAAGTTATTGTTTTCAACAACCTTTTTACAAAGAGTAATTAAATCCTCTAAAATAAGGTCTGCACTTCTTACACTAATTGTAGGAGTTGATTCCTTAGAAATAATTTTACCATTTTCATCAACTAAACCTACAAAAATATTTGTTCCACCTAAATCTACGCCTAAATAATACATTCTTATTCTCTCCTTAATAAATTAATGATTACCATTCATAGCGTTATTCATAATAGCGTCGTTTAATGCCTGAGCTGCATTGTAGCCCATCTTCTTCTGTCTACAGTTTACAGCAGCAGACTCACAAATGATTGCCAAATTTCTACCAGGACGTACCGGTATATTATGACATACAACCTTGTTTCCAAGTATATCCATATAGTTTTCCTTTATACCAAGACGGTCATAAGCCTTGCCCTTTTCCCAGTATTCAAGTTTAATAATAATATCAATATTCTGTGTATCCTTTACAGACTGAACACCAAACATCTGCTTAACATTGATAATACCGATACCTCTAACTTCAATGAAGTATCTTATAAGTTCCGGACAACTACCTACTAAAGTAGTGTGTGAAACCTTTTTAATTTCAACAGCATCATCGGCTACAAGTCTGTGACCTCTCTTTACAAGTTCAAGAGCAGCCTCACTTTTACCTATACCACTTTCGCCTGTAATAAGTACGCCTTCACCGTAAATATCAACAAGTACACCGTGAACAGTAGTTCTAGGTGCAAGCTGAACCTTCATCCATTTTAAAAGTTCGCCCATAAATTCAGAAGTAGTTTCCTTTGTTTTAAGGATAGGAACACCTCTCTGCTTTGCATAGTAGAGCATTTCCGGATGAGGGTCTAAGTCTCTACACATAATTACGCAAGGCATTTTGTAATGGAAAAGCTTTTCAAGAGTTTCCTGTCTAAATTCTGGAGTAAGCTTACAGAGATAAGTGTATTCAACAATACCCATTAACTGTACTCTTTCACTATCAAAATAGTCAAAGAATCCAGCAAGCTGTAAGGCTGGTCTGTTTACCTCCGGACTTTCTATTTCAATGGCTTTTAAATCTATTTCGTCTGTTAAATTGACAAGTTCAAACTCGTCTTTAATTTCCTGAATAGTTACTGAATACATAACAATCTCCTTTCTTGTGTATGCAATTTCCACAAAACATACACACTCATTTATTTTATAATAAACCAAATCAACAATATTTTCAATGGAAATTTCATCATTTAACAAAATTTTTCATAATTATCATACATATTTTGAAAAATATAAAATAGAGGCAGAATACTACCTCAATTTTACATAAATTATTTTCTAAAAAAGTTATAAACAGCCTCAGCACTTTTAATATTCATACCATCTACCTGTTGAAGTTCTTCAACCTCAGCTCGTCTTATAGCATTAATATCCCCAAAGTGCTTCATTAATGCCTTTCTTCTTACACTACCTATACCAGAAATATCGTCTAATATACTGTGGACTTGCTTTTTCTCTCTCAGTTTTCTGTGATATTCTATAGCAAATCTATGAACTTCGTCCTGTATTCTTGTAAGAAGTTTAAAGCCCTCTGATGTATATGGCAATTCTATTTCCTCTCCATTGTACATTAAAGCTCTTGTTCTGTGTCTATCGTCTTTTACCATACCACAAACAGGAACGTATAAATTAAGGTTTGTTAATGCCTTTTGAACTGCTGAAATTTGACCTTTACCCCCATCTAGGAAAATCATATCAGGCTTTTTGTCAAATCCAGCCTTTTTAACATTTTCATCACCAGAAGTTTCATTTATATATCTTGTAAATCTTCTGGTTATAACTTCTTCCATACTGCCATAGTCGTCAGGTCCTATAATAGTTTTTATTTTAAATTTTCTGTAGTCACTTCTCTTTGGAAGACCATTTTCAAAAACTACCATAGACGCAACGGATTCAAAGCCTTGTGTATTTGAAATATCGTAACTTTCAATTCTATTAAGTTCAAAATCAATATTAAGAGCCTTTTGTATTTCTTCCAAAGCACCCTTTGTTCTTTTATGTTCTCTCCTTATTTCAGCACCAAATTTATCAAGTACAATTTTTGCATTATTCTGAGCCATAAGCACAAGGCTTTTTCTTTCGCCCTTTTGTGGCACAAGGACATTAACTCTTTGACCTTTTTGTTCGCTAAGCCATTGACTAATTAAATCAAAATCATCAATTTCACATTGAAGTATAACTTCCTTTGGTATAAAAGGAGTGCCACTGTAGAACTGCTGGACAAATTGTGTCATAAGCTCCTTATCTTCTACATCTTCACATTCTTCAAGCATAAAATGTTCTCTGCCTGTAATCTTTCCCCCACGAATGAAGAAAATCTGCATTATACACTCTCTTATACCTCTGGCAAAACCAATTACATCTCTATCATCAATATGAAGATTTTCAATGATTTGCTTTTGGTTAAGTATTTTTATACTTTCAATAGTATCCCTTACTTCTGCTGCTTTTTCAAATTCCATTTCAGCTGAATATTTCAGCATTTTTGATGTAAGATTTTTTACTACATTTTCTGTTTTACCACCCAAAAAATCCAGTATTTCTCCTATCATTTTGTTGTATTCTTCTTCTGATACTTTTCCAGTACAAACAGCCTTACATTGCCCTATATGATAATTAAGACAAGGTCTACCCTTTCCTATATCTCTGGGGAAAACCTTGCTACATCTTCTAACCTGCCATATTTTATCTATAAGAGCTATATTCTCCTTTACAGCTGAACTGTTTGTAAAAGGTCCAAAATATTTATTTTTATCCTTTAATAATTTTCTTGTAACAAAAACACGAGGAAACATTTCATTAGTAGTCACTTTTATATATGGATAAGTTTTATCGTCTTTTAAAAGAATGTTGTACTTTGGATTATGTTTTTTTATTAAATTGTTTTCCAAAATAAGAGCTTCTACTTCTGAACCAGTAACAATGTATTCAAAATGGTCAATATTGCTTACCATTTGCTTTACCTTCAAAGAATGGTTAGCCGAATTTTGAAAGTACTGTCTTACCCTATTTTTTAATATTTTTGCTTTTCCAACATATATAATATCATCGGTTTTATCCCTCATAATATAGACACCAGGGGACTCTGGTAACTTTTTTAATTCTGCCGGAATATCAAACATTTCCTCACCTCTTTCAAAATTATCATAATTAATTTATTTTATCATACTTTTATTATAAGAGCAAACAGGAGGAAGCTATGCACAAAAAAGCAATTATAAAAAGTGCCATCATTCTTACATCTGCAAATATAATAACAAGAGTGCTAGGCTTTTTTTATAGAATATATATGTCCAAAACCATAGGTGCTGAAGGTATGGGACTATATCAAATTATAACACCTTTGTACTTGTTAATATGGGCAATTTCTTCCTCTGGGCTTTCAACTACAATGTCAAAGCTGACAGCACAGGAAAAAGCAAAAGGACAACAGGGAAATGCCGAAAAAATATTGACTATTTCCTTAATTATTTCCGTCACTATTGCTTTGTGTTTAAGTATTAGTGTACATAATTTCGCCGAAAAAATAAGCCAATATATAATAAAAGATAAAAGAACTACACTTTCTTTAAAATGGCTTAGTCCTTGTTTTCCGTTTATGGCTGCCGGTTCTGTAATAAGGGGCTATTTTTTAGGTATGCAGGAGGCAAAAGTCCCTGCCATAAGTCAAGTTATAGAACAAATAGTGCGAATGTTGGCTGTTTATGTTTTAGCAAACACCTTTGTACCTATGGGACTGGAATATGCCTGTGGTGCTGCTATATTAGGTATGGCTTTAGGAGAAATAATATCTTTTTTATTTACTGCCCTTAATCTGTTTTTTGTAAACCACAAATTAAAGCCTAAAGTTCCTACTATGACTACTTTTACAGCACTTTCACTTATAACTTCAATGGCAATACCTCTCACATTAAACAGAGTTGCCAGTTCAATTTACGCAACAGTAGAAAATATTATATTGCCACAAAGGCTTCAAATTTTTGGTATGAGCCAAAGTCAGGCATTAAGTGAATTAGGTAGATTAAGTGGTATGGCTATGCCCCTTGTTATGTTTCCCTCATCACTTTTAACAGCCTTGGCAACAGCTATACTACCGGTAATTGCTGAATGTTATACACTTAAAAATTATAACCGTATTACATCAACATTAAAACATTCTCTTTTGCTGACAGCTATCGTAGCTTGTGGAACAGGTGGTCTGTTTATAACTTACGGCTATGAAATAGGTCAACTTATTTATTCCGAAAAGGAAATAGGCAGTATGCTGAAATTAATAGGTTTTATATGCCCTTTTACATATTTGCAGGTAACACTTTCAGGCGTATTAAACGGACTTGGAGAACAGCTTTTTATATTTGAGGTCAATACTATTTCCTCCCTTATCAATTTAATAAGCATATATTTTTTAGTACCAATCTACGGATTAAACGGATTTATATTTATATGGTTTATAACTTCAATAGTTGTTACCACAATTACGCTCCTTAGAATAAAAGAGAGGACAAAAACTCACTTTAGTGTAACATTATTATTTGTTAAACCTATACTTTCAATTACTTGTGCCTGTGTAATTATGTTATTTATTTCAAACAACATTTTTAAAATTACAAACAACATTACTATATTAATTTCATTATCTATTGCCAGTGGCATTTATATTCTACTTCTTTTTACCTTAAAATGTTTGCGAAAAGAGGATTTAACCAGATTTTAAGCAAACTAAAAGGACTATACTCTAGTCCTTTTAGTTGAACACTATTTAATTTTGTTTGCTAATTTTTCAACTTTACTTGCTAATTTCTTAGCTTCACTATTTACAGAATCTTCTTTTTCGCCCTTATTTGCTTTTTCCTGTAATTTTGAAACATCCATACCAAGATTTAAAATTTCAGTATACTGTTTTTCTGTAATATTGCCTTTTTCATAAAGCTGTGATGCAGTATTTTGCAAAGTAGTGTAAGCATTTACAAGACTTGTCAAATCTTCTGACTTAACTGTTGGCTGAACAGTTGTTTTATCATTTTGAGCAAGTCCGTCTATAACTTCATTACTAGCACTAGCCTCAGATGCAAGGGCAATAAGACTTTCTCTTATTTTTAATAATTCAGCCTTATTTGTAGTTGTTTCATCTGGGTTGCTAACAATAGCATCTAACTTACTACTAGCATTTTGAAATTCTGTCAATTTTGACTTATCCATTTTGCCACTGTCTACAGCTGTTTTTATAGCACTTTCAAGTTCGCCAGTAACTTTCTTCATAGCCTTTGCATAATTTTCTACATTGCCTATGCCACCTAAAGCATCTTGAACCTGACCTTCAAGTTCATCAGCCTTTGAAGTAAGGTCAATAAGTTTGCTAGAAATGTTTGCATCTTGCTCTCCGTCAGTAGTAGCAGCAAACATATCTCTTGCTTCACTTAATTCCTGTTGGAGGTCATCTACTTCATCTTTCATTTCATCTGTAGCTATACCCTCTTGATATAAATCTCCCACAGTTACTTCAAGATTTGCAAGTTTATTATCAAGTGTTGAAATATTTTCCTGAATAGCAGCATTCACTTTGTGACTTGTATCGCAACCAGTTAATGAACAAAGTACCATAGCCACTGCCATTCCCAATGCTAAAAATCTTTTCATTTTATCACCTAATTCACAATTTTATTAGTCAATAATGCCCCTGATTTCATCAAGAGTCTTAATATTATTCTTATCCATAAATTCTTCAATGCCCTTTATAGTATCAATAGTGGCAGTAGGATTTATGAAATTAGCTGTACCAATAGATACACCTGTTGCACCGGCCATAATAAATTCAATAGCATCTTCTGCATTTGAAATACCACCCATACCAATAATAGGTACATCAACAGCCTTAGCCACCTGATAAACCATTCTTACAGCAACCGGCTTAACAGCTGGACCACTCATGCCACCAACTTTTCTATCAAGTACAGGCTTTCTTCTGTTAATATCAATCTTCATACCTGTAAGAGTATTTATAAGACTGAGGGCATCAGCACCACCAGCAACAGCAGCTCTTGCAATTTCTGTAATATCTGTTACGTTAGGTGTAAGTTTAACAATTAAAGGTCTGTCAGCAACCTGCTTTACACTTGATACTACCTTTTCTACAAGTTTAGGGTCAGTACCGAAAGCAAGACCACCTTCACTTACGTTAGGGCAAGAAATGTTAAGCTCGAGCATATCAACATCCTGACCTCTTAAAGCTGTAACAACATTTACATATTCCTCAAGAGAGTGACCACAAACATTTACAATAATATTTGTATCAAGAGAATTGAGGAAAGGAATTTCATTTTTAATGAAATAGTCCACACCTGGATTCTGCAAACCTACGCTATTAAGCATACCACCATAAACTTCAGCAATTCTAGGAGCTGGATTGCCTTTCCATGGCTTGTCGGCAACACCCTTTACAACTATACCACCAAGTTTATTTAAGTCTACAAAATCTGAATATTCACGACCACAGCCAAAAGTGCCAGATGCAGTCATAACAGGATTTTTAAATTTAATATCACAAATCTTTACACTTGTATCAGCCATTACCAAACAACCTCCTTACAGTCAAATACTGGTCCGTCTTTGCAGACTTTCTTGTATGTTGTTCCGTCTCCCTCTTTTATTTCAACTACACAACCTACACAAGCACCAATACCACAAGCCATTCTTTCTTCCATAGAAACCTGACAAGGAATATTATTCTTCATAGCATATTCTGAAAGGAATTTAAGCATAATCTTTGGACCACAAGAATAAATCATATCTGCTGTAAGATTTTCTTTTTCCATTAACTGAACAACATTACCCTTAAAGCCTTCTGAACCGTCATCAGTTGTAACATACACTCTATCACAGACTCTAGCAAATTCATTTACTAAGAAAGGATTACTTCTGAAACCTAATACAGCAATTTTGCTCTTGCAATCTAATCTCTTTGCAGTTTCAAGCAATGGAGGAACACCAATACCACCACCTACAAGGAGTGCTGTACCGTCATTAAGTGTATAGCCGTTTCCACAAGGGCCGAGAACTCTAACTCTATCGCCTTTCTTAAGTTTTGAGAAAATATCTGTACCCTTACCTACAACCTGAAATACAACTCTAATGTTGCCAACAACAACATCAATGCCACAAATACTAATAGGTCTTGAAAGGAGATTAACTCCATTATCCGGATAAATTTCTATAAACTGTCCAGGCTTTGCATCTTTAGCAATTTTTGGACATTCTAAAACGAGATTGCAGATACCCTTCTGCAAAAACTCTGTTGATACTACTCTTGCATTTTCTACGTACTTCAAGAAAACACCTCCCAATAAATTATAACTATATATTAAAGCATTTTGACGGATTTTACAAGTCCAAAAGGTTATTTATTTACTTTACTTTGCAAATGTGGTATAGTATTGTTATTGGTTTCAGAAATAGGAGGATAAAAATGGAAAAACTTGAACAAAAGTTAGTTAAACTCATTGAATATAAACAAAAAGATGCTCTCTTAAATCTTATTTACGATTTAACAGAACTTCCGGAAAAAGAAGTAGAATATAAAATTCCTAAAAGAGTATTAGACCTTAAAGACAAAATATATGATTGCTACAAAAAACTTGAGTTTGCTCTTGCTCAGGATATTGCAGACAGAAGCGAATACAATTCTCAGCTTGTTGAATTAAGCAAGGAAATTGTAAATATGGGCGTTATAATAAATCGCTACACTTGTTTAAATGACCAAATGGGTGAATACCTTGTAAACGAATTTAAGCTTAAGGACGTTTCAAACATTAGTGACGATGTTCCTTTATCAAACAAGTCTGTGGTTAGTGCAGCTGCTCATTTTGCTTCACATCAGGATTGTTCAACAATAGAGGGAAAATTTGCTATTTCAAATATTATGGCTAATCTTCCTATAAGAATGACAAAGGACAAGTTTTCTGACTATGTTACAAAGGGCTTAGGTATTTTAATTGATAATCTTCCACCTACATTTGCAAAGGCTTGTAGCGACAGATTAAAGGATATGTTCTATGTACCAGTTGACAGCATAAAAGAAGATTTTCCAATGATGTATGAAAAGATTTCTGCTGTTTACGCTCTCGATACAGAAGCTGCTACAAAGGAAGATTTTGAAAGTTATATCGCCGATGTTGATGACAATGTAGAGGCTTTACAGAGCATTTATTCTCTTTTAAGCATTTACTACAATGATGTAAACTACTTACTTATTCTTTCAAACTTTGCTATTGATGAAGACTACTTATTCCAAGACGAAATGCTTATTAAGGACTTCTATTATTCAGTAGTTGACTATATCGAAAACAAAGATGATGAACTTGCTGATACTGTATTTTTACAGGTTTCAAATGAAATCGAAAGCAGATTTGAAGACAGCAAACCTCTTGAAGAAGAAATTAACAATCTTATGGACGAAGTTACAGATTGGGAAAATCTTTCAGATGAGTTAAAGACAACAATTTCTGTAAACAATGCCGTTAGCAATAGATTTTACAGAGAGCTTGAAGAAGAAATTATGACTCCTCAGGATTTGGATAAGGAATATACTACAGAAGAACTTGCAAATGATGTAAATACATATATTGCTGGTGTTTGTGCTGAACTTCCAAAGACAAAAGAAAAATTCTTAAAGCAAAAATTCTTAAAGAATATTCCTTGCCCTATGACACAGGAAGAATTTGTAGACTATGCTACATATTCTCTTGACGGTGTAAACGATAAACTTGTTTCACTTGTAGCTTATGGCAATATATTTGAAATTGTAGATGCTTTAGAAAAACAAGAACACGAACACAGTGACGATTGTGGTTGTGGTCACGAGCATCATCACGAACACGGTCACGATTGTGGTTGTGGTCATGAGCATCATCACGAACACGGTCACGATTGTGGTTGTGGTCACGAGCATCATCACGAACATGGTCATGATTGTGGTTGTGGTCATCACCACCACTAAAATAATTTGTGGCTTGCACGCAAACCATCGG
>ERZ791614.995-NODE-995-length-15936-cov-3.031295_pt1 | contig 15936 bp, 15 predicted proteins | sample MGYA00510274_ERZ791614 | MGnify/ENA primary metagenome ERZ791614 (study PRJEB30046, sample SAMN00715221) | human gut metagenome | study: EMG produced TPA metagenomics assembly of the A metagenome-wide association study of gut microbiota in type 2...
TAGCCTGTCCGGGTGGGGGATACTCCGGTCTGGCGGTCAATCACGAAGGGTATGATTGGGCGCCGTATTTCAACAAACAAGGAATTGCATTGATTGTTCTCAAATACCGGATGCCGAAAGGCGACCGCACCCTCCCGATCTCCGATGCCGAAGCAGCCATGAAAATGGTACGTGACAGCGCTGACGTATGGAATCTGAATCCGAATGATATTGGTATCATGGGATCTTCTGCCGGAGGCCATCTGGCTTCGACCATCGCTACACATGCGCCTGAAGCACTTCGTCCCAACTTCCAGATTCTCTTTTATCCGGTGATTACGATGGACAAATCTTTCACTCACATGGGCTCTCATGACAATCTGTTGGGTAAGGACGCTTCTGCCGATTTGGAAAAAGAATTCTCCAACGAGAAGCAAGTGACCAAAGAGACTCCTCGTGCTTTCATTGTTTATAGCGATGATGACAAGGTAGTTCCTCCTGCCAACGGAGTCAACTATTATCTGGCTTTAAATAAGAAAGGTGTTCCTTCCGTTCTCCATATTTATCCTACAGGCGGACACGGTTGGGGAATCCGTGAAGATTTCCTCTACAAGAGTGAAATGCAGAACGAACTGACTTCTTGGTTGCGTAGTTTCAAGGCTCCTCGCAAAGATGCCGTCCGTGTGGCTTGCATCGGCAACAGTATTACGTTCGGAGCAGGAATAAAGAATCGCAGCCGTGACAGCTATCCTTCCGTACTGGCCCGTATGTTGGGCGACAATTACTGGGTGAAAAATTTCGGAGTGAGCGCCCGTACCATGTTGAACAAAGGAGATCATCCTTATATGAACGAACCTGCTTATAAGAATGCGTTAGCTTTTAATCCTAACATCGTCGTTATCAAACTCGGAACAAACGACAGCAAATCATTCAACTGGAAATACAAAGCAGACTTCATGAAAGATGCGCAGAACATGATCAACGCTTTCAAGGGCCTTCCTTCACAGCCGAAGATTTATCTCTGCTATCCTTCCAAAGCTTATCTTACAGGTGACGGCATCAACGATGATATTATCTCTAAAGAAATCATTCCGATGATCAAGAAGCTCGCCAAGAAAAACGACCTGTCTGTTATAGACCTCCATACTGCGATGGACGGAATGCCCGAACTCTTTCCGGACCGTATTCATCCGAACGAAAAGGGAGCGCAGGTAATGGCAAAAGCTGTCTATCAATCTATCTCTGCTTTAAAATAAAAAATATGTTACCGATCATTGAGCTTTTAACCGGATAATTGTATTGATAATATAGCCCCTGATAAAAGAAAGGAGAATATTATGATTAGAACAGTTGCTGTCTTTGTTTTTGTGTCTTTAGCTTGTGTTGCTACTGCCTTTTCTCAAACTATAGAAAAGGGGAATAAAATGGATGTGCAAAAGAAAAATAGCTCTGCGGAAGTAAGCGGACACCAGTTGCCCGAAGCAAAAATCATAGAACCGAAGTTACCGGATATAGAGGCTAAAAAACTTGCAACAGATGATAAGTCCATGCAGACATACGGTCTGACACCTTCAAGTCCTGCATCGGGCTTATCTCCCTATTTTTACGATTTTCCTGCATTGCTGGAAAGTAATCCGGCATTGACGGATTTTTATAATTTTCGTCAGCATTCTATGAATGGACAGTTTTCTTTTATTGGGAGTGCAGAACAAAAGACTTATCTGGGATTGGGGCAATATGTAGCGGTAAATGCCGGAATGCGCTGGATTCCTTCTCAAAGATTTTTCGTTGAAGCGGGAGGAACCTTAAGCCGGCAATTCTATTTGGCTTTGCCTATAGCGAGACAAGACATAGCAGGAATATATACGAGAATTCATTATTCTTTAGCCAGAAATGTCCGGTTAAATGTCTGGGGACAATATTTTATGGGGGGAAATACACCCCCTCCGGTTTACAATCCGTTATTTCCACATACAGGGGTAGGAGCTTCTATCTCGGTCGATGTGAAAAAGAATACGGAAGTAAGTGTCGGTGCGGAATACCAGTACGACAAGAATTCAAGGGAATGGAAAATGGAAACGTCAGGCCGTGTATCCATTGGCTTTTGACACATATTTCATCATTCATTTGGTTCTGTTATTTATTTCCCATATCTTTGACGCATTAAAATTATAATGTTTCATTAAAACTAGTGGATGTTTAACTCATCATTTATTACATCGGATTTGGTCTGATAAGAATCTGTTCACTTTAACAGATTCGAACTTTCATACTTTCGGATAATCTTTCCGGAAGTGATTCTCCTATATTATATAACTTTAGTTTTTATACCCGCATACAATAGCAAAAGCATTGTTGTGCTTTCACGTGTATGCTATATACATTAAGATAATGAGTAACGAAAATAATAATCTGTCATTATATGGTTGGAGTGATAATCTATTCCGGCAAAAACAAATCTCACAATTTAAAGATATGTCTCATGGACGAATCATCGTGACACATAAAACCTGTTATGAAGTAGTTGCAGAGGATGGCGTATATTTGTGTGAGTTAACAGGAAATATGATTTATGGCAGAATGCCTGATGAATACCCTTGTACGGGCGATTGGGTGATTTTTCAGCCATTTGATGCAAATAAAGGGATTATAGTTGATAGGCTGCCTCGTGAGCGGACATTGTATCGCAAGAAAAGTGGCACGGTTGCCGATAAGCAGGCCATTGCTTCTTATGTCGATAAGGCATTTATTGTGCAGAGCCTTGATGATAATTTCAATGTTCGCAGGGTAGAACGCTTTATGGTTCAGATAATGGAGGAAAATATCAGCTCTGTATTGGTTCTTAATAAAGCCGATTTAGATTTTGACAGACAGAGTGTTGAGGAACAAATAAAACATATCTCCAGTCAGATACCCGTATTTTTCACGAGTATTCATCAGCCCGAAACGATTGTCCGGTTACGGAAGTCCATATCGGAAGGCGAAACGGTTGTGTTTGTCGGTTCTTCGGGTGTCGGGAAAAGTTCTCTGGTCAATGCACTTTGTGAAAAATCGGTGTTGCTAACCTCTGATATAAGCCTGTCTACAGGAAAAGGACGGCACACTTCGACTCGCCGGGAAATGGTGTTAATGAACGGTTCTGGGGTTTTAATCGATACTCCGGGAGTTCGTGAGTTTGGCTTGGTCATTGACAATCCTGATTCGCTTGCTGAAGTGTTGGAAATCTCTGACTATGCTGAATTGTGTCGCTTTAAAGATTGCAAACATATCAACGAGCCCGGATGTGCTGTTTTAGAAGCAGTCAACAGTGGTGTATTAGATTATAAAGTTTATGCGAGCTATCTGAAACTTCGCCGGGAAGCGTGGCACTTTTCTGCTTCCGAACATGAGAAACGTAAAAAGGAGAAATCCTTTACCAAACTTGTGGAAGAAGTGAAGAACCGCAAGGATGCAAACCGCTGATTTCTACTTAAAATGCGATGCAGGTATCATTGGATGCCTGCATCGTTTTACGCTCATTTATATCCATAAATGGTGAAGGAAGGTATGTTCATTTTCCAACTCACTCTGCACGTGTGATGTATCTTTGTTTATATTTTTTTTTGACTTCTTTCGCATTATTGCCGGATGGTTTTTAAGATTAAATCTTTGAGTTGTTGCTCGGTTGGAAGTTGTAATTTATATTTGGAAACAAATATTTGTTCGTCCATTCCGGCTGTAGCGTATTGCACTAACGCATCATTCTTGTTTGTCACTAATAAAATGCCAATAGGTGGATTATCGTCGGGCTCCATAACTTCAGCTTTGTAGTAATTCAAATAAGAATAAAGCTGTGATACATGGGCATGGTCAAATGGAGATATTTTGACTTCCAACAAAATATGCGCTTTAAGGATTCGGTGATAAAAGACCATATCAATGAAAAAATATTCATCGCCAATCAAAATGCGCTTCTGCCTTGCCTCGAAACAAAAGCCATTCCCAAGTTCGATGATAAAGTCGCGTAAGTGGTCAAGCAATAAAGTTTCAAGTTCACTCTCTTTTAGGAGTAAAACACGTTGCTGCGGGATATTCAGGAACTCGAAGAAATAATCATCCTTGACTGTATCGGTTACGGTTTGCGGATGTATTTTTTGTTGTATGGTAGTCAGCGCATGTTCCATATCACCCGATAACCCGATACGCTCATAACTCAATGCGTCTATCTGTCGTTTGAGTTCCCGGACAGAAAGCCCGGTTTGTATAGTCAGCATTTCGTAATACAACCGTTTAACAGGATTATCTATCTTCATCAGTTCGATGAAATGAGAAAATGAGATAGAAGATAATAACTTTTCAGCGGGTATATTTTCATCATTATCTTCATTTTCAATATTTTGTAATTTATGAGACAGCGTTTCATAAATCTGTTTTTCTTCATTAACAATTAATTTATGAGACGGTGTCTCACAAATTAGCATGAATGAATGTTTTATTAGCAAATTAAATCGTGGATATAACAAGTAGAATTTTCTGGACCACTGAAATAGAGTCACACTTAAAGCCTTTTGATTTATTCTTTGTTCCAAATTTTTTAATAACTGTTCACCATAAGTGGCACGGTCTTCACCATTTTGTTCAAACTCTACGATATAAAATCCTATAAGCCAATTACGTACTGTCAGCCGTTGGTTTACTGCTTTGACTGCACTCTGTTGTAGTTGTTGATGTGTGTCAGTTATAATGGTTGCTAATTGTTCAAAATTCATATTATGCTACTTTTATGGGGCAGTAAAGGTAATGATAATAACGGGATTACATTATATACTTATTTAAAAGTTTACAACATACTTTGAAATTAAAGATATTTGTCCCATATCTTGTGGCAATTGTTATTAATAATAGGTGACATAGCTATATAGATAAATTACAGCCAAAAATCAATTAATTCTTTTATTTCCTATTTCATTATCAACATTCTTTTTTGTATTAATGTTTTATGCTGATAATGGTTAGCAGGGAACGGCTTGTCCGTTATCCTGCGTTGTTAGCATTATTTTTTTTGTTTCATCCATTGCAAAAGTAAATTTTCAATCTCTTTTACACCTGTTTCCTTAGCCAAAGCAAGGGGTGCTGCCGTTACTATCTTTTATATCAAGGTCTGCATGATATTCTAAAAGCAACTTCACCAGTTCTATGTTATTATTGGCAATGGCTTCCATAATCGGATATATTTTATAGGTGTCGCATGGACTTTGGTAACCATTTACGTTAATGCCATGCTCCAGCAAGATATGGGCTAACTTTACGTTAGACAATTTGCAGGCGTATGTCAGGAGCGTAAGTCCATACTCATCGCTATATACTCTATCGTTTATGTCCTTGTATCTGGTAAGGGCATATTTTAGTACATCTTCTTTGTCAAAGTAGATTGCCGTATAGAGTATATCAAACTCGTAACAATCGTTACCCATTGCCATAGGTTCATCTTTTGCTGCCAGCAACTGTTTTATGGTTTCCACATCATTGTTGCGGCAAGCAACCCCTAACGGATAAAGCTGGCGTATAGTATCTTGCAGCAATGGGCTTGCTTTCACGCTATCCAAACTACAAAAAAGCGTTGCAAGAAAAAGTAATGTCCAATTTATTATTTTCATATTAACTTTTCTAAGTCGCATGTTAATGCTAATGGTTAGAAAGGAGCATCGTCAGATGCTATCTTTCGTTGTTAGCAACCTATTTGAAATAATTAATCAATTTATCGTTATTAGGAATATTCCCAGTATGCCACAAATGGATTTGTGACTTTATTACCTTCAATTTTTCCATAAACATATATACAGCCAGCCATGAAAACAGAAATATCTTTCATGCAAATTTCGTTGATTTGAAAAATGAAGCTATTTCCATCTTTAACCACTTTACCATCATTATCTAATCCCCATTGAATAGGCATTACATTACCCCCAAATTTGATTGCACAATTTTTTTCAGGCATATCTTTTTCTGTACTCATTTCGTATATTGAATAAATTTCATCTATTTCGGGGTGTTTATATCTATCACTTTTGCTTTGACTACTTAATTCATGTTCAACCAACAACAATTTACAATCGGGATATGTGTTATATTCCAATGCAACATCAAATTCCGGAGTGAAAATAGATATTTGCTTGTTGGGATTTAAAGGGTTTTGAAATGTTAGATAAAAATAGAGATTATCTTTGTCCGATAAATACTTATCATCAAAACAAGCTGGAGCATTTCCACCAACCCAACCAAAGCAGTCTTTTTGGTATTCACCAATGCCGTAGTATATTGCATTTTCTCTTGTTTTAAGTATTCTTTCTATATCCATAATAACGATAATGATTTGATTGGTTGCTAATGGGTTGCAGCTTGCCGCCGTTAGGCGGAACAGGTGCATGTTATGTGCATTTACTTCCAAAATTGTCCTGCAAGTGTTTCTCTAAATATCGGCTTACAACTCCCCATCCTTCGTTATCAGGGCAGTCATAGTACCATAGTTCTGCTGCAATGTCATCCAGTTTGCGGATAGTATCTGTATCTCACAAGGTTGTTATTTTCTAATCTACTATCTCACTATTTATATACGCAAAATCATGTATTGCTGTAATTCTGGAACTATGTATTGATACAACAAATCCATTAATATCTAATGCGTTGAAAAGTATATAATGATTGTTGAAAATTAATCCTATACCTATCAAGTTTTTCTTTTCATCAGTAAATAGTTCCACTTTCAATACACATCCATACTCGCACTTAGAATGTGAAAAAACAGTAAACTTATCCTCTTCTTCAATATCAAAATAACACTCTATCTTGTCAGCTATTTTTGTTGTTATATGTCCACTATTAGAATCTAATACAATATAGAAATTGTCAAACTGTAAATATATCCACCAATACATTGGACTAAACAAATAAAAATTCTCTTGTTTCTCCGAATAACCGGAGACGATTATATCTTTTAATTCGTAATTAATAATATCTCCAAACATAATTGCTTTTCTTATAAATTGATATATCTACTTTAACATATTTCACATCGTTATTGCACATAATGCGTTAATAACCACACTTCATGGTGTAGTTCCTAATCTCTATTATTCTCATATATTTACTACCTGCTAGTTTCATATTATTAGTCCTTATCGATAGGAAATGAAAGTAAGTCATCAATCATTCTGCTTTGAATCTCGGTCACCCCATTTCCCCAAAGTAAAGCTAATCTTTTGATAGCTTTAACTCCCTGTTCTTGTAATTTGGGTGAGAGACGCCCAGTGATTTTTATTTGTCCAAAGGCAGTAGCGTAAGTCACCATGTCGCTTTGTGTCATATCCATTTCTTTCTTTGAAGCTAGTTTTTTAACCACTTCGGGGTCAAGACTTTCAACAGGAATATATTCCATGCCCCAGTCGTGTTCTATCAGATACTTGGGAAAATCAAGAAAGTTGAGTTTGGGATTTTTTCTGATCGTTTCTTCAAGAGAATCTAACGTATCACTTCCCTCATCGCTACCAAAAGGTGCTTCTTCGTCTACGCAATCATAATAGAGTTCTTCCGTGAAGTGTTCGGTAAATCGGGGATGAGAAGTTTTGGGGTGCAAACCATATTCTTCGGAATCAATATAAAATCTGTGCATGAAGTCGAAGTTGGCGTCTTCTACATATCCTTTTTTCTTTTTCGAGTGAATAAGTTTCTCTGCTTGTTTCAGGCATTCTTCTTCTGTATCGAAGTCTTTGATTTCAAATTTACCGATACTGTCGAACTTACCATAATTTACAGCAAAATCACAGCCACTATAATCAATCCACCAAAATTTATGAGATTTCTCATCTTTATAAATAAATGCTCTTTTCATAATATTGTGTGTTTATTGTTGGGAGAGAGTAATGTCTCTACTATACACAAAAGTAGGAAAACTGTTGAGTTATCACCTATATGTCTTCGTATTTCTTCTGTATTTTTACAAAATAAGTCTTGTTTATTCATTTTTTACTGTTTTTTCGAGAAAACAGCAAAAAAGTTTGAGTTACGCAAAAAGGTTGCGCACCACTACGCCTATCTTTGTCGAAGAAATAAGAAAACAGGTCAAGTACGGGTTACTTCAACACACTCTTTAAGGTAGAACATTACCAGTACGATTATCTGTTTTCCTGTTTCGTAAAGAGGCAGTAGCTCAGTGGGTAGAGACGGTCGTCGGTTCGACTCCGGCCTGCTCCCCAAAAAACAAATATAGAGGTAGGACAGTAGCTTCGGGATTATCTGAAATGAGGTCAACCGGGGCTTACTTCTTAACGGTGGCTATCGCTGGTTCGAATCCGGCCTGTTCTACCTCTTTTTATCAGCTTAAGGTCAAGGAAGACTTACTTCAACACTGCAGGAATGCTCCATTGATTCACAGTCTTCCGATTACCTTACTTAAAACACAATGTATGAAAAAAGATTAGTTGAAAGTACCTATCAGGCTAATTGTTGATCTCTATTGAAACGATACAGGTATCTCCGGATGCTTGCTTTGCAGATTGAAGTGCTGTTTGTTATTGTTATCAATATCGTATATCCGCGTGTTTATTATCTTTTCTTGATTTAAATTTGCCTTTCTCCTGTCATATCCGTAACTTTGTAAACTAAAGAATCCGATATGAATCAGGAGTTATTAGTAACAAAGCCGATACAATTCTATTCTTCGTAGATGCGCTTTCGGTGGTAAGAATTAAGATAGCCGGGAAACGAATTGTCAGGCTATTGAGAAAGAATATACGATTAAGAATACAAACTAAAAATAGTGGCATAAATGATAACTTCCTGTATAGCAATAATATTCGGTTTTCGCTTTTTCGGCAGAGGATTGCATGAAATCTCCGGGGAAGAAATGGCGATTATTGCATTTTTCATGTTGTTTCTGTTTGTTCCGTGCCTGTGGCTTGTCAGGTATTTAAAAGATGACGAAATAGATTCAAACAGACAGGATAAGCTGGTGGAGATACATATTGCCCTGACCATCGTTCTGACTGTTGCGGGTGGTGTCTTTTCCCGGATGTCCGTACTTGTCAATAAGTGGATAGACGAACAACCGTTCATTGTTGCAGCTTACATAGCGTTGGCACTTAGTGTTTTTGGTGTCGTTATCGGCAAAGCTATTGATTTATGGGTATATTATTTGAAGAAAAGAATATTCTAAAACAGTATGATAGAGTACATGAATATTCCGGTTTTGGTTTGTGTCTCCCTGTTAGGGGTGGGGGCTTTTGTTATGATAGTAGGCTCGCTATTGAAAAAGCAGTGGGCTACGGATGGGAAAAAGACTTCGTTATCCATTTACCTTTTATATCTTTTCGCAATGTCAGGTTCCGGCTGGACATGGTATAATAGCATACATAAAGCCCGTGCGTTGGCAGAAGGCAATGATACACTTTAGCCACTTATGAAAAAGTGTCGGGTGTCATTAAAGGGGGACATAAGGTACGCCAGTTCGGTTTTTATGTGGATGGGGTGAAATATAATACTACAACGACATATCCCAAATTTTTGGGTGTCAGCAATCCTTTGCGCATCATAGTGAGGTATGCCGTCAGCAACCCTGAATACAATAAGGCTTTGGGGGACGAGTTTGTCCCCACATGGGTACTGTCCCCACCGGAAAAAGGTTGGAAACAATACCCGCCTGCTATTCATTGGGAAGGTGCTGTTCTGGATTCTGTTTATATGCAATCATTACAGGGTAATAATTAATCCGATGACGGTAAGTGCCGTATATACGCAGTTGATATAAAATGCAGCCATCAACAGCCGGGGAATATATTCAGACTTCTTGAATAAGGATGCAGACTGAATGATGAACAAAGCAGTAAAAAGAGCAATGCTAAAACCGACCTGACTTATCAGCAACCATTGCGGATATTCTGTAATGACAGCCGCAGACCATGCTTGGAGCAAGGGAGTTATATTTTGCAGAAATACGTGAGCCGCAAAATATCCTAGAGAAGAAATTGCTTCTTTCTTCTGTCGTAGAAGCGCATTGATAGCATAAGCGCCTATTCCGGCTTGTCCCAGCAGTATGGATAACTGGAAAAAGTCGAAAATCCAATAGATGGGATTGCTGGTAGTGCCATCGTTGGCAAAATAATCATAGAAACAGAGTGAGGATACGCAACTTGTTGCGACCAATCCTACACAGATAAATGAAATAATTCTTTTATTCATTGTATTTTATTTCTTTCAGATGTTTTTCCAATGCAATATACACTTCTTTCTGATAACTGATAAAAATAGTTTTATCTGTTGGGAGGAATGTTTCTTTTTCCCGTCATAGTGCGGAATATTAGATAAAAACAGGCTATATGAAAAATTCATATTCTTCTCTATTTTACGGGAAGGCTTGAATGACTTGGCAGGTATGTAAGAATAAATACCCTCTTTACAACGGTAGGGCTTATACATTTGCACAACTCCCCACGAATTAATCTCATTCTGTTTCATTTTTCGTTTATTAATTTATAAATTAAGTTCGGTGTCAGCATTTTAATTCAAGCTATCTTTCATCATTATTCGTAGTTGTTTTTGTGTAGGTAATGTTTTCCATCCTTTATCTGGTGCTTTTAGAGTAAACCAGGATGGTACGCTGTCTAATATTAGATGTCGGTCGGGGGCTTTTGCTAAGAATGTTACAAAGTAACGGGTTCCGATTGGAGTGTTTTTACTCTCGGCAAATGATATAAAAAAACTTCCTTTATATAAAGTCTTATTATATATAAATTCATATTTTGCGCTTTGTCCTCTATAAGCAGAACCGTATTTAATAAGAGTTACTATAGAATATATGCCATCCTTTCTTACATTGTTGTTTCTAATTGTTGAGACAGCATACAATAGAATGAATACTATAATGGGAACTATAAATTTAAAAATCTTGGTTTGATTAATCAGCTTCATTGCTATTCTATATCCTTTCATTTTTCTTCATTTTTTATTGCAACTAATGTCCGGTGGCTAACCGACCGTTAAGACAACTCATTTGCTCGTTAGTGGTAGTTGTTCATTACTCCATTCGGTCAATATTACATTAAAATCAGCCAACATTAAATCAAAGTCATACTTAACCTTCTTATTTAGTTTGTTTGTTATATGACTTAATGCTGATAGGATATATTCGCTTAATCTTTTTTTTTGTTCAGAATGATTCAGTTCACTAAATTCTTTTTCAAGGGTTATCACTGCTTTTACTTTTCCAGTATCTGTTCTGAATGGTCCAAACTCAAAGCGATTTCGAAGATAATATCCATTCTTTTCAATCTCTTGTTTGGTAAACATTGTTAGTAATTTGGGGTATAATTCTTTTTGTCTCAATTTCAGTTTTTCATCAGCGATAACGTAATTGCATTTACAGCAAACATGGTCGTAATAACTAAATGAACACTTTAGAATAATTTTATTGACAGCCTGACCATACAATTCAGGTCGCATTTGTTTGTTTAATTTTGATTGTAAATCATTCTCAATACTTTCAATAACAACCTTAGAGTTCTCATAACAGTTACCAATTGTACGTTCAATCCAAATGGGATTTTTAGGAATCCAATTTCGTTGACTTCTAAGTTCTATACCTTGTACATCTTCTTTCGTTTTATATTCCCATGCTATGGATTGCCTCTGAAAGGGATCATCCGGGCTGAAATGATAACTTGTCCTTCCTGCTTCCATGGTAAATCCGTTTATTCTTCTTGACCAAATGGCTTCGACGAAACGAGGCTCTCTGTGTTTATTGACAAAGCAAGTCATCGGGTTTCCATTAAAGAAAGAGCCTCTTAATGCCTCAAGGGCCTCATTAGATCCCCAACCTATGATTGCCAAACTCTCGCAAACCCGAACTGCATTATTCCACTCTTCTACATTTTTGTAATCCGCATATTTAAGAAATTCAGCGAATAAACTATCTCGCAATTTGTCAATATCATTTTGAGATTTCAAAAAAACTTCAAGTTCGTTTAATTCTTCTATTTCAAATATTCTGTTCATTTGTTTTTTATTTTAACCGCTAATGTCCGGCAGATAATTGACTATTAAGGTGCTTTATCAGTTTGTTAGCAATCTAATTCATTTCTATTTAATAATTCATCAATATTATGCCTCTAAAAATACAGTTTTGTCTGATCACCCACAAAGGAATTTGTTAGTTTTTTCCTCTATCCTATGAAAAAGCATCCCTTGACAGTCAACAATGATCTGTTGCATGATATGTTTGATCAGGAAAAGGTAAAGAGCGGGCTCGTTTTTATCTTTACCATGCTAGGCTGGTATTTATCCACAGGATGTGCGAATTGATATTCTCCCCCTTTTGCATATATTGGAAAGGATATGTGTAATAGCAAAAAGTGTGATACTTTCTGTGATATCCTTTCTTTTTGATTTGATTTAAAGTAATTCCCTATCGTTGTATATTGTAGAATTGCCTCAAATAGCGGTTTCTCGCTCTCAGAAAGTAGTTCTTCTACTCCCGGACCGGCTCTCAGAGTGCTTCAGCACGGGGCTTAGTAGCGTGAAGAGTAAGGTTAGATAAGGTATATTGTGCGTATAGTGTAACTACAGCCTGCAAATAGCGTAACTATATCCTGTAAATAGCGTCAGTATCTACTCCCCATAAATAGCAAAAACAGTTTGTACGATATATATTTCTTTCCACAAAGTCCGTCTTTTGTTATTAGATTTTTCTGACTTGATTTAATTGACGGTAATTTTCTCTTTCCAGGTTATACCACTTATATCTGTCAGAATTAGTTCGTAGTCACTTTTGGGCAAGTCCATAAAAACATCACTTCTGATTGTAAGAGTTGCTTTACTTCCTAAAGGAATGATGAGGCTGTGTTTTCCCGGAGCTACTTTGGCTACATAGTCATTTTTTATTCGGGTAAGTGGGAAGCGGGCTAGCTCTTCTCCATTCTTTTGAAGTATTGTTTTTCCATTCTCGTCTTTTAGTGTTATGCCGATCAGGAAGGAACCGTACACGTCGGCTCCTTCTATCCGGTATACTTTGAACGTGAGGATATCCTCTTGAATCTTTGCATTGGATATTTTCAGTTCCGGTTTGACCGATTTGTTGTGCAAAGGTCCCCAAATACCGTTATGGAAGACTTGGTTAGTATATAAGGTCAGTATGAAAAGCAGTACTGCACCGCTTATTGCGACTTTACTGAATTGCTTGATAGATAGTGGAAGTTCACCGGAAGTAAGCCATACAAGCCATTTGTTCTTGGAAAGTTTTGGTAATAACAGATAATCCAAAGAATATTTTCCACCACCGGACAGGAAAATAGTGAATCCGGCTGACACTCCCAAGATGCCGATTTGCCATTCGTCGAGGCAGGTAGTGCCCAGCCAGCCGGAGCCTAAAAGAATGCCGAATGCCAGACTGAATACGCCGATACTCATTAATCGTGTGAAGAAACCGAGCATATAGAGTAACCCGACGATGCCTTCTACTAATGTGAAAATTACCATTGCCCACCAAAGTAAATCCGGTGTGCTGACCAAGTATTCAATAATCGGTTTGATACCAATGGAATTGGGAAGGAAATGATTGAACTTTTCTCCAATGTATCCGGTGGCATCCGGAATGAGTTTGTTTTCGAGAACGAGTCTGCGCCAAAAAGCTGAAAAATAAGTCCAGCCTACGATCAGTCGTAAGGAGAGAGTGAAAATGCCCGCAAGTACGTAGGCTTTGGATGGTTCTTGTTGTTGTGTCAGCATACTGTTTGTTGTTAGTTTGTTATTGAGAGAATCGTTTCTTATTAGAACAAGTTTCCAGTGGAAAATGTTTTTATGAAAACCTGTTTTTTTTGAAACGATTCTACTCAAGATAAACTACATACAAAACAAAGCTAACAATGCAAAAGTTATTCTTTAAACGGCTATCTTTATACCTTCTTTTTTATTACAATACCGTTTGCATTGTTGGCAAAGGTCGTATCCCAGCATGGCTCCCAAGATGAAGTCCTCTTCGGCAGACAGTTGATTCAAGGGGCGAATGATGATATGCCGCATGGCTTCCATACATTCGGGTTTGCCGAAAAACAGATTAATCTTGTTAGTACCTACTTCTTGTATCATATAACTGATCTTCTGATTCTTCAGCCGGCGGATGGCAAACTCTTCGTGCTCTCTGCTCATCGTATAGAGTACCATGTTGCGTACGCCTTTCTTGAACTCATAAATGTGGTTGAGGAAAATCCGGATTTCTCCGGGAATGATTCTTTCGGTAGCCATGATGTAAACTGTTATTTTATATGGAGATAAAGATTAGCTGATTTCTTGTTTTACTTGTTCAACCCATGCGCTGATACGTTCATCTGTCTGACCGTCTTCATTGACTTCGTCGAGTGGAAGACCTACGAACTTGCCATTAACGACAGCGATAGAAGAATCGAATGTATAACCGGCTGTGTCCACCGCTCCACAGAATTTGCAGCGGGTATCTTTCAGTTCTTCATAAAGAATACCGATAGCATCACAGAACGTATCGCTGTAAGAATCGGAATCACCACAACCGAACAAGGCTACATATTTGTGAGACAGATCGCATTTCTTTAAAACTTTAATACCGTCGTACCAGTCATCCTGCAATTCACCGGCTCCCCATGTGGAACTGCCCAGTACCAGTACATCATATTCACCGACCAAAGCTTCAGTGAGTTTGGATACATCATAAATATGTGCGGAAGGAACATCTAGTTTCTCTGCAATCCGACGGGCAAGGTCTTCTGTTGTTCCGGTAGTGGAACCATAAAATACTCCAATTTTATTCATCTTTGATTCTATTTTAATGTGATGGTGCAAAGATAGAGGGTCTCGGAGAAATAGGAAATCCCCATTTATAGTGGAATAATTGCTTTATTCTCATTATAAATGGGGATAGCATAACGTTTCGGATCTATAAATAGGTTAAAGCCAACAAACCTGATATAAATCTTAAAATATAGCAGAAAACGATTAATGATGGAACAAGCGAATGCCTGTGAATGCCATTGCCATATTGTACTTGTCGCATGTACCGATAACATGATCATCTCGTACAGAACCTCCCGGTTGTGCGATATAGCTTACACCGCTTTTGTGTGCACGTTCGATATTGTCTCCGAAGGGGAAGAATGCGTCAGAGCCCAAAGCTACGCCAGTCATTGTATCCAGCCATGCACGTTTCTCTTCGCGGGTCAGTACTTCCGGCTTTTCTGTAAAAAACTGTTGCCAAACGCCGTCTGCCAATACGTCATCATGATCTTCTGAAATATAAACGTCGATAGTATTATCACGATCTGCACGGCGGATTTTTTCAATCCAGGGCAGATTCATTACTTTCGGATGTTGGCGGAGATACCAGATATCTGCTTTATTTCCTGCAAGGCGCGTGCAGTGAATACGTGACTGCTGTCCTGCACCGATACCAATCGCCTGTCCGTCCTTTGCATAACATACGGAATTGGATTGTGTATATTTTAAGGTGATTAAAGAAATGATTAGGTCACGTTTGGCTTCAGCCGGAATTTCCTTGTTTTGTGTAGGTAACTCTTTCAAAAGACTTTCGTCTATTTTCAGTTCGTTTCTGCCTTGCTCAAAAGTCACTCCGAAAACATCTTTGTGTTCGATAGGAGCCGGGCGGTAAGCCGGATCTATCTTGATCACATTGTAAGTTCCTTTTCTTTTATTTTTCAGGATTTCCAAAGCTTCGGGAGTGTAATCCGGTGCAATCACACCATCGGATACTTCACGGTTGATAATGCGTGCAGTCTCTTCATCACAAGTATCGGACAATGCGATGAAGTCTCCGTAAGAAGACATACGGTCGGCACCGCGTGCGCGTGCATAGGCTGTTGCCAGTGGAGACAGTTTTACATCATCCACAAAATAGATTTTCTTCAGAGTGTCACTCATTTCTACAGCCACAGCAGCACCTGCCGG
>ERZ791614.1002-NODE-1002-length-15757-cov-4.472806_pt1 | contig 15757 bp, 12 predicted proteins | sample MGYA00510274_ERZ791614 | MGnify/ENA primary metagenome ERZ791614 (study PRJEB30046, sample SAMN00715221) | human gut metagenome | study: EMG produced TPA metagenomics assembly of the A metagenome-wide association study of gut microbiota in type 2...
TGCATTAGCTATCGTAAAGTTTGCTGTAACATTTACTTTTGCCTTTCCGGCCTTTCCTTTTTTTGTTGTAATAAGAATTACACCATTAGCACCACGAGAACCATAAATCGCAGTAGCAGAAGCGTCTTTCAAGACGGTAATATCTTCAATATCATTAGGATTTATTGCACTCAACGGATCTTGAGCTATCTGGAAGTCACCACTTCCTACAGCTGACTCGGCAAATTCACCAGTAGATGCTTGCGGTACATTATCAATCACATATAATGGCTGATTATCTCCACGTAATGAATTAGCACCACGAATAGTAACAGAAGAAGCAGCCCCCGGAGTAGACATTGAGGCTGTTACATTTAAACCTGCAATCTTACCTTGTAATAGTCCATCAATAGACACAGCTTTTGAAGCATCATTCGCATCAGGACGAAGACTAGCAGTAGCACCTGTTAAATCGCTCTTTTTAGCTGTTCCATAACCGACAACGACTACTTCATCCAAATTTTGTGCATCCTCTTTTAATTGAACATTAATTTTAGCCTGATTTCCAACCACTATTTCTTGTTTGGAATAACCGATAAAAGTAAAGACCAACACTGATTTTGAGTTTGGAACGGAAATGGAGAATTTTCCATCAATGTTGGTAATTGTCCCATTAGTAGTACCTTTTACTTGTACATTGACACCAGGCATACTTTCATTTAGAGCATCCACTACCTGTCCGGTAATGGTCTTTCCTTGTCCCATAGATTGCGCAGCAAACGCAAACAAGGCGATGAAACATAGCAGAAAAACTTTTAATAGGTTCTTCATAGAAGTCATTTTTATAAATTATTAAATTTAAAGATTAAAAAGCTTATTCCAGATTTTTTGCTGAAATCCATACGCAAATATAGATGTGGTTACTAAATATGTATGTTCTATTTTTACTATAATTCTTCCAAATTTGTCTAAAATCGTCCATTTCATCGATATATCTAAACATCATAGACATTGTTGGACATCTTACGAATCAAAAAAAGAAAGCGGAAGTATTCATTCCTGAATATTCCCGCCTCTTTTATATTTTATCCTAATATAACTACAACAATTTTCCTACGAAGATATATTATAGGTTTTCTATATCAGAAGATTGAAGACCCGTGTATTTGATAATTGTATCAATGGATATTCCGTCCTCCCTCATCTTTCGAGCAATTTCAATTTGCTTCTTTTGCTCTCCTTTCTCCATCCCTTTCTCCATTCCTTCCTTTATTCCTTCTCTTATCCCTTCCTTTAGCCCTTCTTTCATCCCTTCTTCAGCCGCTTTTCTCCGCATCTCTTCGTTTTTACGCCGTTTATCCTCCTCTACGATTTGATTGACTCTATATCGATCTAATGCCTTATCATAAGCGATACGATTTTCTTCCGAAAGATCGGCAACTGCTGCCAATCTCGCCAGATGTTCAAACACTTGTTCTTTCAAAGCATCCGGCATTCTATTCCAATTGCTCATATTCTTCAGTGCATAAATTAATTTATCATATAATGTATGGCAGTCCGACAAATCCTTTGTAAAATAAGGAAATTGCAAATAAATCTGCCGGAGATGCGGATTAACAATCTTCCCTGTATCACGGTCGGAAAGAACCGTATCCGTACGGAATTTAGCCTCTAAATTTTCCTCTTTGAAATTCATCAGGAAAATTCCATATATAGTAGGTAGTCTATACTGCTTTCCATAAGAGACAAGTGGTTCTCTTGCAGTCATCGGATCTTCAGGGACAGGGACTTCTTTTGAAGAAGGAGATTCTATCTGCCGACTCACAGCACGACAAACATAATAAAGTGTACGATCTAAAAAATTACTGTGCCAACGATTCTGCATCTCCACGATAATATACTCACCACTTGCTGTACGGCAATAAAGATCATAAATGATACCTTTATCACTCACATTGTCCGCATGATCTTCCTTATCCAGAAAAGTAAGTTCTGTAATATGATGTTCACCTGCAAGTAGTTCGTTCAACAAAGTGATGAGCAAATTCTTACTGGCCGGTTGACCAAAAATAATTTTAAATCCTATATCAGTAAAAGGATTGACGTATTTGGACATGATATTCTATTTTTAGCAAAGGTAACTATTTAAATCCATAAACATAAAAAACAATCCCAAACTTTACGGATTTATAGCCTTTTATAGTAAGCTGTCTCCCTTTCAATTCTTCCAAACAAACAAGAAGATGTTCTATTTTTCAGATTAAGAAAGAAAACAAAACTATTGAAGATGGTAATCCGGAATTAAAAGCATCCATATTATCACATATATATGCATATTACTACCACAATACAGCATATATTTTCAGATGATATGCGTTTTCTTTAAAGATATAAATGATTTTCCTCGGTGAGCAATAAGCCATTCCTCGGTGAGGAACACATCCTTCCTCACCGAGAAAGCCTTCCATACTCACCAACCAAGTTATAAAAGCCCTCGGAAAAGCCCGTTTATAGGCTAGTTCATCATCACAAGCGCACAAAAGAAAAATGATAAAGCAAACTACATACGGGCAAACAGTAAGCATATAGATAGCAATACAGAGGAATTATTTATTTTTAGACAGGAATTATCCAGGACAACAAACAACCCTACATTCTTTCATCCAAAATGCAGAGCGTTTTTTCCTTCACCACAAACAAGTGACTGATATATTAAAAACAGAAAGAATAGAATATACCCTTTTTCAGATCAGCACATTTCTAATCCCATCCTTTCAACAACCATACTCTTTCAGAGTCTGCATCAACTTCGCGCCATTGATCGGCTTCACCAGATAATCATCACAACCGGCTTTCAACGCAGCTACCCGGTCGGCATCAAAGGCATGAGCAGTCAGGGCGATAATCGGAATTTCAGCATTAAACTTCCGGATCTCTGAAGTTGCAGTACGCCCGTCCATAACAGGCATCTTCATATCCATCAGTACCAAATCCACCGGTTGGGTACGGACAATCTCAACTGCCTCCAGTCCATTCGGTGCGTGTAACAACTGGCATTTGTTTTTCAAGATAGAAGATACCAAAAAGAAGTTACTTTGAATATCTTCAACGACTAGTACTCTTTTAGGTACTTTCTTTGTTTCTTCGGAGTCAAGAATGCTTTCATTATCTACATCCTTCTCATTATTCCGACGTGAAGAAGTCGGCTCGCTGTCAACCGAATCGAACTGACATGGCAAAACCGCCCAAAATAAAGACCCTTTATCAAATTCCGACTCAAAGCCTATCTCTCCCCTGCAAGCCTCAACGATGGCTTTACAAATAGACAGTCCCAATCCGGTTCCCTGTGCAAATTCATCCAGTTTCTCAAAACGATGAAATACTTTATCTTTTTTATCCTCCGGTATGCCGATACCTGTATCGCGAACGTAAAGACGAATATTTCCGTCTATCTTTTCATACCCCATTTCAATCATTCCTTTGGAGGTATATTTGATAGCATTAGTTACAAAGTTAGTGAGAATCTGCGCTAACCGGTTTTTATCCAAACGAACGGTACAGGTTTCATAAGGATTCACGGGAACTAACCGAACCTGCGGATTTACTACACGACGATGCATCGAAGCAGCTAATTCGTTGAAATAAACAGCCAAATCAAAATCTTCGTATTTCAGTTCTACCGAGCCGGCTTCTATTTTCGAAAGATCCAGTATGTCGTTAATCAGCTTCAAAAGCAACTCATTGTTGGCATTGATAATTTGAATAAATTCTTCTTTTTCTTCTTGATCTTCCGTCACCATCAATAAATCGGAAAAACCAACGATAGCATTTAACGGTGTACGGATTTCGTGGCTCATATTTGCCAGAAAGGCGGATTTCAACTTATCGGATTGTTCAGCACGACTTCTTGCCGTTTCAAGTTCACCTATCATGTGCTGTCGCTCGGTAACATCATCTACGCGAATCACGACACCGTCAACATCTCCCTGTTCATTAAATATGGGAGTAGCAAAAACTTCTATGACATGCTTGTTATCCAGATTAAACAAGATAGACTCTACCTGACCGGATTTCCGGGCACGTTGCATCACACAATTCTCACAAGGAGTGGTGCGATTATGGGCTGTCAGATAGCAAGGTTCTCCTTTTTTGTAAGCCTCATAAGAAAGGCTTTTACTACAAAGCGAGATATTCTCCCATTGTACGATATAGTCGTTCGCAATATATGCCAATCCCGAATTAATATTGTTCAATACCAATTCATTCTGACGAATCAAATGGATCATTCTTTGTTCGCTCTCAAGAAGTTCTTTTTTCGAACGCACAACCTCTTCGTAAAGATTGTCATATTTGTTTTGCCACAAAACACGTTCGGTGATATCTTGAGTTATCACCATATAATTGGTAATTTCAGACTTATCATTATGTACAAAAGAAACGGTAATCTCGAAAAATTTTATACCGGACAGATTAGTAGGAAAAAGACGGCACAAGTCATCAAAATCATATTTTGCCATGAAACGCACTGTTTCTCCTTTTCTGATCTGTTCCTTGATTTCATCAGAGAAACTGGTGTAGTTGAATAGATTATAGCCCAAAATATCCTTTTTGTCTTTTATCCCCATTGATCTCAACCGTGAATAATTGACATCTATCATGAGACCGTCCTTATCATACAATTCCAAGCCTACAGACAAGTCATTAAAGATATTATGCAATAAGTTATCAGCTATCCCATTTACCAAAGTCTGTTCCATGCAGCAAAATTTGTATAGTATTACAATATTGATTGTTTATCCAAGCAAAGTTACTTAAATATTTTGTTACATAGCAAGAAAGAGGCTTTTTAGCCTCTTTCAGTATCTTTATTTCGCATTTTGGTATAAGAAGCCTTCTGCTTTCGCTAATGTTTCCGGTTTGCCTATATCAATCAGATGCAACTTTTCTGTCAAGTAACCACCATAGTTTACTTGCCGGCAAGTAGCAAGATAGAAATCCATGATAGAGAATTTTCCATCCCATGAGGGAGAGGTCATCCATTGAAAAATGGCGGGCGAAAGTACATGGATGCCACTGAATGCATATTCTTGATAAAGGGAAGAATCATACTGAAAACCTTCCGGTTTCACTTGTTCCGTATCCTTGTTTATCCATCCGCAAAGTCTCTTATCTGTATCAAAAAGAAGATAGCGGGAGGTTTTACGTTGGCTGGCCAGTAAAGTGGCAACAGCACCGCTTCGTAAATGGTAGTCATATAATTCTTTCAGATTCACGTCTGAAAGAATATCGACATTGTGTATCAGGAAAGGCTCATCGGAGTTTTCAAAGAAAGAACGGGCTTTCTTAATTCCCCCACCGGTGTCGAGCAACAGATCGCGTTCATCGGAAATATGTATGATAAGCCCAAAATTCTCATTGGCTTCTAAGAAATCAAGTATTTGTTCGCCAAAATGATGGATATTAATCACTATTTCTGTGAATCCGGCAGCTTTCAGTTTTAAGATCACATGTTCCAACATCGGATGTCCGGCTATGGGAACCAAAGCCTTCGGCATGGTATCGGTGAGCGGCTTCAGCCGGCTACCCAAACCGGCTGCAAATATCATTGCTTTCATTCTTTCGGTTACTTTCTTCTTTAATATTTACTCTTCTTAGATTGTTGCCTCAAACGTATGTTCAATGTTCTGTTCCCGATGCACCAGTTCGACTTTCACACCAAACTTCTGATTCAGGTGCTCTGCCAGGTGCTGGGCAGAATAAACAGAACGATGCTGTCCGCCGGTGCAACCGAAGCAGACGGACAAATTGCTGAATCCGCGTTCCATATAACGTTGCACGGAGGCATCCACCAAAGCATAGACATGATCGAGGAAACGGAGTATTTCTCCATCTTCTTCAAGAAAAGTGATTACAGGTTCATCCAGTCCGGTGAAAGGTTTGTAACGCTCATACTTACCGGGATTATTCACGGCGCGACAGTCGAATACATAACCTCCTCCATTGCCGGTAGAGTCATCAGGAATTCCTTTCTTATAGGCAAAACTCATTACTTTGACGGTTAACTGCCGCTTTTTCAGATCGTCCGTAAATTGTTTCAGTCCGGTAAGCTCTCGCAAAACGTTACAGAGATACGGATATTCCGGATATTCTTCTTTCAACAATTCACGCAGGTTTTCGATGGCATAAGGAACACTTTGGATAAAATGCGGTTTCTTTTCAAAGTAACCACGGAAACCATAAGCTCCCAGCACTTGCAGCGTACGGAAAAGGACAAAGTGGCGAAGCTGGCTATAAAAATAGGATTCGTCAATCGGTTGGTATTTGCGAAGAGCTTCCATATACTCTTGCAGCAGTTCTTTACGAAGACTATCGGGATATTTCGCTTTCGCTTGCCACAGGAAAGAGGCTATGTCATAATAGAACGGGCCTTTGCGTCCGCCCTGAAAGTCGATAAACCACGGTTCCCCGTCTTTTATCATCACATTACGGCTTTGAAAATCACGATACATGAAAGTAGCGGAAGAACTGCGGAGCAAGACATCGCTCATTTTTTGGAAATCATCTTCCAGTTTGTCTTCCTGAAACTCCATACCGGTAGCTTTCAGGAAGCAATATTTAAAGTAATTCAAATCCCACAGAATGGAGCGTTGATTGAACTCCGGTTGAGGATAACAACGGGAAAAATCAAATCCATCCGCCCCGGCAAATTGAATAGCAGGAAGCAGACGAATCGTTTTGCGAAGCAACTCTTTTTCCTCTTCGGAAAAGACACTGGTAGCACGTCCTTTCTCTATGGCATGGAACAACAGAGTATCGCCCAAATCCTCCTGCAAATAATAGGTCTTATCTTCCGAAACGATGCGCACTTCGGGAACAGGCAGTCCACATTTGTGGAAGTGTCCTGCCATATAAAGAAATGCTTCATTCTCATCGATAGAAGCTCCGTAAACTCCAATCAATGTTTCTATACCCGTCAGCCGAAAATAACGGCGGTTGGAACCGGAAGACGGTAATTCTGTTATGTTTTCAGCGGGAACGCCCGTATATGACTGATAAAGTTTCTGTAGTTCTTCGGTAATCATAGTCGTATATTTTCGAGCAAAGATAGAGAATCTAGCTAAATAATACTATCTTCCCGCTGATAAAAACCGGCTACTTTACCTAATCTGCTGTGTACAGGCCTTTACTTCCAATAAGCCGGTTATTTAAAAAAGTTGTTGGAATGGCTCCCTATGAATATAAGATGAAGAATTAGCAATTCTCATTGTATTCAAGGATTTTCAGTGCAGAGATTAAAGATTTTCAGTACAGAAATTTATAATAGTTTATGCAGTCGAGTAGTCATCCCCTTATAAGGTGACAATAATCATTTTGTAAAGTGATAAATAGCACCCTATAAGATGACTATTATCCCATTACAAGGGGACAACTTATCTTTAGAAGGACGGAAAGCTTTAAAGATACAAAATTAAATAGAAAAAAGCAACTATATATAACTCTTTTACCTGAAGGAATACAAAATAAGTTTGCTTTTCAACAAACATTCATCCGAATGTATTATCTTTGTTTTAGTTTAACTGACCTAATCTCATGAGAAGAAAGACCTTTTTACTACTATGCATCGCATTTATCACACTGTTTATCGGCATCTCCCCTCTTCAAGCCGGTCATTATTACTATAAGCAAATCTCCCTAAAAGATGGTCTTCCCTCTACCGTGAGATGTATTTTAACGGACAAACAAGGATTTGTATGGATAGGAACCCGTTCCGGATTAGGGAGATATGACGGACACGAACTTAAAAAATATATTCATCAGGCAAATAACCCTCATTCCATTCCTCACAATTTAATCTACCAGCTGATAGAAGATGTACAAAACAATATATGGATTCTGACAGATAAGGGAGTGGCACGTTATCAGCGGCAAAGCGATGACTTTCTTATACCGACTGATGAAACAGGAAATAATATCATCGCCTATTCCGTCTGCCTGACTGATGATGGAGTGTTATTCGGTTCGAAAAATAAAATCTTTTTCTATAATTATCAGGATGCCACTTTCCGCCTCCTGCAAACGTTTGACCTAGAGCCCAATTATAATGTGACTCTGCTAAGTCTATGGGATAAACGAACATTACTTTGTTGTAGTCGCTGGCAAGGACTACTCCTGCTCGACCTGAATACCGGAAAATGCCGCCGTCCTCCTTTCGATTGCGGAAAGGAAATAATGAACGTACTCATAGACTCACAAAAAAGAATCTGGGTAGCCCCTTACAACGGAGGGCTGAACTGCCTGACACACGACGGTAAACTACTGGCTACATATACTACCCACAACTCTTCTCTAAGTAACAATGTTGTACTAAGTCTCGCCGAACGGGAAGGAGAAATCTGGATTGGAACAGACGGAGGAGGCATTAATATTCTCGACCCGGAAACCGGACATTTTTCTCTGCTGGAACATGTGCCCGGAAGTGACAACTATTCACTTCCCGCCAACTCTATCTTATGCCTATACAACGACTACAACAACAATATATGGGCAGGCAGCATCCGCAACGGACTAATCAGCATCCGGGAAGTTTCCATGAAAACGTATACAGATGTACCTCCCGGCAACGACCGCGGACTAAGCAACAATACCGTTCTAAGTCTTTTCCAGGAATCTCAAGATCAAATCTGGGTAGGCACGGACGGAGGAGGTATCAACAACTTTAATCCGCTCACAGAGAAATTTACTCATTACCCTTCCACCTGGGAAGACAAAGTTGCCTCTATCTGTCAGTTTACTCCCGGTAAATTATTAATTTCTATTTTCTCACAAGGAGTATTTATTTTCAATCCGGCAACTGGAGAAAAACAACCTTTCACCATTGTCGACGCTGAAACAACAGCACTCTTATGCAATCGAGGCAAGGCTGTAAATCTACTCCGGAACACTCATCACAGCATTCTGTTCCTTGGAGAACATATCTATATATATGATTTGAATACACGTACTTTCAGTACCGCTATAGAACAGGAAGAACAAGATATTATCGGTGCTCTCCTACCAATCGGCAATTATAGGAACACCACTTATCTAAATGATACGAAGCACATATATGAACTGGACAACCATACAAACCGGCTGAAAGCCCTATACAGATGCTGGAAAGACACGACCATCAACTCCGTTTCAAGAGACGAAGAGGGAAACTTCTGGATTGGGAACAATTACGGATTGGTACACTACAATCCCGCCACCAAAATACAGACTCCGATCCCGACCTCTCTATTTAGTGAAATCACTTTGATCGTATGCGACCAGCAAGGAAAAGTATGGATAGGAGCTGACAGCATGCTTTTCGCTTGGCTTATCAAAGAAAAAAAGTTCGTTCTATTCGGCGAATCAGACGGCGTAATCCAGAACGAATATCTTTCCAAACCCCGCCTGTTAAGTATGCAGGGAGACGTCTATATGGGTGGAGTAAAAGGTTTACTGCACATTAACTGCAAAATACCATTAACAACTTCTGAACTTCCCCAACTCCAATTATCTGATGTCATCATCAATGGAGAATCCGTGAATAACGAATTAACCAATCGACCAACAGGGATCTCCGCTCCCTGGAACAGTAATATCACTATCCGGATCATGTCGAAAGAGAAGGACATTTTCCGACAGAAAGTGTACAGATACCAGATAGAAGGGCTGAATGACCAGCAAATCGAATCGTACAATCCCGAACTGGCTATACGTTCACTTCCTCCGGGAAGTTATAAGATTATGGCTTCATGTACAGCTAAAGATGGCAGTTGGATTCCCAGTCAGGAAGTACTGGAACTAACCATTCTCCCTCCCTGGTATCGGACATGGTGGTTTATTCTTAGCTGTACCGTTCTTACTGCTGCCGCTATTATTGAAACTTTCCGAAGAACTCTAAAGCGTAAGGAAGAAAAACTGAAATGGGCAATGAAGGAACATGAACAACAGGTATATGAAGAAAAAGTACGTTTCCTTATTAATATCAGTCATGAGCTGCGCACACCTTTAACGCTCATACACGCACCGCTTAGCCGGATACTGAAATCGCTTTCTGCCGAAGATACACAATATTTACCTATAAAAGCAATCTATCGCCAGTCACAGCGAATGAAAAACCTTATTAATATGGTACTCGATGTACGCAAAATGGAGGTTGGGGAAAGTAAATTGCAGATACAGCCGTATGCTCTCAATCAATGGATTGAACATGTATCCCAAGATTTCGTCAGCGAAGGTGAAGCTAAAAACGTCCGTATCCGCTATCAGCTTGACCCACAGGTCAATACTGTAAGTTTCGATAAAGATAAGTGTGAGATTATTCTAAGCAATCTGCTTATCAATGCCTTGAAACACAGTCCACAAGATGCAGAAATAACAATTACATCGGAGTTGCTTTCCGAGAAAAATAGCGTACGTATCTCCATCATTGACCGGGGAAACGGATTGAAACAAGTAAATACACAAAAACTCTTCACCCGTTTCTATCAAGGTACAGGAGAGCAAAGCGGCACAGGTATCGGATTATCTTATTCCAGGATTCTGGTAGAACTACACGGAGGCTCCATCGGTGCACGGGATAATCAGGAAGCTGGTGCAACATTCTTCTTTGAACTACCCTTGAGACAACAATCGGAAGAGATCGTCTGTCAGCCGAAGGCATATCTGAACGAATTGATGAACGATGATAGCAAAGAACAGTTACCGGAGGAAAATACGTTCGATACGAGTCCTTACAGTATTCTAGTGGTGGATGACAATCCGGATTTGACGGATTTTCTGAAAAAGTCACTGGGAGAATATTTCAAACGGGTAGTGATTGCTTCCGATGGTGTGGAAGCCCTTCAACTGACCAGAAATCATGCTCCGGATATTATCGTCAGTGACGTGATGATGCCGAGAATGAATGGATATGAACTTTGCAAAAATATAAAGGAAGATATTACGATCAGTCACATTCCTATCATTCTGCTGACAGCAAGAGATGATAAACAAAGTCAGTTGAGTGGCTACAAGAATGGGGCGGACGCTTATCTGACTAAGCCCTTTGAGATAGAAATGCTAATGGAAATCATTCGCAACCGATTGAAAAACCGCGAATCTATCAAGAAAAGATATTTGAATACAGGATTAGTCCCTGCGCCGGAAGAGAGCACTTTCAGCCAAGCAGATGAAACATTTCTGCTGAAACTGAATAAAATTATTCAGGAACATCTGGATAGCAGCAATCTGGACGTCACTTTTATCTGCAAGGAGATAGGTATGAGCCGGGCTTCCCTTTACAATAAGCTAAAAGCTCTGACCGATATGGGAGCCAATGATTACATTAATAAATTCCGGATGGAGAAAGCGATCACATTAATCACCAGTACGGACATGTCGTTCACGGAAATTGCCGAGAAGGTCGGCTTCACTACTTCACGCTATTTCAGTACGGCTTTCAAACAATATACAGGAGAAACGCCAACTCAATATAAGGAGAAGAGAAAACAGGAACGGAAAAAAGAGTAATGAGCAGCTACCCGAAAAAACAAATATTCTTTAGGCACGGAATTCTAAGACCTGAGCAAATAATCCGTGCCTAAAAATTTTAATATACTGCAAGTTTCATTACTTACTTAACCATTGACTTTTTTATAGTCTTCCAGAAACTTCTTCAATCCCGAATCCGTCAACGGATGATTCAATAAACCCTTGATAGCACTCAACGGACAAGTAGCAACGTCTGCTCCCACTTCCACACATTCGATAATATGTTTCGTATTGCGGATAGAAGCAGCGAGCACTTGTGTCTTGTAATCATAGGTACGATACATACGTACAATATCTCCCACAAGCCCTACTCCATCTTCACAAATATCGTCCAGACGACCGACAAAAGGCGAAACATAGGTAGCTCCGGCTTTAGCTGCCAGTAATGCCTGTCCTACTGAAAAGACTAATGTACAGTTAGTACGGATTCCCTTTTCCGTGAAATGTTTGATCGCTTTAATGCCATCGGCAATACAGGGGACTTTTACTACAATATGCGGATTGAGCGCGGCAAGTTCTTCACCTTCACGAATCATTCCTTCATAATCGGTTGCTATCACTTCGGCACTGACATCTCCGTTGACAATCTTACATATCTTGATATAATGTTCACGCTGATTCTGCGTTCCTTTGATACCTTCTTTCGCCATCAGCGAAGGGTTGGTAGTCACTCCGTCAAGTACTCCGAGGTCATAAGCCTCCTGAATTTGCTCCAAATTAGCTGTGTCAATAAAAAATTTCATACTCTTAATTTTTAATGGTTAACGATCTAATAGTCAAAGATAATAATTTATTTCCATTCATCTCTGATTATGCAATCGTTATTGACGAATCAAGATATACATCCTGAATAGTATTCAATAATTCCACCCCTTCGTTCATTGGTTTCTGGAACGCTTTACGTCCGCTAATCAATCCCATACCTCCTGCACGTTTGTTGACTACAGCTGTAATGACTGCATCACGCAAATCGGAAGAACCGTGAGATTCTCCACCGGAGTTAATCAAACCAACGCGTCCCATATAGCCGTTGGCTACCTGGTAGCGGCAAAGGTCAATCGGATGTTCGGAAGCAAGTTCGGTATACATACGCTCGTCGATCTTTCCGAAACCGATAGCTTTGAAGCCACCATTATTAGTCGGAAGTTTCTGTTTCACAATATCAGCTTTGATAGTCACTCCCAAACGGTCGGCCTGTCCTGTCAGGTCGGCGGCAGCATGATAATCGACAGCACCTTTCTTGAAATCATTATTGCGCAGGTAACACCAAAGAATGGTTGCCATCCCCAGTTCGTGAGCATATTCAAAAGCTTCGGCTATCTCCACGAGCTGACGGCGACTCTGTTCCGAACCGAAATAGATAGTTGCCCCCACGGCAACGGCACCCATGTTCCATGCCTCCTTCACTGTACCGAACATGACCTGGTCATAACTGTTCGGATAAGTCAGCAGCTCGTTATGGTTCAACTTCACGATGAAAGGAATCTTATGGGCGTACTTACGTGCCACAGCTCCCAGAACTCCGAATGTGGATGCCACGGCGTTGCATCCTCCCTCGATAGCGAGTTTCACAATGTTCCCGGGATCGAAGTAAAGAGGATTGGGTGCAAAGGATGCTCCGGCAGAATGTTCTATCCCCTGATCCACCGGCAGGATGGAGACATACCCGGTATTGGCCAGACGCCCGTGCCCGTACAGGGCTTGCAGGCTCTCCAAGGTGCGTATATTCCTGTCGGAATCCACCCATGCCTTGTCTATCATATTCGGCTCGGGGATATGGATGAGTTTCTTGTCTATTGTCTTGCATACATGGTCCAGGTAGTATCCTGCCTGCGTTCCCAACAAATCAATAATCGTGCTCATGTCAGTCGTTTTTTTATTCCAAATCAGGACTGGCGTTCCCCCAGTTTTGCATCCATGAAAAGGATGCCGCTCTCTCCGGCTTTCTTCATCAGGTTTACGATGTTCAGGAAATTCGCCTCTTCCTCCACCTGCTCCCTGACAAATCCCCAAAGAAAATCACGGGTGGCATTGTCTTTCTCCTCGGAAGCCAGATGTACCAGTTCGTCAATCAATCTGGAAACATGTCTCTCGTGTTCCAAGGCATGTTCAAAGACTTCGGTGGGACTGCCCCAACCCTGTGGAACCACATCGACCTTGTCCACTTTTGCCTCCGCCTCACGTTTGGCCATATATTCGGCGATGGCACATGCGTGTCCTGTCTCTTCCGCCGATTGCTTGCGCATCCAGCGGGCCATGCCGGAAAAACCTTCCTTTTCCAGATAGAAGGACATTGAAAGATACAGGTTGGCGGACCATAATTCCGCAGTAATCTGCCCGTTCAGGGCCTTTTGTAAATTCTCGGTCATAATGAATCTAATTTTTAATGTTGGTACTATTTTTTATTTTTCATATTCAGGGGCAAGCGTGTGCTTGTCTCAAAATATCTGTCAGGACAGGTTGCATCCCGTTTATGAAACATTCCACGGCGATGACCATCAGAATAAGCCCCATCAGTCTCATCATCACATTATTTCCGGTTTCTCCAAGAATTTTCAAAAGCCGCGTTGACACGCAAAGGATAATGAAAGAGAGGAGACAGACTAGGGCGATCACGCAAACCAGTGCAATTTTGAAAATATGCTCAGGGGCATCTTCCATCAGTGTTATGCCGCTTGAAATTACACCCGGACCGCACAGCATCGGAACGGCAAGAGGCGTGACGGTGATGTTCCTGGAATATTCTTTTTTCTCGTTCTCGTTCAGTTTCACATGGGTGAAGTGTGCCTGCAGCATGTCATATCCGATTTTAAAGATGATGATACCTCCCACAATCCGGAAACCATTGGTCGAGATCCCGAAAAAATGGAACAGGAACCTGCCGCACAAGGTGAAAAGTACCAGTATGACGAACGTGAGGGCGCAGGATTTTAAGGCGATGCTCCGGCGTTCTCCGGCACTCATGCCCTCGGTCATCTGCAGGAAAACCGGCATCACTCCGAGGGGGTCCATCAATGTGAACAACGAAGTGAAACACAACATTGAGTATGCGAATATATCCATAGGATGATACTTGTTTTATTTTTAGACCATTATTTTCTCTGTGAACAATAAACTCCGGTCAGGTTACACGATTTGACACATCATATGAAGCAGGGCAGCCTGCGTTCATATTCCATGGCCAGGATACGCAACAATTCCATAAACGCCGTACTTACATATATCCGTTTTGTGTACAGCCCCTTGATGAAAGAATGGATGGATGAATCCGTATTCTGGCATAGTACGTGAAGTTCGGATATCTGACGGGATATATATTGTTCATGTTCAAGCAGGGTGTTCAAGGCAGCCAGCGGTGTCGGCCATTGCCGGATGTCGCGCCTGATTTCATGGATGGTTACAGCACCTCCTTCATGATAGATGCGGTTCATCATCTGATAGACCTTGCCCATATTGTCCTGTGCCTGTGCACTTAGCCATGAGGCCAATATCAGAAGTTGCTGCCCCTCAAAATAGACCTGCAATGACAGGTACAGGTTAGTTGACCAGATTTCTGTATTGATCAATGTGTTCATCGCATATTCAATTCGTTTATCCATGGCTGTTCTGATATTTGAAATTAGACAAAATAAATCGTAATTCATATCCTGCAATAATCATGAATTTATGTGATAGCATCTGTAAATCGGACTCTTATGGAGTTGTAAAATGAATTTTAATGCTTGCGAGACAAATAGTCATAAAAATGTATAATTATCATGCCTTTTTGTCACAAGATCCCTACAACATTCTCAACAAGATATCCAGTTCTTTCTCTATCATGTTGATCTTGTCGTATATGTAATCCAGCGTATTATGATAGTGCAGGTAGGCCCTGCATTCCTGCAATTCCCTTGACAGGGAGAGTATTTGTTGCCAAAGTTCCTCTTCTGTATGTCCAGGGGGATTATTGAATGCCATAAATGGATTCAGAGAAACTGTTTGGCATGTAATTTGTGTAATAATAGCCGCAAGTCCCGAAAAGGGGCAGGAATGGAAACAAAAAGGCAGAGAATTCCACTAAAGACAGTAACAGACAGAGGAATGAAAACGGAAGGCAGGACCTGTCCGGTTTTGAAACAAATTGCTTTCATAATGCGATTATATGACAACTCTGTTCCCTGAAGTTGTGTTTATATAAAGTTAAGCGTGGGAACTTTGGTATTACCGTTCAGAAGTA
>ERZ791614.1009-NODE-1009-length-15697-cov-3.028833_pt1 | contig 15697 bp, 16 predicted proteins | sample MGYA00510274_ERZ791614 | MGnify/ENA primary metagenome ERZ791614 (study PRJEB30046, sample SAMN00715221) | human gut metagenome | study: EMG produced TPA metagenomics assembly of the A metagenome-wide association study of gut microbiota in type 2...
GGGATAAACGCTGAAGGCATCTAAGCGTGAAGCCCCCCTCAAGATGAGATATCCCATACGCAAGTAGTAAGACCCCTTGAAGACGACGAGGTAGATAGGGCAGAGGTGGAAGCGTAGTAATACGTGAAGCTGACTGTTACTAATCGGTCGAGGGCTTAACCAAAAGGTTATGGTTAAGGATAGGTAAGAGGAAGTTATTTCCTGAAGGATGAAAGATAGAGAGTAGAAGAAATTCAGTGTGCAGTTTTGAAGGTATATACCTTTTATTCCTCGATAGCTCAGTCGGTAGAGCACGCGGCTGTTAACCGCGCTGTCGTAGGTTCGAGTCCTACTCGGGGAGTTTTTAATTTAATATCTGGCCCCATGGTCAAGCGGTTAAGACATCGCCCTTTCACGGCGGTAACACGAGTTCGAATCTCGTTGGGGTCATTTATGGCGACATAGCCAAGTGGTAAGGCGTGGGTCTGCAACACCCTGATCACCAGTTCAAATCTGGTTGTCGCCTCTGAGGAATCATCGAAAGATGGTTCCTTTTTTTATGCCTGAAAAGCCGTATTTTACAAGGATTTTCGGGATTTCAACTGTTTGATTCGCTGTAAAGTAAGATGCGCTATCCGATTTTCACATCTTCTGCTATAATAGAATCATTCACGAAACGGCATTTTAAATAGCCGCGACAAAATTATTTTATAATATGGAGGAAGCGAAAATGGCAGAAAAATTACAGGAATACAGCCTGACCTGGGAAGTAACGGATGAGATGACGGCAAAGCGAATCGGAAGCGCAGGTTCCCAAATTTTGTCTACTCCGAATATGGTGGCCCTGATGGAGGCGGCAGCGCTGGAACTGGGGAAATCGTATCTGGAGGAAGGACAGACGACGGTCGGAGCGGAGATTCACTGCCGCCATCTGGCGCCGACGCCGGTGGGAATGAAGGTAACAGCGACTGCAAAACTCCGCAGCATTGAGCGCCGGAAAATGTGGTTTGATATTGAAGTAAACGATGAGAAGGGCAAATGCGGCGAAGGGTCCCATCTGCGGATCATGGTAAATTCAAAGGCGATGAGCGACAAGGCTGCGAGCAAGGCGGAATAAGGAGTATCAGGTTTAAGTATCATGCACGGAGATAAAGAAAAGTGACTGGTCACGTGTGTGTGCAGTAACATAGAAAGAGAGGCAGCGGTGCGGACAGAAACGATAGGGTGGATCATTGGCATTTTGATTGCGGCAGCGCTTGTCTGGTGGATTTACCGCAAAATAAAGAGGAAAATGCGGCAGCTGGCGAGTACGCCGGAGGTACAGGTGCTTCGGTATGTGGCAAAGCATTTATCGGAAGGTGATTTGACGCAGCCAGACGCATCCAAACCGCGTTCGCTGGCGGGAATGGACCGGCTGTGCCTGCCGCAGATTGCAAAAGATTTCCCGGAGTTTAACTGGAGCGAGTGGAAGACTCAGATCGAGACAGAATTGAGAAAAAAACTGGAAAAAGAGTATCAGAAGGTACATATCCACCGGACGGTCATCAGCCGCTATCAGAAGGAAAAAGGACTCTGCCGGATTCTGTGTGAGTCGGCGGTCGAGTATGAGGAAATGACTGAATATGAGAAAGCGCCTGAGATGCAGTCGGAACTGCATTCGAATCTGATTCAGACGGTTTATGAGACGGAACTGGTATATGTCTATGAGGATGCGAAAACAGCAGGAGCAGCGGTTTCGCTTATCTGTCCAAACTGCGGTGCACCGATTCAGAAGCTGGGGTTGAAAAAGTGTGAATATTGTGGTTCCGTGCTGGAAGTCCAGAATAAGAAGGCATGGAGACTGCTGGAGATGCGGGAAAAGTAAGCGGGTGATCTCACGGTAGAATCCGGTGATGGGGAGAGAATGCTCCCGGATAAATTGCAGAAGAGTTTTATATGGGGCAGGAGCTTCCTGATGGCTGTCGCGAAAGCGGACAACCATGCAGGTAGTTTCCTGCCATTTGTCTGTGCTCGGAACGGAGGGAGATTCCGGCGAAATGCCGACACCGACCTTTCCAGGCCAGACCGCTGTTTCAGTCTGAGACTTGTCGAACTGGCGATGGAAGTTTCAAGATTCAGATGGGAATGGAGCATTTATTCAGTTTCAACTGGATGTAAATTCATAACCAGCTTTTCTGGATGCCGTCTAATCCACCGCAATGCAATCAGGCAGATGGCAACGGAGATGAGAGATCCGATCGGCGCTGCGAGTCCCATCGGATACAGTGTTTCCGGGAAATAGCGGCAGGAGCCATGCGAGCGGGATGCGCGCTACCACGATCGAGATGCAGTTGTGCAGGAACGACAGCCCGGACAGTCCGCAGGCGCAGAAGAAACCGCTGCAGCAGAAATGGATACCGGCGATCATGCAGTCCAGCACATAGCTCTTCATATACTGGGTTCCGAGTCGGACAACCTCTGCCTCATCAGTAAAGAGGGAGACGGCGGCACCGGCAGCAAACTGCATGGCAATTGAGATGACCAGCCCGAAAGAAAATGTGATGCAGATCGCGTAGCGCAGCGTCTGACGGGCACGCTCAGGTTTTCCGGCGCCCAGGTTTTGAGCGGAGAGGGCGGAAACCGTGGAGAGAAGCGAGGATGGAACCAGAAACAGGATTCCGATCAGCTTTTCAACGATTCCGACCGCCGCCGCATCATTTAATCCGCGCTGGTTGGCAAACATGGTAATAACCAGAAAAGAAACCTGTATAAAGCCGTCCTGAACTGCAACTGGGATTCCGACCTGCAGGATGGAGGCTATGGTAGTCTTATGTGGATGGAGGTCACGGAGACGAAAACCCGGAAACATCCGTTTTTTAATGATTACGACCAGGGCGATCAGGACACTGCACATCTGTGACAGGGTCGTGCCGAGTGCCGCGCCGGACGGACCGAGCGAAAACACGCCCATTAAAAGGTAATCAAGCGCAATATTGATAATACAGGCGATTGCAACGAAATACATCGGACTTTTGGAGTCGCCCATGCCGCGGAAAATAGAGCTGATGATATTGTAGGCGGTGATGAACGGGATGCCGGTAAAGCAGATCATCAGATATGCTGCGGTGCCGTTTATCGCTTCCTCCGGGACAGACAGCAGCCTGATAATGCCGTGAACTGCCGTCAGCAGAAGTCCGGTCAGAAGAATGGACAGACCTGCAAATAAGGAAATCGTGTTACCGATGCCGCGCGCCGCAAGCTTCCGGTCACCCGCGCCGACCGCGCGTCCGATGAGAACTGTTGCGCCCATCGCCAGACCAACGATCATAACCGTCAGCATATGCATGACCTGACTGCCGACCGAGACCGCCGTCGTCCCATCCACGCCTCCAAACTGCCCGATAATAAACAGATCCGCCATGCCGTAGAGTGTCTGCAAAAAATAAGATAACAAATATGGCAGGGAGAAATAGATAACTGTTTTCAGCACACTGCCGGAGGTGAGATTCTTTTCCATGAATAAATCCTCGTCTTTCTGGTAAAAATAGATGACTCTGCCGTCGGCTGTCAGAAAGAAAACGCCGCAGAAATCATCTTCTGAGTATAGTTTATCAGAAATAACTATAATGTCTACAATAATTATAGAGTCAAGGGAAGAAAATCCTTGTTTTTAAGTAGGAAATTTGTGGTATAATATGAGAAGGCAAATAAAACCCACTTTGATTTTACACAGGAGGTTTCATGAGTTTAGAGTTTAAAAAAATTGAAGTTAACAGTATCCAGGAGATGCTTCCGTTTTACGCGATGCGCCACAATATGACGTGCGACAGCGTATTTCTGGAGAGCTATGTCTGGAAAGATTATTATAATGTCCGTTATGCAATCTGGGAAAATAAGGCGCTTTTATGGCTGATGGAGAATGAAGGACGTTGTTTTTCCGCGATGCCGCTGTGCCGGGAGGAAGACCTGCCGGGGGCGTTTGCGGCGATTGAGGAGTATTTTAATGAAGAACTGGGATATCCGCTGGTTATCAATCTGGCGGATGAGTATGCAGTGAAATATTTAAATCTGCCGGAGGACAAATATCTGGTGGAAGAGCAGGTCGATTCGAGGGATTATCTCTACAACGGAGATGCGATGCGTTCCCTGGCGGGAAAGAAACTGCATAAGAAGAAAAACCGCGTCAACGCATTTAAGCGCGAATATGAGGGGCGCTATGAGTACCGCCGTCTGTGCTGTTCGGACAGCCACGATGTCTGGGTTTTTCTGGACCGCTGGAGACAGCAGAAGGGCGAGGAGGTCGAGGAACATCTCGATTATGAGGTAAAGGGCATTCACGATATTCTGAAAAACTGTTCAGAATTCAGCATCCACATGGGCGGCGTGTATATCGACGGTCAGATGGAGGCATTTACGATCGGAAGCTACAATCCGGTGGAACATATGGCGGTTATCCATATTGAGAAGGCAAACCCGGAGATTAACGGTCTGTACCAGTTTATCAACCAAGAGTTCCTGATAGAGGAATTTCCTGAGGCTGAGTGGGTAAACCGCGAGGACGATATGGGCTTAGAGGGACTCCGGAAGGCGAAAATGACGTATTATCCGGCGGATTATGCACGCAAATATCTGGTAGAACAGCTGTTAAACGGCAGCAAGGGCTATCACTGGGCGGAGCAGATCGCCAATACGACGGCGGGAAGTGTGCTGACGTATCTGGATGCGGAGGATAAGGACGAGACGAAGCATCTCTGGCATATGTGTTTCCCGGAAGATTCGGAGAGTTTTATCGAGTATTATTATAAGGAAAAGACGAAGGATAACGAGATTCTGGTGAAAAAGGATAATGGACTTCTGATTTCAATGGTGCAGTACAATCCGTATGCGGTGAAGCTGCGTGGACGCCTCTGGAAGCTTGATTACCTGGTCGGAGTAGCAACCGAGGAGAGCCGCCGCCGCGAGGGACATTTCCGGGACGTATTTGTGAAAATGCTTCACGACGAGGAGGCAGCCGGAAGGCCGATCACGTATCTGGTTCCAGTCAACCCGGCTGTGTATGCGCCGATGGGATTTACCTTCATCGGAAATGTGGCATCCTATGAGCTGACCGAGGAGGCGAAACAGACGCTGACGCGCACGGTGTGCCAGAATACGCCGGAGGACTGCGGGCGGGCTGCTGTCTATATGGAACAGTGGCTGGGCGCACGGTATGAGATGTATACGCGCCGGGATGCGGCGTATGTGAGCCGTCTCATCAAGGAGCTGGCTTCTGAAAATGGCACGTTGGAATTCCTGGAACAGGACGGCAGACTGGTTGGCCTGGATGCCTACTGGGGCTGGGAAGTCCGTGAACACCGGCTTTTGTATGCGGAGGACGCATACACGGTCAAGACGGGTGAGAAGCCGTGGAATATGGCGCGCCTGACGAATATCGGGGCGCTGCTGGCGGCATTTGGCTTAAAACAGGCAGAGCAGCAGGGAGAAGAAAAACGTATGCTCACACTGGGCATCCGTATGAATGATCCGATTCTGGAAATGAACAACGGTGAATTTGTCTGGACGATTGGGGAGACAGGTTCCAGCCTGAAGGCGCGGAAACCGGAGCCGGATACCTGCGGCTGCACGGAAAATGTTTCCATATGGCTGGAGACGAAGCCGGAAGAGCTGGTGAGCTGGCTGTTTGGCTGCCGGAAAGCGGAAGAAATCTGGGGCGGACAGCTTGAAAATAAGGGGCTGGCAGAGATTCTGGCACAGGTGGATACGGTGAACGGCGTGTATCTGGATGAGATCGTGTAGAGTGCGTGCTGTAATTGTATAGGATAGAGAATGTACTGATTTTATGTAAACTAATAGCAACCGCTTTTATGTTTTCAGAAAAAGGAGAGGAGAGTGCGTCAGATGGGAGAGACAGACACATTAAAAAAATGGATTAATGAGTCAAATTATATTGTATTTTTTGGCGGGGCGGGTGTTTCGACCGAGAGCAATATCCCGGATTTTAGAAGCACGGACGGGCTGTACCATCAGGAGTATGACTATCCGCCGGAAACGATTTTAAGCCACAGCTTTTATATGAGAAAGCCAGAGGAATTTTACCGGTTTTACCGCAATAAGATGCTGTTCCCGAATGCAAAGCCGAACCGGGCGCATCTGGCGCTGGCGAAGCTGGAGCAGGAAGGAAAGCTGAAAGCGGTTATTACCCAGAATATCGACGGGCTGCACCAGGCAGCAGGCAGCAAAGAGGTGCTGGAGCTGCACGGATCGGTGCTCCGCAACCATTGTACGCGCTGCGGCAGGTTTTACGGATTGGATGATATTTTGAAGATGAAGGGCGTGCCGAAGTGCGGCTGCGGCGGCGTGATCAAGCCGGATGTCGTGCTGTATGAGGAAGGACTGGACAATGAGGTAATTGAGCGGTCAATTGCCCATATCCGCAAGGCAGATATGCTGATCATCGGCGGGACCTCGCTGGTAGTGTACCCGGCAGCGAGGCTGATTGATTATTATCATGGAAATAAACTGGTTCTGATCAATAAATCAGCGACCTCGCGCGATGGTCAGGCGGATCTGGTTATCAGCGACAGCATCGGGAAGGTGCTGGGGGACGCGGTCGGAGTATAAGGTAGTAACAGGGGAGAGAGGAAATGGTATACGAGGTTGGAGATATTGTAAAACTCAAAAAGCCGCACCCGTGCGGCAGCCATGAGTGGGAGATCCTGCGGGTCGGCGCGGATTTCCGTTTGAAATGTGCCGGCTGCGGGCATCAGGTGATGATGGCACGCCCGCTGGTAGAAAAGAGCACCAGAGGACTGAAAAAAGCGGAAGAGAAGTCTGAATAAGAACGGCGGATGGGCGTACAGATGCGGGCAGCTTCATGCTCTGGCAGTCAGTAAAAGGATGCAGCAAGAAGGGGCAGGAAGCCCGGAAAAAACGAGAAAATTTACATAGAAAATCTCGAAAAAGTGCTTGCCAAGCCGTTCCTTTTTTGGTATCATAGATATTCGGTAATATATAACACAAAAATCCTTACTCCCTGCTGGAGTCAGGGGGTCAGTGACCACAAGGAGGTAAGAAAGAGCATGAACAAATATGAATTAGCAGTTGTTCTTAGCGCAAAACTCGAGGACGAAGAGAGAGCCGCAGCGATGGAGAAAGTAACAGGTTACATCACACGTTTCGGCGGTACAGTAACTGACATTGATGAATGGGGCAAGAAGAGACTTGCTTACGAGATTCAGAAAATGAAAGAAGGATTCTACTACTTCGTACATTTCGAGTCTGATTCCGTATGCCCGAATGAGGTGGAGAACCATATCCGCATCATGGAGCCGGTTATCAGATACTTATGCGTAAGACAGGATGCGTAAGAGTAGATAAAGAAAGAGTGATCGTATGAATAAAGTGATTCTGATGGGCAGATTAACGAGAGATCCAGAAGTGAGATACTCTCAGGGTGAGAGAGCTATGGCAATCGCCAGATACACGCTGGCAGTTGACCGCAGAGGCCGCAGAGGCGGAAACGGAGACGACAGCGCACAGACAGCGGATTTCATTCCGTGTGTTGCATTTGACAGAGCAGGCGAATTCGCTGAGAAGTATTTTCATCAGGGAACCAAGCTCGTAGTAACCGGAAGAATTCAGACTGGCAGCTATACCAATCGTGACGGCCAGAAAGTATATACGACAGAAGTGATTGTAGAGGATCAGGAATTTGCAGAGAGCAAGAATGCGGCATCTGGCAACAGCGACGGCGGTTACCGTCCGGCAGAGCGCCCGGCTCCGTCCAGCGCAATCGGCGATGGATTCATGAATATTCCTGATGGAGTAGAAGACGAAGGCCTTCCGTTCAACTAGGTTCGGGAATCGGTCCCCCGGCGGACGGAGTGCGCGAGAGCGCCATCAGGCTGATGTGTGTGAAGGAGGAAAGACCAATGGCATTCAATAAAGGCGATAAAACAGACGCTTCCAAGATCAGAAGAGGCGGTATGCGTAGAAGAAAAAAAGTTTGTGTATTCTGCGGCGAGAAGAACGGCGAAATCGATTACAAAGATACAAATAAATTAAAGAGATACGTATCCGAGAGAGGAAAAATCCTTCCGAGACGTATCACTGGTAACTGTGCTAAACATCAGAGAGCTCTGACTGTAGCTATCAAGAGAGCAAGACATCTGTCCCTGATGCCGTATGTTTGCGAGTAATCCTTGTAAAATAAGGTTTTTTTAAGGGTAAAAGAAGATTTTTACTCAAATTTCACTCAATTATTGAGGATAAAAATGATTGGGATTCCATGTGAGAGATCATGTGGGATCCCTTTTTGTATAATAGGAAATTCCATGGAATTCCCTATTACACAAAAAGACAAATTTCAAAAATAAGTGCTTTACAAAGACGCTTTAGTATGCTAATATGGTAGCATATTAAAAAGCGAGACGGAAACCGGCAAAGGGAGAACGGCTTCCACTGTCTGAAAATGAGGAGGACACTAATTATGAAAAAGAGATTTGTGAGCGCAGCGCTGGCTGCAGTAATGGCACTTTCCATGACAGTGTTCTTCTGTTTCTGTACCCTCTTTAATGTCGTTGCCAGCGTTTCATCGTCATAGACACAGAGGCGGCTGAGAGCCAGGCAGAGGAAACCACCGCAGAAGAGGCGAAGACAACCGACGGCGGCACTCTGATTGTTGGCTTCGATCAGGATTTCCCGCCGATGGGATTTGTAGGCGATGACGGCGAGTACACCGGATTTGACCTGGAGCTGGCACAGGAAGTTGCAAAACGTCTGGATCTGGAATATAAGGCACAGCCGATTGCCTGGGATTCTAAAGATATGGAGCTTGAGTCCGGCAATATCGACTGCATCTGGAATGGATTTACGATGACGGGTCGTGAGGATGATTACACCTGGACTGAGCCGTACATGGCAAACCAGCAGGTATTTGTCGTAGCCAATGATTCGGATATCAACAGCCAGGCGGATCTGGCAGGCAAGATCGTAGAGGTTCAGGCAGATTCTTCCGCAGAGGCAGCTTTAAAAGAGGCACCGGAACTGACCGCTACTTTCAAGGAGCTTCTGACAACCGCTGATTACAACACCGCATTCATGGATCTGGAGCAGGGCGCCGTTGATGCCATTGCGATGGACGTAATCGTAGCAGGCTATCAGATTCAGCAGAGAAACGCTGATTTCAAGATTCTGGACGATTCCCTTTCTGAGGAAGAATACGGCGTAGGCTTCAAGAAGGGCAACACCGAGTTAAGAGATAAAGTTCAGAGCACTCTGGAAGAGATGGCAGAGGATGGAACCTTACAGGAAGTTTCTGAGAAATGGTTTAGCAAAGACGTAACTACCATCGGCAAATAGTAATTAATCGTTGATTGTAAAAACGAAACATTATTAAATAATAGGAATAGGGACGGCTGTGAATGATTTCATGGCAGTCCCCATTCGCGGTTTATGTGTTTAACTGTGAAGTCACAGCACATTCCGTTACCGGGCACGTATGCGTGAACAGTAACGAATCTACATTTTAGAAAGCAGGTATGGGATAATTATGGGTAAGATGACACTCCAGCAGATGATTACACAGCTTGCGGGTGGTATGGCAGTCAGCACACAGATTTTTGTGATCACACTGCTATTTTCACTTCCGTTAGGACTCGTGATCGCGTTCGGGCGTATGTCGAAGAACAAGCTGATCCAGACGATTGTAAAAGTATATATTTCGATTATGCGAGGCACACCGCTGATGCTGCAGCTGATGGTGGTGTATTTTGGACCGTATTATCTGTTCCGCATCAAAGTCGGCAGCAGTTACCGTCTGTGGGCTACCTTCATCGGTTTTGTCATTAACTATGCGGCATATTTTGCCGAGATTTACCGCAGCGGCATCCAGTCGATGCCGGTCGGACAGTATGAGGCAGCGGAGATTCTGGGTTATGGAAAGGCACAGACCTTCTTCAAGATCATCCTGCCGCAGGTAATCAAGCGGATTCTTCCGTCGGTGACGAATGAGGTCATCACGCTGGTAAAAGATACGTCTCTGGCGTTTACGTTGAGCGTGGCGGAGATGTTCTCAATCGCCAAGGCGCTGGCGGCATCCCAGACGAATATGATGCCGTTTGTAGCAGCAGCCGTCTTTTACTACATTTTCAATCTGGTTGTGGCAGTTGCAATGGAATGGATTGAGAAAAAGCTGGATTATTACCGATAGAAGCGGGAGGAATGTGGAAAATGAACTTGTTAGAATTAAATCATGTGGAAAAATCATTCGGCGATCTGTCGGTTTTAAAGGATATTTCACTGAGTGTGAGCGAGGGCGAGATCGTGTCCATCATCGGACCGTCCGGTTCGGGTAAATCGACGCTTCTGCGCTGCGCGACGATGCTGGAGACGATGGATCACGGCGAGATCGTATATTTAGGAAAGAGAGCAGCCTGGACGGGCGCGGATGGCAAGGTCAGCTATGCGGATAAGAAGGACATGAAGGAGATCCGCAGCCAGTACGGTCTGGTATTCCAGAATTTTAACCTGTTTCCGCACTATTCTGTGCTGAAAAATATCACAGACGCGCCGATCCATGTGCAGAAGCGCGACAAGGAGACGGTTTATAAAGAGGCGCGCGAGCTTCTGAAAAAAATGGGTCTGGAGGATAAGGAGGACTATTATCCGTACCAGCTCTCCGGCGGTCAGTGCCAGCGTGTGGCGATCGCCCGTGCATTGGCACTGAATCCGAAGATTCTGTTTTTCGACGAGCCGACCTCCGCACTAGATCCGGAGCTGACGGGAGAAGTATTGAAGGTTATTAAGTCGTTAGCGGATCTGCACATCGCGATGGTGATTGTTACCCATGAGATGGCGTTTGCGAAAGATATTTCCCACCGCGTGATCTTCATGGCAGACGGACTCATCGTCGAGGAGGGCGCGCCGGAGAAGGTGTTTGCTTCGGATAATGAGAGAACGAAGAGCTTTTTGGGACGGTATGGGAAGATTCTGTAAGAAATAATTAGGAAAATGGAAGATGGGCGTTGCTGGTTTTGGAGTGGAAAATCGGCGACGCCCGTTTTTTATGGGGAAGCATTTTATGGGGAAGCATATAAGTCTTATTTGCAATTTTACAGTAAATGTGATACGCTTTTATCAAGTATTCCGATTTGCGAGGCAGTAGATACCTTTCAAAAAGGAATGGAACAGAAATAATCGAGTGTTCCGGTGATGCTGGAAGTGGTGAAAAGCGATGCTGACGTTTGAGACGGGTCTTGAAGGAAAGGGGAGCGATTCATGGAGATTCGTATACCCTTTTTGAGATGGATGGAGTCCGCGTCTGCGCGGGCTCTTTTTGATCCATTTGCTCTATAGAAAGGCGGGGCTGGAAAAAGTGGTGCCTGTGGATGGAAGATTTTGCAGGACAGGATCGCAGCATGGTTTTTAGCGGAGATATTTGAAATGGTATCTGTTGTAGAGAAAAATTTGGACAGATAAACAGGAAGATATGAGGGAAAAACATGGAGACAGAATCAAGAGTTGCCGTGATCGGTATTGTGGTCGATCAGACGGGAGATACGGAAGAGTTGAATAAGGTGCTGCACCAGTACGGGCAGTATATCGTAGGGCGGATGGGGATTCCTTACCACAAACGGAACGTGAATATTATCAGCGTCGTGATTGACGCGCCGGGTGATGTGATCAGTGCGCTGTCCGGGAAGCTGGGGATGCTGCGGGGGATTTCTTCGAAGGCGCTGTATTCGAAGGCGCCAGAAGCACAGGAATGAAAACGAGGTGACGGAATGGCAGATTTTACACGCGCGGGGCTTCGACCGTCTGACTGGTGGCGGGAGGCGGTCCGTCCAGGCGCTGAACAGATAGAAACGATTACAGAATTAAAGAGATTGATTGACCGTCTGGAAGCGGGGGAGTCCCTGACGGAGGATGAGTGGGTCAGTCTGATCGAGGGACGTTCACCGGAGCTGGCGGACTACATCTTTGAAAAAGCGCGCTGCATCCGGGAAAGAGAGTACGGAAAAGCGGTGTATGTGCGGGGACTCATTGAGTGCAGCAATTATTGCAAAAACGACTGTCTTTATTGCGGCATCCGAAGGAGCAACCGAAATGCAAGCCGGTACCGCCTGAGTCGGGAGGAGATTCTTTCCTGCTGTGAGAATGGTTATCAGCTGGGATTCCGCACCTTTGTTTTGCAGGGCGGTGAGGATCCGGCGATGACGGACGACTGGGTGATGGAGATGGTGCAGGCGATCCGGGCAGGATTTCCAGATTGTGCGATTACTTTGTCGCTCGGAGAAAAGAAGTATGATACGTTGAAACGCTGGAAAGAGGCAGGGGCGGACCGGTATCTGCTGCGCCATGAGACGGCGGACGCGTGCCATTACGCGAGCCTGCATCCGGCAGAGATGTCATTTGAACACCGGATGCAGTGCCTGCGTGATTTAAAGGCGCTTGGATATCAGACCGGATGCGGTTTTATGGTCGGTTCGCCGCACCAGACGGCGCGCTGTCTGGCGAGAGATATGCGTTTTATCGAAGAACTGGATCCGGAAATGGTGGGAATCGGTCCGTTTATTCCGCAGCATGACACTCCGTTTGGCGGGGAGGCGGCGGGAACGTTGGAAGAGACATTGTTTCTTTTAGGGCTGCTTCGCCTGCTGAAGCCGAAAGTGCTGCTTCCGGCGACGACGGCGCTCGGAACGATTCACCCGATGGGGCGCGAACTGGGGATTCTGGCAGGCGGAAACGTCGTGATGCCGAACCTGTCTCCGGTCGGGGTGCGCGCCAAATATATGCTTTATGACAATAAAATCTGCACGGGAGACGAGGCGGCGGAGTGCGTCAGCTGCATGAAACGGCGCATGGAAAGCATCGGGTACGAGGTAGTCGTCGACCGGGGAGATTATAAGGGGTAAAAGCCTGCGATTTGGTTTGTTGGCATCGAAAGATGCTTACAGATAAATAAACTGACGGGGAAGGAGGCGATTGGCGGCTGGTTATGCTGGCATTTTTGAAATTGAAAATGCCGGAGGAAAACATGGCAGCTATCATCCTGACCTGTAAGAAAAGGAGAAGAGACTATGAGTTACAATTACAACCCATCATCCAAAAAGGCAGAGGAATTTATCAACCATGAGGAAATTTTAGAGACTCTTTCCTATGCCGAGAAGAACAAAAACAATGTGGAACTGATCGATCAGATTCTGGCGAAGGCGCGGCTTCGAAAAGGGCTGAGCCACCGCGAGGCGGCAGTGCTTCTTGACTGCGAGATCCCGGAAAAGGTGGAGGAGATCTTTGAGCTGGCGCGCCAGATCAAGCAGGATTTCTACGGAAACCGGATCGTCATGTTTGCGCCGCTGTATCTGTCGAATTACTGCGTGAATGGCTGCGTGTACTGTCCATATCACATGAAAAACAAGCACATTGCCAGAAAGAAGCTGACGCAGGAGGAAATCCGCCGGGAGGTAATTGCGCTTCAGGATATGGGACATAAACGTCTGGCGCTGGAGACGGGCGAGGATCCGGTCAACAATCCGATTGAATATGTGCTGGACAGTATCAAGACAATTTACAGTATCAAGCATAAAAACGGGGCGATCCGCCGGGTCAATGTCAATATTGCGGCGACGACGGTGGAGAATTACCGGAAGCTGAAAGAGGCGGGAATCGGAACGTACATCCTGTTCCAGGAGACGTACCATAAGGAGAGCTATGAGCGCCTGCATCCGACGGGACCAAAGCACAATTACTGTTATCACACGGAGGCGATGGACCGCGCGATGGAGGGCGGTATCGACGATGTGGGAATTGGCGTTTTATTTGGTCTGGAGTTGTACCGGTATGAATTTGCAGGACTTTTGATGCACGCGGAACATCTGGAAGCCGTACATGGTGTGGGTCCTCATACCATCAGCGTGCCTCGTGTGAAACGTGCTGACGACATCGACCCCGATGCTTTTGACAATGGCATTGATGATGAAATTTTTGCGAAAATCATTGCCTGCATCCGCATTGCGGTGCCTTATACAGGCATGATTATTTCCACAAGAGAAAGCAAGGAAGTCCGGGAACGGCCACTTCATCTGGGCGTTTCTCAGATCAGTGGCGGCTCTCGTACCAGCGTAGGCGGTTATTGTGAAGAAGAACCGGAAGACGAAAATTCGGAACAGTTTGATGTGAGTGATAAACGTACATTGGATGAAGTGGTGCATTGGCTTATGGATTTGGGCTATATTCCCAGTTTCTGTACCGCATGCTATCGGGAAGGTCGTACCGGTGACCGCTTCATGAGTCTGTGCAAAAGTGGGCAGATTCAGAACTGCTGTCATCCCAACGCCCTCATGACCCTGAAAGAATATCTGGAGGATTATGCTTCGCCGGATACAAAGAAAATCGGGGAAGCGCTGATTCAGAAAGAACTGGGGAATATTCCCAAAGAAAAAGTCAGAGAAATTACTGTGCATCATTTACAGGAAATCGAAAAAGGCAATCGGGATTTCCGATTCTAAAGGCAGGAGGTTTTTATGGGTTTACAGGATACACCATCTTCAGAACGGGTGCAAATCGGTTTTTTTGGCTGCCGGAACGCAGGCAAATCCAGCTTAGTCAACGCGGTAACCAATCAGGAAATGGCAGTGGTTTCACCAGTGAAAGGCACCACCACAGACCCTGTGACAAAAGCCATGGAACTGCTGCCCCTTGGTCCTGTTCTCATCATTGATACCCCTGGTATTGATGACGAAGGTGGACTGGGAGAGCAGCGTGTGAAACGGACAAAGCAGATTCTCAATCGCATTGACTGTGCTGTTCTGGTGGTAGATAGTGTGGCAGGGAAAACGAAAGCCGATGAGGAGCTTTTGAACTTGTTTCAGGAAAAACAGATTCCTTTCCTCGTTGCTTATAACAAAAGCGACTTGCAAATGCCCATTTTATCGGGAAAAAATGAAGTGGCAGTCAGTGCCCTTCAGAAAACAGGTATTGAAGAACTGAAGGAACGCATTGCCGCATTGGGAAAAGAAAACCAGAAGGAACGAATGCTGGTAAAAGACTTGGTAAAGGCAGAAGATTTGGTGGTACTGGTGACTCCTATCGACAGCTCTGCCCCCAAAGGACGGCTCATTCTGCCTCAACAGCAGACCATTCGGGATTTGCTGGAGGCGGATGCCATTCCTGTGGTAACGAAAGAAAATACACTGAAAACCACTTTGGAAAGTCTGGCAAAAAAGCCGGCTATGGTCATTACGGACAGTCAGGCATTTGCACAGGTCAGCAAGGATACGCCGCTGGATATTCCACTGACATCCTTTTCCATTCTCATGGCGAGGTACAAAGGATTTCTGGAAGGCGCCGTGCAGGGTGTGGCAGCCATAGAAACATTGCAGGATGGGGATAAAGTGCTGATTTGCGAAGGCTGCACCCATCACAGACAATGTGAAGACATCGGAACTGTGAAGATTCCTCGTTGGCTGCGGCAGCATACAGGAAAAGAGCTGGAATTGGTGCATACTTCCGGTAAGGATTTTCCGGAGGACTTATCGCCATACCGTTTGGTGATTCATTGCGGCGGATGCATGCTCAATGAGCGGGAAGTTGCCTATCGCCAGAAATGTGCCGCTGATGCAGGGATTCCCTTTACCAATTATGGCATTGCCATTGCTTATATGACAGGGATTTTGAAACGGAGCATCGAAATTTTTCCGAAGCTGTATACATTGATTTGATATAAAAAAGACTATAGGAA
>ERZ791614.1015-NODE-1015-length-15620-cov-4.509605_pt1 | contig 15620 bp, 10 predicted proteins | sample MGYA00510274_ERZ791614 | MGnify/ENA primary metagenome ERZ791614 (study PRJEB30046, sample SAMN00715221) | human gut metagenome | study: EMG produced TPA metagenomics assembly of the A metagenome-wide association study of gut microbiota in type 2...
CCGGCGCACGGGGATGAATTCCTCGTGCGCCGGTCGCCTTCCCATATTATTAAAAGATACAATGCAATCCACACTTACTGCGCTGCATCAGGAGCTACATACGAGTATGCATTGGACATCTTTGCAGCATTGTTTGTCAGAGTGACAGCCTCTCTGTAGTAGGCAACAACAGGAGTGCCCTTATCCACAGCGTTGAACAGCTGCTCTGCAAAAGCAGGCGGCACATTGATACATCCGTGTGAGCCGGAGGTTTTGTAAATTGTTCCTCCGAAGGTATCACGCCAGCTGGCATCATGGATACCTATATTGTAGGCAAACGGCATGAAATAGCTGACAGGAGAAGAGTAACCCTCACCGACAAGAGTAGCATTTCTCTGCTTGTAAACAATCTTGTATACACCATCTACGGAACCGTTCTGACGGGCGAGATTACCTGATACGAAATCAGACTCCATCTGGAGAGCACCATCCTTGTAATACCACATGTGCTGCTTTGTGTAGTCAATCTCTATGTATGTATTACCTATGTCGTCAGCACCGCGGTAGAGAGCAGTCTGCTCGTAAACAGGTTCTCTTTCCACTGGCTTGCCTTCCTCTAAATCGGAAAGAAGTTTGGCCTTCTCATTTTTCTTGCTGACTACCCATCCGTAGTCTCCACCACCTATTTCAATAGTGTCACCGGACGATGTTTTGAACGAGCGCTTGCGTCCGAAGGTGTTATATTTGGAAGCAAGCTGCTGGACATATTTAGTGACCTTGGCATCATCTATGCTCACGCTGCCGTCATCTGAGATGCTTAGCATATCAAGGATTTTGGCTGAGTCAAGCTTCTCGTCGGCACCTTCAATTTTGTAAGTGACGGTTGAAGCAGTGTATTTGTCGAGGGCTTCTTTTTCATTTTTGATTGTATCGCTTTCCTTTGTGATTTTTGGAGCTTCATAACAGTCATCACTTAAGCTAAGCTTTGGAAGCTCATTGTCCAGGGCATCCTTTACTTCGGCAAGGATGCTGTCATATATCGGTTTGCAACCATTTTTCTCTTCAATCACATCGTATTTGCCGTCTTTTATCTCGATGTGGGCATCCTCCGGATTTTCAATGTAGTCATCACTGAAAATATCAAGAGCCTTGAGCTTTTCCGCCAAAGCGGCATCGTCATATTTGGACGAACCCTTTAGTGTATAGTTTTGAGCTTTGAAGAGACTGACAGGCCATGTAAAAGCATTCTGGCTTTTTAGGATTTGCTCCTCGTCACCGTTTGAGACATATTCATAGGAAAAATCAGGTCCCTTAAGTGAGAAGCTGTTGCCTTTTCTATCAGTGATTGTGAGCAGGTAGTCGCGGCTTAGGGCTGTATTTTTTTCTAATGCTTCTTTTACGGTTTTCCCTGCGTATTTTACAGAGTTAATCTTTGTGTTGAACAGATAGTGGCTGCTAAAATAAAAGGCAAAGCCAAGATAAACAGCCAAAATCACACCAAGCACAACGGCGCAGGCTATAAGCACTTTTTTCTTCATGTAAATCGACCTCCTTGAAGATATGCTGTTGCTGCCCACACCGGGGTGTAGGCGGCAGCTAAAATCAGTTACATTTGTGAAGATGTGACACATCCATATAGTCAGGCAGACCATTCTTGTAGGCTACAGCGGTTTCTCCCTGAATAAGTGGCTTTAAGTATTCGATAAGCTCAGGCTTCACATCATTGCCAGCATCATTGATCCACTCTCTTGGCACAGACTTGGCCTCGTTTGCGATATCCTTGATAGCAGAATATGTGTATTCTACCTGATAAGGATCATTTGAGATGCGCTTCAAGCATACCATTGATGCGGTCACACCCTCTGCTGCAATAGTGACACCCTTTTTACCCTGGGCAAAAGATTCCTCGATATCGGTTAATGATGCAAGATGTGAGGCACAGCGCTGGAGCACGTTTACCTCTACTGAGCGAACCTTGACACCGATGTTTTCTTTCACAATGAACTCAAGAGCCTTTCCGGCACCGCTTAGCTGCTGGTGTCCGAACTGGTCACATGAGGCATTTGATGATGTAATGTATGAGCCGTCTGCGTCATGTATTCCTTCGGATACGGCAACTATTACATTGTTAGTGTGCGCAAGGGCTTCTTTTATATCGGCAACAAATTTGTCCTTGTCGAAATCCACCTCAGGCAGATAGATGAACTGAGGCGCTGTATTGTACTCATTACGTGCGAGAGCGGAAGCGGCAGTGAGCCATCCTGCGTCACGTCCCATGATTTCAACGATTGTTACACTCTTAACAGCATAGATAAAGGTGTCATGGGCTATCTCAAGCATGCTTGATGCGATGTATTTGGCGGCAGAGCCAAATCCCGGAGTGTGGTCTGTCATGCACAGATCATTGTCGATGGTTTTTGGAATCCCTATAATTTTCACATCACTGTTGATTTTTTTTGCATAATCGGATAACTTTAATACGGTATCCATCGAATCATTTCCACCGATGTAAAAGAAAGCTTTTATAGAAAGCTTATCGAACTGGTGGAAGATGTATACATATGGTGAATCATCATCCTTGTAATCAGGGAGTTTATGGCGGCATGAGCCAAGATACATGGCAGGTGTGGTCTTAAGCTTTTCCAGATTAGCATCATCTGCAAAAATATCTGACAGATTGAGATAATTCTCATTTAATATGCCGAGTATTCCGTTTACGGCGCCATAGCAGATATCGTATTTCTCAGAGCTTTTTACTCCTGAGATGACTCCTGCAAGGCTTGCGTTGATTGCAACAGTTGGGCCGCCTGACTGGGCGACGATACAGTTTGACTGATTCATTGTAATCTCCTTATTGTGTATTTTAACTATTCTCTTCTGTAAGAATAGTTATGGTATAACTTTAAAATGACTAATGAAGGCGCATGGCATATGCACCGCATAATCATATAGATTGTAGTATCAAACATTATTTTTAGCAAGGGTTAAAATGAAAAATATGAATAAATACGAAAATTGCTTATTGTGTCCCAGAAAATGTGGCATAAACAGAAGAACCGGACAAACAGGTGTATGTGGAGTTTCATCTGAAATAAAGGTGGCGCGAGCAGCACTTCATTATTGGGAGGAGCCGTGCATATCAGGAAAAAGAGGAAGTGGGGCAGTTTTTTCTCAGGCTGCAGCCTGCACTGCGTGTTCTGCCAGAACAGGGAGATTTCTGACGGAAAAGAGGGAAAGGTGATCAGTAAAGAGAGGCTGAGTGATATCTTCATAGAACTTGCTGACAAAGGCGCAAATAATATCAATCTGGTCACACCGGGGCAGTATATCCCTGATATAGTGTGGGCGGTAAACGATGCAAAAAGCCGTGGCATGAAGCTTCCTATTATATACAATACGAGCGGATATGAAAATGTGACAGAGCTAAAGCTGCTTGAGGGCATAGTGGATGTGTATCTTCCTGATTTTAAATATATGGATAGTACGCTTTCGGCAAGGTATTCAAGGGCAAAGGATTATCCGTCTGTCGCAAAGCAGGCGCTTTCAGAGATGGTCAGGCAGCAGCCGGAGGTTGTGATTGACGATGCGACAGGACTCATACGAAAGGGAGTTATTGTGCGACAGCTTCTACTGCCGGGACATGTGAATGATGCAAAGGCTGTACTTAAGTACCTGTATGATACATATCGTGATCACGTATATATAAGCATGATGAGCCAGTTTACGCCGATTGCATTAAAGGATTATCCTGAGATAAACCGCACAGTGACAAAGAGAGAGTATGAAAGACTTGTTAACTATGCCCTCGAAATAGGAATCACGAATGCATTTATACAGGAGGGTGACGTGGCAAAGGACAGCTTCATTCCGGCATTTGACTGTGAGGGAGTATGATATTTACCGTTTTTCTTAATAAAATAGTAAGAATTGGCAGGCAAAAATGACTGGATTTTGTGACACCGGTGTAGTACTATGGTTATGTGATATTTTTTAACTGTGAAGGTACTGAACAGTTACGATATTTTGTTATTACTCACATCCCGGTGTGACAGACGATAATGTTTTTAATCACACAGGATACATTATTCAATAGAGGATACATTGATGAAAAATATAGGAGAACAGCAGATAATAATTGAATGTCCGAATACTATCTTTCATCTATACATTGACAGTGAGGATGAGCTTTCAAAGGTTAAGGTGTTTATGAACAATATGAAGCATGTTGATTCGATAAGTCTGTATGATATATACAACTGGTGCAACAGACAGCATGTGCAGTACACGACGACATTTAATTATGACAGTAAAATGACCTGGACAGAAATGATAAAATCCTACATATTTTACTTCAGACAGAAGCTTAGATATGTAAATAATAGTGATAGGATGATAGAAACATGAGATACCCTGAATTTCTAAAGGATAGAGGAACAATAGGCTTTGTGGCGCCTTCGATGGGCTGTACAACAGAGCCGTACAGGAGTGCCTTTGACAATGCCATTAAAAGGTTTCACAGCATGGGTTATAAGACGATAGAGGGACCTAACTGCAGGTGCGACAGTGGCATAGGCATCAGCAATACACCTAAGAAGTGCGCAGAAGAGCTGAACGAGAGCTATGCTTCTGTTGACAGTGATGTGCTTATATCATGTGGTGGCGGCGAGCTGATGTGCGAGGTAGTGCCTTATATTGATTTTGAGCGCGTGAAGCAGTCAAAGCCGAAATGGTACATGGGCTATTCTGACAACACTAATTTCACATTTTTGGAGGCTACTATTGCAGATACAGCAGGTATTTACGGGCCGTGTGCGGGCAGCTTTGGCATGGAGGTGTGGCATGAGTCACTTACCGATGCATTTAATCTGCTTTGTGGCAGGAAGCTTTCTTTTACCAATTACCCTATGTGGGAGAAGGAATCGATAAAGGATGAGAATGCTCCGTTTGTGGGTTACAACCTGACTGAAAAGTCGTGCATCAGCTCTATTCCTGCGGTGGCAAAGGAAAGCATGCTTTCTATGAGAGGCAGGCTGCTTGGTGGCTGCATGGATTGTCTTATCAATCTGCTTGGTACATCGTTTGACCATGTAAGGGAATTTAATGAGCGCTACAGTGATGATGGTATCATATGGTTCCTTGAGGCTTGTGACCTTAATGTTATGGGCATGAGAAGGGCTATGTGGCAGATGAAAAATGCAGGATGGTTTTCAAATGTAAAGGGCTTTCTTATCGGACGCCCGGCGCACTTCGGAGAGGAAATGTTTGGCATAGACCACCGACAGGCGCTTTCATCACTGCTTAGAGATTTTAATGTGCCGATCATCATGGATCTGGATATAGGTCATATGTCGCCGATGATGCCTGTGGTATGCGGAAGCATGGCAGATGTCAGCTTCGACGGAAGCAGCTTTACAATTTCGTATGATATAGAGCAGTAGATTGGAGGAAAAATGATTAGATCAATAAAGAAAAAAGCAAAGAGTATTGTATGTAGCGTGCTTGCTGCGGTGACACTGTTTACAATGAATCCGGCTGTATTTGCAACAGAGACAGCTACGCAGACTGATACAGTTTCAAGCGTTGATGTATCAGGCAGTGACGCAGCTGATAAGAGTAACACAGACAGTACTGCAGACAGTACAACGCCAGCCGGCAGTGAGGCAAACGACAAGGTGACAATCAGCAAAAATGATAAGCCATACTTAAGTCTTGGAGCAGACCTCACACCGGATCAGAGAGCGACAGTGCTTGGATTTATGGGAATCGAGCTCACTGATCTGGACAAGTACGATGTGGTCTATGTAAATAATGATGAGGAGCACAAGTACCTCGATTCATACATCAGCAAGAGCGAGATTGGCACAAGGTCACTTTCCTCAGTACTTATTACAGAGGATAAAAAGGGTGCGGGTCTTAGTGTTTCCACACACAATATCAATTACTGTACGGTAGGAATGTACAAGAATGCGCTTGCCACAGCAGGCATAGCTGATGCTAAAATCATAGTCGCAGGACCTTTCCCTATTTCCGGAACGGCAGCACTTGTAGGCACACTAAAGGCATACGAGGAGATGACAGGCAAGAAGCTTGACGACAAGGTGACAGACGCAGCGATGGATGAGCTTGTCACAACAGGAGAGCTCAACAAGAGCATTGACGGCGATTCGCAGGATATCGAGGCAATGATTGCAGACCTAAAGAAGCAGCTTGCCGATGGAAGGCTCAAGGATGAGAGCCAGATAAAGGATGCGATAAAGGAGGCTGCAAAGGATTACGACCTGAAGCTTTCTGATGATGATATTGCAAAGCTGACATCGCTTCTTATGAAGCTTAAGGATGCCAATATCGACTGGGATTCAGTCATCAACCAGGCACATGACTGGGCATCAAAGCTTGGCGATAAGATAAATGACCCGGGCTTCTGGGAAAAGATGGGTAACTTTTTCATGGATTTATGGGATAAGATAAAATCCCTGTTCAGCTAGAAAAAGCTACAGGAGACAGTAAGAATAAGCAGAATATGAATCAGACAACTCCCTGAAACGTAAGCATGAGCTGCACGTTGAAGGGAGTTTTTTGATTAAAGGGTCAAAAGGTATCATCGATGCATGCTTGCATGCAATTCGATTAATCATAAATGAGGGTCAAAATACTTTTTGACCCCCATATCAATAAAAAAATAATAAATTTCTGCCGAATACATTGATACAAAGGTCATATTCTATTATAATTAAATGGATAATGGATTAATGTAAACAATGCACATAAGAAAGATGGGATTTGATGATAAAGATAAATAAATTTCTGGCAGCCTCTGTCGTAACATTGTCATTAGCTGCATGTGACCTGGCACCATACAGCAGCATAGCAGTCTATGCGGATCAGGCGGCTAAGGTTGTGTGTGATGAGAGATACTGGGTAGCGGCGAGAAGCGGACCGGGAACAGAGTATGAGCTGGAGCACAAGCTTTCAAACGGCAAGGATATTACTATTCTTGAGCAGACCACAGGCGCAGACGGCAAGGTGTGGTACAAGGCAAAGTACAATCTGGCAGCAAATAATGAGGAGTGTGTCAGCTATATAAGGTCTGATTTTGTATCAGCAGGTACAGCTGCATCAGACAATGCGCAGACAGGGGATGCTTCGGCAGACACCGGCAATGCGGATGCCATACAGCAGAATAATGAGGAGCAGCTTGCCATTGCAACCGCATCGGGAGCATATGCTACAGGTACGATTACAGGTGGCAATGTGTATGTCCGCAATGCAGCAGGCACATCCGGCACTACCAAGGTTGTCTCACTCAACTGGAACCATCAGGTTGACATAATTGGAGAGACCAGGGTAAACGGTGTGGTCTGGTATAATGTCAAGGGTACTTTAAACGGCAAGGCATTTACGGGCTGGACTATCAGTACATACATAAAGGTGACATACAATAATAGCGGAGACAATACTGATTTTGTCACGGCTATGAAGAATGCAGGCTTTCCTGACAGCTATATTCCAAACCTTACAGCACTTCACAATAAGTATCCAAGCTGGACATTTGAGGCTGTAAATACAGGTTTGAATTGGGATACGGTGATTGAAAATGAAAGTGTAAACGGACTTAATCTGGTATCCAAATCAGCAGACAATTCCAAGAAATCCACAGCTGCCGGAGCATATAACTGGTCAACAAATACGTGGGTTGAGTACGAACCGGGATGGGTGTCAGCAAGCAGTGCCTATATTGCTTATCTCATGGATCCAAGGAATTTTCTTGATGAGACCAATATTTTTCAGTTTCAGAGTCTGGCATACAGTCCGAATGAGGCACTTGAAGGTGTTCAGTCCATAGTAAAAGGCACATTTATGGAGGGAACAAAGACCTATTCCAACAATGGTGAGAAAATCAATTATGCAAGCACATTCATGGATGTGGCAAAGAGCAGTGGAGTAAGTGCATACCATATAGCATCGCGTTTAAAGCAGGAGCAGGGACAAAAGGGAACGAGTCCTCTTATTTCGGGTACATATTCCGGATACGAAGGATATTATAATTATTTTAATTTTAATGCAACCGGAAACACGAAGGATAAGATTTATAAAAATGGTCTGTCTTTTGCCAAGAAGCAGGGCTGGAATACAAGAGTAAAGTCTATAAGCGGCGGAGCTGTAAAGGTGGGCAGCAATTATATAAATAAGGGTCAAAATACACTGTATTTTGAGAAGTTTAATGTAGTAAATACAAGCTCGCTGTATTTCCATCAGTACATGGGCAATGCCACAGCGGCTCTTACTGAGGGACAGAGTCTGGCTAAAGGATATTCAGACAAGAATCAGGCTTTTGTATTTAAAATACCTGTATACAACAATATGCCATCGTCAGCAGTGGGCTTCGATAAAGCTGGCGATACCAATAACTATCTGCAGTCGCTTGCGATAAGTGGTGTAACACTCACACCGGCCTTCAATGGAGCGACAACAAGCTATTCAGCAGTTGTTTCAAATGCTATAAGCTCAGTGACTGTTTCGGCAGATGCAGTTTCAGGAAATAGTGGTGTTTCAGGCACAGGAAGCTATTCGCTTGCTGTCGGAAATAATACAATTAAGGTAAATTGCAAGTCGCAAAGCGGTGATACAAGAACATACACTATCAATATAAACAGGCAGGCGGCATTTGCAAATAATGCAGGTGGCAATAATAATCAGAACAATAATAACCAAAATAATACAGATGTAAACATAACATCAGGTAAATACAGTATAGGTACTTATATTACAGGCATTGAGCCTGGAACCGGTGCAGCTGATTTTGTGAAGAATATAGCAGTATCAGCATCAGGTACTGTAAAGCTTCTGACAAGCTCAGGCTCAGAAAACAGCGGAAAGGTTGCAACTGGCAATAAAGTGGCTGTTTATGATGCTTCGGGTAACCTGAAAAAGACATATGATATTGTTGTATATGGAGATATCAATGGTGACGGTGCTGTAAATGCCCTTGATATGATTAAGCTCAACAGACATATTTTAGGAAAGGGAACACTCACAGGTGCTTATCTGGAGGCAGCTGATGCCAACAGAAAGGGCGATGGTGGAAATGCCCTTGATATGATAATCATGAACAGACACATACTGGGCAAATCAAAGATATCGCAGAATTAGAAATGTGAGGAAAATATGAAGAAATTATTTGGATGTATATTATCACTTGTTATGGCGGTGATGCTTGTTTTCACACCTGCCGAGCATGTATATGCGCAGGGACTTGGATTAAGTGTCAGCTCAAGCTCTGTAGCTGTTGGAAAAACAGTCAAGGTGACGGTTTCTATGCCGTCAGGATATTTTGGCACTGTAGTTATCTCAAGCTCCGACGAGGGAGTACTGAGTAACGGAGGGGATGGGGTAGCCAATATTGGTGACGCCGCAGGATATCCTACATCGCAGTCATTTTCGTTTACGGCGAAGGCCGTAGGAAGCTGCACTATAAAGGCATATTGTACAGTTGTAGGAGATGCAGAGGGCAACGATGCCGGAGGTACAATTACCGGTGCCAGCACGAAGGTGACGGTAACAAGTGCTTCATCAAACAACGATTCAAACAGCAACAAGGACAACAAGGACAATTCCGGCAGCAATACCGGCAATGACAGCAATGCAAATAAAGATAATGAAAACAAAGAGGAAAAGAAATCCTCAAACGCATCTCTTGGTTCGCTTGTTATCTCAGCAGGTACGCTTTCCCCTGAGTTTTCTGCTGCGACAAAGGATTACACAGCTACAGTAGATTACAGCTGTTCAAGCCTTGCCGTTACAGCAAATCCGGCTGATTCCAAGGCGAGTGTGACATCCGTCACAGGCAATGATTCACTTGAGGTTGGAGAAAATACGGTCAGCGTTGTTGTGACAGCAGAGGACGGCAGCACAAGCACATACAATATAGTTGTTACCAGAAGAGCCGAGGATGATCCGGAGAATGCAGATAAGCAGGATAACTGGAAGAAGTTCGATATAAATGGCACAGAATGGACTATGGTAAATGACATTCCGGAGGATGTTGTTCCTGAAGGCTTTGAGCACTCAAAGACAGTGATTGACGGACTTGAATACAATACCCTTCATGGCACCTTTGGTGATATCACGCTTGTGTATTTACAGTCGGAAAGCGGCAATGGGCTTTTTGTATATGATGCAGCACAGAATACAGCATATGAGTTTGTCCGTATCAATTCAGAGTCACATTTTATAGTGGTTTTACTGCCTAAGGTGGATGATGTGCCTGAAGGATATAATGAGATATCGCTCTCTATAGAGGGCAAGGGTGTGGCAACAGCCTACCAGACCAAAGTCGAAAAAACCGATGATCAGACAAAGGATTTTTACCTCGTATACGCTATGAATGACAATGGTGAGAGCGGCTGGTACACATATGATAGTGTAGATGGCACATATATGAGAACCAAGCTCAGTACACCTACAGTGGCACAGGAGGAAAACGATACAACAAAGAGTGAGCTTGTACCGGGAATTGCCAATAAATATCTTGTTTTAGCTGCAATACTGGTTCTTATTATCATTATTCTGTTACTGTTGCTTATGGTATCAGCTGTGAAAAACAGAAAATATAAGGCAATGGACTATCATGATGACTATGATGATGTAGATGATGCAGCAGAAGATGTATCAAATGAAGCTTTGGAAGAAACAACTGATGAAACTGCGGACGAGATAGCAGATGAGCTGGAAGAAGAGGTTACAGAAGAGCCGTTAGATGAAGTGGCAGAAGAAGCTGCAGAAGAAACAGCGGAAGATGCTGCAGATGAGCAAAAGATGGCTACGGATGAAAATATATCAAATACATCCTATGTCGGAAGAACCGTAGAAATTACACCTGATTCTAAGAAAGCTGTTGAGAATGAAAACTCTGAGTTTGATTTAAAAGACGATTCAAGGCAGGAAAACGTTTCTGACACAGAAAACGATGCTGATGAGGATGCTTTAAAGAATCAGCTTCAAATGGCACTTGATGGCTTTGTCAATGAGGGAAATAAGCCGTCTGAGACTATAGACAGCAGTGCAAAGGATGACAATGAAGATGACAGCGAAGATGATGATTTGCAGTTCATCGACTTAAATTAGTGAATATGACTGGAGGATATGACTTGAAACCATATACAAGTAAGGCTAAAAAAGCAATAGATTTGGCTGCACGTATATCAAAGAAAATGAATTACAGCTATGTTGGAACAGAGCACATACTGGCTGGCCTTATAAAAGAGGGCACCGGTGTGGCAGCTGAGATTCTAACAGCCTGCAATGTGGAATATGATAAGCTTATTTCGATGATTGAAGACCTGATTTCACCGGGGGATAACATCGAAGTGATGGACAGGGATGGCTATTCACCAAGGACACAGAGAGTATTGGAGCGTGCATCGGAGGAAGCCGATAGATTTGGGTGCAATGAGATAGGTACAGAACACTTGCTGATGGCTATAGTACTGCAGGGAGACTGTGCAGCTGCAAGACTTTTAAACACCATGGGTGTTAACAGTCAGAAGATGTTTATAGATATTCTTGGTGCGATGGGGGAGGATCCGTCTGCATACAGGGATCTGATGAAAAGCTACGGTACATCATACAATTCTGCGACTCCTGTATTAGATCAGTATTCCAGAGATTTGACAGATATGGCAGAGGCAGGGCTTCTTGACCCTGTTATAGGCAGAAAAAAGGAGATGGAGCGTGTTATCCAGATACTTTGCCGCCGTGGCAAAAACAATCCATGTCTGATTGGAGAGCCGGGAGTGGGTAAGACCGCTATAGTAGAAGGACTTGCGCAGGATATAGTCAGTGGCAATGTTCCGGATATTCTTTTGGGAAAGAGACTGGTTTCTCTTGATATGTCCGGGCTTGTAGCCAAATCAAAGTATCGTGGTGAGTTTGAGGAGCGTATCAAGAAGGTGATAAGCGAGGTTTCAAATGCCAAAAATGTACTGCTTTTCATTGATGAGCTTCACACTATAATAGGTGCAGGAGGAGCAGAAGGCTCGTTAGATGCATCTAACATATTAAAGCCTGCGCTTGCCAGAGGCGAGGTACAGGTAATCGGCGCCACTACCATAGAGGAGTACCGCAAATACGTGGAAAAGGATGCTGCGCTTGAGCGCCGTTTCCAGCCGGTGATGGTTGAGGAGCCGGGTGCGGATGAGACAATAGAGATACTCACAGGATTAAAGGGACTCTATGAAAAGCATCATGGTGTCATCATAACAGATGAGGGTGTGAAAGCAGCAGTAAGCCTTTCTGCACGATATATAAATGACAGATTTTTACCTGATAAGGCGATAGACCTGATGGATGAAGCGGCAGCCAGGATAAGGCTTAAGAATCTGACATCATCTGACGAGCTGCTTGCTTTGAAAAAAGAGATAACAGATAAGCAGAACCAGTTGGAAAATGCTTTGTCGAAAGGAGATCTTGCAGCTGCCGGCGCGCTTATGTCAGAAAAAGAAGTGCTTGAAAATAAACAGCAGAAGCTTATGAGAAAGAACCGTCGCACAGGAGCCAAAAATCAGCCTGTAGTCGGCGAAAATGAGATAGCGGATGTAGTATCGGGATGGACCAAAATACCTGTAAATAAGCTTACAGAGTCAGAGGCAGGACGACTTGCAAAGCTTGAACAGATACTTCACAAGCGTGTAATAGGACAGGAGGAGGCTGTTTCTGCTGTCGCAAAGGCAGTCAGACGAGGCCGTGTTGGTTTAAAGGATCCTAAGAAGCCAATTGGCTCATTCCTGTTTTTGGGACCGACAGGAGTAGGTAAGACGGAGGTGTCAAAGGCGCTTGCTGAGGCTGTCTTTGGCAAAGAAGATGCCATGATACGTGTTGACATGTCAGAGTACATGGAAAAGCATAGTGTTTCAAAGATGATTGGTTCACCACCGGGATATGTGGGCCATGAGGAGGGCGGACAGCTCTCAGAGAAGGTCAGACGCAATCCTTTTTCTGTTATACTGTTTGATGAGATAGAAAAAGCACATCCTGATGTGTTCAATATACTTTTACAGGTGCTTGATGATGGTAGAATCACTGATTCACAGGGGCGCACGGTTGATTTCAAGAATACAATAATCATCATGACATCAAATGCAGGAGCTTCTTCTATTATAGAACCAAAGCGCCTTGGCTTTGGTGCAGGTGATGACGAAAAGCAGGATCACGAGCGTATGAAGAACAGTGTCATGGAGGAGGTCCGCCGTATATTTAAACCTGAGTTTTTGAACCGAATCGACGAGACTATTGTATTTAGAGCTCTCAACAAGGATGACATGAAGCATATAGTGACACTTCTTGTAAAGGAGCTTAAGAAACGCTGCAAAGAGCAGCTTGATATAGAGCTCACAGTGCGCGACAGCGCAAAAGCCTTTATCGTGGACAAAGCCTATGACAGAAAATATGGCGCAAGACCGCTTAAACGCAAGCTTCAGGAGGAGATTGAAGACCGTATGTCAGAGGATATTATTACCGGCAAAATTAAGCGCGGCAATAAGGTAATAATTTCTACGAAAAACAAACAAATTTCATTGACTGTTGAGTAGAATTGGATTTATAATTAATATATCAATATAGCTACGGGAGGATAAAAATGGCTGTAATAAGTGAATTAATCCGCACTGAGGAAAACGGAAAGCTCAGCTTCGGAGATTATACATTGGCTGCAAAGGCAAAGCTTGACAATTTTGAGAAGGATGGAGATATCTACAAGGTAAAGACCTTTAAGGAGATTACAAAGCTCGAAAGAAACGGACTCTTTGTATACGAGTCTGTTCCGGGAACAGCGGTTATGGATTTCGAGGAGACTGCTGATACAGTGACATTTACTGTGGAGGGACCTGAGGATGCTCAGATTACTCTTGGCCTTGAAGAGGAGACGGAGTACGAAATTGATATAGCTGGAGCTGTTGCAGGTACTATGAAGACAAATCTCGGCGGCAAGCTCAGCTTAAGCGTAGAGCTTGAGGGTGTTGATTCAGTCGATATCAAAGTATCAAGAAAATAGAGCATATTTTTAGCCCGGTGAAAGCCGGGCTTTTTGTATTTTATAAAGGAGAACAATATGGCAAAAGGAAAGACCTCTGTATTTTTCTGCCAGGAATGTGGTTATGAATCGGCAAAATGGATGGGACAGTGCCCGGCCTGTAAGGAATGGAATACATTTGTAGAGGAAACCGTAGATAAAAAGTCGATAAGTTCGTCGGGAAAAGTAAAAAAAGAATCAAAGGCGGCACAGGTTCTGCCTCTTTCGGCAGTAAAAAGCGAGAAAGAGGAGCGTATAGTGACAGGTATAGCTGAGTTTGACAGAGTGCTTGGCGGAGGAATTGTGAGGGGGTCACTTGTGCTTGTGGGAGGAGATCCGGGTATAGGAAAATCCACGCTTCTACTTCAGGTATGCAGGGAGCTTTCACAAAAAAAGGTGCCATTACTTTATGTGTCAGGTGAGGAATCACTGCATCAGATAAAGATGCGTGCCGACAGACTTGGTGATTTTACGGATTCACTGGAGCTTTTATGTGAGACAAGTCTTGATATAGCAAAGGATGTGATTCAACGAAAAAAACCGGAGGTTGTTGTAATAGATTCCATCCAGACTATGTACAATGAGGAGATAGCGTCGGCACCGGGCAGTGTCTCACAGGTCAGGGAGACAACCGGAGTGCTTATGCAGCTTGCAAAAACTTTGGGTATTTCTGTTTTTATAGTAGGACATGTGACAAAGGATGGTGCGGTTGCGGGGCCGAGGACGTTGGAGCATATGGTTGATACTGTGCTTTATTTTGAGGGTGACAGGTATGAGTCGTACAGGATACTTAGAGGCGTTAAGAACAGATTTGGTTCGACCAATGAGATAGGCGTATTTGAAATGAAGGCGGAGGGACTTGTTGAAGTGGAAAATCCGTCGGAGTATATGCTTAGCGGTAAGCCCGAGGGAGCATCAGGATCAATTGTCACATGTTCTATAGAGGGAAGCCGCCCGATACTTCTCGAGATACAGGCTCTTGTATGTCACAGTTTTTTTAATAATCCAAGGCGTACAGCAAATGGTACAGATTATAATAAAGTAAATCTACTCATGGCGGTCCTTGAAAAAAGAGCCAACCTGCCACTGTCAGACTGTGACGCTTATGTGAATATAGCAGGCGGTATAAGGATGAACGAACCGGCGATAGATCTTGGGATAGTGCTTGCAATCGCATCAAGCAAAAAGGATATTATAGTGCGTGAGGATACCATATGCTTTGGAGAGGTGGGCTTAAGCGGAGAGGTACGCGGAGTTACCATGTCCGAGCAGCGTGTGGCTGAGGCAAAGAAGCTTGGCTTTAAAAAGTGTATTGTTCCCAAAGTGTGTCTTGCAGGAGTGTCGCATATTAGTGGAATTGAGATTGTCGGTGTGGCAAATATCAAGGAAGCGATAGAGGCTGTCAGATAGTAATTGTGAGAATTGTATATAATAAACAGACAATTTAGAAAATTTGTGTTTTTTAAGGCAGTTTTACTACTTTAATTAATTGCAGAAAATCCGTTGACATATGTGTGCCGGGATGATATTATATCAAAGCTGACTCGCGGGACACATTGAGTTGTAGAGCTTGTGA
>ERZ791614.1023-NODE-1023-length-15540-cov-3.023248_pt1 | contig 15540 bp, 10 predicted proteins | sample MGYA00510274_ERZ791614 | MGnify/ENA primary metagenome ERZ791614 (study PRJEB30046, sample SAMN00715221) | human gut metagenome | study: EMG produced TPA metagenomics assembly of the A metagenome-wide association study of gut microbiota in type 2...
CCCCAGAAGCCGATACATTTATAACCGAAGTACATGGAAAACAGTGTCAGCAACGGGTGCAGACCAATCTGTGTACCAAGAATCTTTGGCTGCATGATTTGCCGCATGATCTGTACAGCGGCGTAAATGACCATATAACCAATGGCAAGCTTGGGAGAGCCAAGAATCAGATGGATGACTGCACCCGGCCAGAGAATGAATCCGCTGCCAAAGAAAGGCAGGGCATCAATGATGGCGATAATGACGCTGAGCAGCAGAGCGAATGGAGAACGCAGCACCATAAGACCGATGAATGTGATGGCAAAGGTGTAAATCATCAGAATCAGCTGTGTTTTGATATAGCCCCATACGGATGTTTTCAGATTCCGCTTTGTATTATGGATGGATGTGCGGAACAGGGAAAGCACATATTTTTCATAAAGGCTGCGAATGAGGGCTGCATCTTTTGTGAAGAAATAGGAGGACAGCAGCGCAATGAGCACACCCAGCAGAAAATTCGGTACGGAAGTCAGGGATGAAGAACCTGTGCTCTGCACCAGAGAAAGCAGTATGGAGGACAGATTGCCCCGCAGCTGCTCTGTGGAGTTTTGAATCAGATTTTGCAGAGGGTCAGGCAGTACCACCAGCAGACTATCCAACTGTGTCCAAAACCGATTCAATGCGTTTTGAATCAGGAGCATGTACTGGGGCATGAGCCGCAGGAAAGATTGCGCCTGTGCGGCAATGCGATTGCCGATCAGCGCAACAAAAAGGGAGATCACCCCCAGAAACAATAGGATGGAAAACAAAGATCCAATGCAGCGAGGAATGTGCCGCTTTTCCAGATAAGTTGCCAGTGGACGGAACAGAAGGCTCAGCAGCCAGCCCACCAGAAAAGGCAGAAAAATCGGGAACAAGTAGCGGAAAAAGAGAAAACAAAACAATATGGTGGCACCCAGAATGAGAAAATCCTGGAGAGCCTGTCTGTTTTTCAAATAAAAATCGCGCATACGGCGGTCACCTCCCAATGATGTGCGTCATACACAAGCATATGAATCTTACTTCTTATTATAAGACTTTTTCACAGAAAGAACACGTTTTTTTCTGTGATTTTCATGAAAAGAAAAAGACATATAAAAAACAGGAAGCCTGTTGGGGATAACAAGGCTTCCTGCTGCTTTTTAGCGGGATTTGCTTATTTGAAGAACCAGTGTTTTTGATTCAGATGATCTCTGGCAATTTCCAGCGCTTCGCCGAACCGCTGGAAGTGCACCACTTCCCGTTCCCGCAGGAACCGCAGGGGAGCCAGAACGTCCGGGTCTTCCGCCAAGTCGATGAGGTATTCATAGGTGCTGCGGGCTTTCTGCTCTGCTGCACCTTTGGAAGTGTCATATGGGAAGTGCTGTAGTGTTAGCTGTACAGATCGATACCTTCATCTGATGGATAAAATTGCAGGGCATCTTCCAATGTCTGAAATGCGCCAGCATAGTTCCAACTGTTTGTCATTCTATTTTCCATTGCTGTCATAACAGGATACTGCATCCAGCTATTCTGGTGTATGTAATGAAGCCAGCTGCTGATAATGTATCCATCCTGCACTTCCTTAATGGGATATGCGATATAGCCTCTATAACTGCTGCCCTGTTGAGGCATAGAGAATGTGGCAAACACATCGGTATTGTCTTGGGGACCAAAGAAGAAACTGTTGGAAGCATATGTTTGTGTACCCAATGAATAATAGTCAGCCACAAAGGTTTCTTCATTCCTGTTATATAAAACACGCCCTGTTACATCGCCGCCGGAATCCCATCCGTCGGAAAGATCTCTGTAAACAGGCCAAAGCTGAATGGCTTCTGTTCCATAAAATTTGGGTGCCTGATTCCATAGAAAATGATGAAAGATGATCCAGCGTTCCCGATCATCAGAAACTTTTACGCCGATGCCTGTGATACGAAGGTCTTTGGCATCATCAGCTGATTCCGTATCTCTTTCAGAGTCATCCAGTGAGAGATCGGTTTCATCCACAACAACTTCCAGTGCGCCGCTGCAGGCAGCAATGTCTTCCGCACGGAGGTCGTTCAGGATATAGGCAGGAAATCCAAGGTCTATGAGCTGTGCTTTGATGTCCTCCACGTTTTTATGTTCGTCAGCAGGCAGTGCAGTCCATTTCATCGGATAACTGCCACCAAAGAGATAACCGCATGCGCCTCCCGCCAACAGCAGCAAAATAAGCGAAAAGATGATCCGTCGGTTTGTCCATTTGACAGGAACGTCGCTGATTTCATATCCTGCTTCATCCAGCTCTTTGGATAATTTATTCAGCTTGTAGATAATGCGGCAATAAGCGATAAACATGATCAGGGCAATGATAAAGCCGTTGTAGTGTACCAAAGCGAGGAGGCATATCAGGCAATACCAAACAATTAGGGCAGCTGCGCTGCCTGCGTGAGGAGAAAGCCCGACTTTTTGCCGAATGGAGAGAAAGCCCTGCCAAAGACAAACAAAAAGCGCAAACTGTAAAAGCAGATTTGCGATGAACAGCACAGTGTTCATTGCCGATGAATATATGGTGCTGTGCAGTATGGTGGTGTTCCATATCAGCATCCAGAAGAAATATGCGGTGCGAATGATGGAGATGATAAAACATCTTTTGAACCACTTGTTTTCATGTTGTAAGGCACGAAAACCAAAAAGAAGCAGCATGGTTCCAATGGTTGGGAAAATGTAATTAAGAAGTCCAAAGTTCAATGTAATGGCAGTCAGTGTTATGCCTACCAAAATGCGGTTCATGGACTTCTTCCAAAGGGTTTCTTCTGCGGCAGTATCTTGGGATGGTAATTTTGGAGCGGTGTTGTTGTCTGTGGATTCGCATATGTCATTCATGGTTTTTTGTTCAAGATCAGCCATATCTTCTACCTCCTTATATTTTTTGCTGCGGCATTCCCTTTCGCTTCTTATAGTATGATTGTAGCAAAAAAGCATACGGGCTTCTATGGTATTGCCAAAACGTAAAAAAGAAGTAAGAAATGTGATAATACATAGAATGGGCGTTTTTAATTTCAATAATCCGATACAGTCAAACAAGAAAATGGACATCCCAAAGGGCATAAATAAATATAGGGAGGTGGACTGTATGAAAGAAAGACAGGAAAATACCTGTAAAAGTGTATTTCGAGACGGCAACAGCGAACCAAGACGGGAACAATTCACAAAGGCTTGGATTAGCCTCATCAATCAAATGGAGCGGAACAAAGAAATGCTTCACAGATGATAGAGAGGAGGTAATCCATGTGAAGGCAGCCATCTATTGTAGACTATCGGAAGAAGATCGGGATAAGCGCAGCTTTGCGGACGACAGCGCCAGTATCCAGAATCAAAAATCCATGCTGGTGCAGTATGCCATAGAACAGGGCTGGGAGATTTACGGCATTTACAGCGATGATGACTATGCTGGTGCTGATCGGAATCGACCGGCGTTTCGGCGTCTTTTGGAAGATGCGGAAAAAAGGCTTTTTGACATCATCCTTTGCAAGACCCAGTCCCGTTTTACAAGGGAATTAGAGCTGGTGGAAAAATACCTCCATGGGTTATTTCCCCAGTGGGGTATCCGGTTTGTCAGCATTGTGGACAATGCCGATACAGACGTGAAAGGTAACAAAAAATCACGGCAGATCAATGGTCTGGTCAACGAATGGTATCTGGAAGATATGTCCGATAATATTCGGAGCGTTCTGCGGAATCGGCGGGAAAATGGATTTCATATTGGCGCCACGGCACTGTATGGGTATCAGAAAGACCCGGAACGAAAGGGGCACCTCATCATTGATGAGGAGGCGGCACAGGTGGTTCGAGAAGTGTTTACACTATTTTCTCAAGGCTATGGAAAATCTGCCATTGCACGAATGCTCAATGATAGGGGGGTGCCCAATCCTACAGAATATAAACGCCGAAAAGGAATCATCAAAACGCCGACAAAGCAGAAAATCAGCACCCTGTGGAAATATTACACCATTGCGGATATGCTGGAAAACGAAATGTACATAGGCAATATGGTGCAGGGGAAATACGGCAGTGTTTCCTATAAAACAAAGAAAAATAAGCCTCGTCCGAAGGAGCAATGGTATCGGGTCGAAGGAACTCATGAACCCATCATAGAGAAAGAACTGTGGGATAAGGTGAAAGCAATGCGGCGACAAAAGGCAAAACCTTTTACCACTGGCACTATCGGTTTGTTTTCGGGAAAAGCCCGCTGTGGGGAATGTGGCTATGTGCTGCGCTCGGGGAAACGGGGAGAGTGGCGGTTTTTGACTTGCCCCAACCGTTCTGTGTCAAAAGATGCCTGCAGAGGCGCTTTTATTTCTGTCAGCCGCTTGGAAAGCAAAGTTATGGAGGAGCTGAAACGGCTAGCAGAGAATTATCTGGATCAGGAAGCCTTGGAACAGGGAATCCAATGGGATAAGGAATATGAAAAACAGAAAAACAGTGTTGCGAATCGGATGAAATTTTACGAAAAAAAGATTCTAGATCGCAAAAAAGCCCTTCGGGCGTTATATCTGGATCAGGTGAGAGGAATTTTGACAGAAGAAGATTATCTGGACATGACAAGGGCGTTTTCCGTGGAGAAGAAGCGACTGGAAGAAGCGATGAAAATATGCACAGAACAGATTCAGGAAATAGAAGAGCGGAAAAAGGCAGGAGGAAATGGGAAAGAGTTGGTGGAAAAATATATCCATGTGGAACATCTGACCAGAGAGATGGTGGAAGCATTGGTCGATCATGTGGATGTGGGAAGAAGGATTTCTGGGTCGAGAGATGTGCCTATTACGATTTATTGGAATTTTTGAGGACGACAAAGAGGACTTTGTCGTCTTTTTGTATAAGAAAATAGACAGCTGTTTTGCAGAGAAAGCTAATATGAGATCTCATTGCAAAAAATGAAATCGATAATAGATATAAATATGTTTAAATGCTATAAAAGCAATTTGTAATTTCTATATTTTTATTGAAAGCACATGACAAACATGCTATACTGAACACATGTAGAGCATACATAATTTTTTTTATTACAAAGATTTACTTGTAATAAGGAAAACGTATATCAGGAAAAGGAGGAGTTTTCGGTGAAGAGAAAAGTATTACCTTGTTTTATGGCGCTGTCCATGACATTGACTGCTGTACCGAATGTAGCAATGGCAGAAGATGGCAGCATGAACGAAGCAGGAACAGTTGTAGAAACAACAACGGAAACAGAACCTGCGGAAGAACCTGCGGAAGAACCTGCGGAGGAAGTGGGGGCATCCGGAGTTGCTGAAACAACAGAAGAAACGAAAGAAGAAACAGCAGAAGAAACTGTTGTAGAAGCGACAGAAATCCAGCCGGCAATGGTAATGGCAACTGGTGAAGTTGCTGTGAAAAATGGCGTAGTGGAAGTTGCAACTGCAGATAAACTGAAGAGTGCTGTGGAACAAGCAGCAGATAGCGGTGTAGAAACGACCATTCGGTTGACAGAGGATATTGTGGTTGAAAAACCGATGACAGTAAAGGAAGGTCAGAATATCATTCTGGATATGGATGGTCATGAAATTACAGTGACTGAGTCTTTTTCAACCAGAATTTTTACCAATAATGGTACCTTGACCATCAAAGGCAACGGCAAAGTAGATGTAACTGCAGCCGGCGCTAATGGTTATGGTGCGGTGAATAACTTTGGTACACTGACTGTGGTTAATGGCGAATATATTGGAGTGAAAGCATCCAATGCCAGTGTCTTTTATAATAGAAAAGGTGGTACTGCAACATTTATTGATCCTATTATAGAAGGTGGTGGCGGCTCTGTTGCTACTGAAGTTAACACTACAACAGAAATCCATGGAGGAAGCTATTCAAATGAAACATATCCTGCCATTGAAAACCGCGGCGATATGCTGATTACTGGTGGTACATTTGAAAATACATCTTGTTCTTCTTGTGATAGCAGATGGGGTTATACAATTCGCAGTGGCAATGGCTCAGATTCTGCTTACCTGAAAATTCAGGGTGAAACAGAAGACAGTGTAAAAGTGACTGGCGTACAGGGCGGATTAGCTGTTATTGGCGGGACAGCGGGCATTTATAATGGCAGCTATAAAACTGTCCCTTGTGAAATTGAAGAACATGGTGGAAAGTCGGCTTATTATGCCGGATATTTTACGGGGGAATCCTATAAGACATCAACAAATATTTATGGCGGTACATTCCAGTCTGCAAGCAGAAATGCACTGCAGATTGGCAATGGTAATCCAGCACCGGATAGTGGTGCTGGTAAGGAATCCACTGTAAGGATTTCCGGCGGTACTTTTATTGGCAACGACGCAGCGAAAACAGCAATTGTTGTAGAGAATGAACAAAATGCAATTGGTGGGGCAAATATCACTGGCGGAACATTTTCCAGCAATGTTGAGGAATTTGTTGATCCCAGTAGCAGTATAGTAAAAGATGAAGTTACCGGAGAGTGGGTTACAAAACCGATTCCGGTTGAGGACGCAGTTGCAAGTATTGGAGAGAAGAACTACAAAACACTAGCAGCAGCAGGAGATACTGTCAAATTAATTAAGTCCGTTGAATTGACAGAAACTTTGGCAATTGATAAAGGAATCGATTTTGATTTAAATGCAAATACAATTACAATCAAAGATTTTGTTGATGATGGTATTCTTATTTCTACAAGTAAGGATGCAGATGTTGTCATTTACAATGGTACTATTACAGATGAGCGTGGAAAAGACAAGAGTGCTATTGGTAAAAATACAATTGACATCAAAGGTCAGGCGAATGTTACAACAAAAGACTTGACAGTGGAAGCATATGCGCCGAAAGACCAAAGCAGCCCTTACTATAACTATTTGCTGCGGATTCAGCCTGACGATTCCCAAAATGTAGGAAGCCTTACACTTGATGCAGGTACTAAGATTCAGGAATTGTCCAATGGATCTGGTAAGACATATGGTGTTGTAGGGATCGCTGCCATTGGCGCATATTCCAACGGAAACGATGTACCAGAAGACTATGAAGGTGTAAAAGTTGTTATCAAAGATGGTGTTTCTGTAGAAACAACAGGATATGCTTTATCTGGTAATGGATCAAAGCATGGAACAACATTTATCATTGAAGGTGGCAGCTTATATTCTAAAGAAAGTACCGCGATTTATCATCCACAGATGGGAACAATGACTATCTCTGGGGATAATACTGTTATCCAAGGCGGAAATACTGGGATTGAAGTACGAGCAGGGAATGTAACAATTAAAGACGGTGTTGTAGAGGGGCTTGCAACACCTACCAATGTTGATGGAAACGGAAATGGTACGACTTCTGCAGGTGCTGGTATTGCGATAGCTCAGCATACAACAAAGCTGCCAATCAATGTAACCATTACCGGCGGTGAAATTAAGGGGTACAGTGCTTTTTATGAAAGTAACCCTCAGAAGAATCCAGAAAATGACTTGAATAAAATTAATATTTCCATTGTTGATGGGACTTTTACTGCTACGCATGGAGGTACTGCTTCCATTTACAGTGAAGATAAACAAAACTTCATTACTGGCGGCACATATTCTAAAGCATTAAATGACAATTATCTGGGGGATAATTACCAATTAACTCGTAATGAAGACGGTACTTTTGGTGTAGACTACAACAAAGATGATGCGGTTGCAAAAGCGGGAGAGGTTTATTGCAAAACCTTAAAAGAAGCAGGCGAACGTGTTAAAGATGGAGAAACAATCTCTATTCTGAAAAAAATTGACGATGCTTCTGACTTCATGAAAATTGATGGTAAAAAGAATGTGACTATTGATTTGAATGGGTATACTGTAAAAGGTTCCGGATATGATGGCGTAATCAATGCAGTAAACGGTGCAACTGTTACCATCGATGGCAGAGATGCAAATAGTGCAATTATTGCTAATGAAGATAGCAGATATGCTATGGCAGTATGGGCAAATGGCCAGGAAACAAAAGTTACCATCAATGGCGGTTCTTACACACAGAATATTACAGGTACAGACGATCAATATGATATGATCTATGCTTCTGATAAGGCTACCATTGAGATTTTGAATGGATATTTCAAATCTGCTACACCTAAGTGGACATTAAATCTGAAAGATAATGATGGTGCAACTATGTTGGTAAAAGGTGGTTCTTTTGTGGACTACGATCCAAGCAATAGCCAATCCGAAAATCCTCCAGCAGATTTTGTCGCTGATGGCTACAAAGTCAGCGAAAACAATGGTGTTTACACTGTGTCTAAAAAATCCTCTGGCGGTTCTCACCGTTATGACGGCTACATCACAGTCATCAACCCCAAAAACGGCACTGTTTCTGTCAGCGATGACTGGGCAGACGAAGACCAGAAAATCACACTGACGATTACACCTGACAAAGGCTATGTGGTGGACAAAATCGAAATCGTCGATCTGGAAGGTGACAAAATCGATGCGAAGAAGGTAGAAGACGAGGATAATGAATATACCTTCCGTATGGCAAACTGTGATGTGACAGTGACCGTAACCTTCAAGGAAGAAGGCAAAACAGAAGATAAAGAAGAAACAACAACAGAAGAAACAGAAGAAACCACAAAACCTGAAACCGTTGCTTTCTCTGATGTCAGCGAAAGCGATTGGTTCTACAAAGGCGTAAGCTATGTGGTGGAAAACGGTATGATGAATGGTGTAGGTGAAAATCAGTTCGCACCCAATGCACCTCTGACCAGAGAAATGCTGGCAGTGGTTCTCTACAACATGGAAAAACAGCCTGAAAGCACAGGTGTAAATCCTTTTGCAGATGTGAAAGCAGATATGTGGTACACAGATGCCATTGTTTGGGCAAATGCAAACGGTATTGTAGCAGGCTATGATGACAGCACATTTGGTCTGGGCGATTCCATCACCAGAGAACAGCTGGCGTCAATCCTGTACCGTTATGCACAGATGAAAGGCTATGATGTTACAGAAAAAGCAGATCTGACAGGCTATGCAGACAGCGCTGCCATCAGCGGCTATGCTGTAGAAGCAATGCAGTGGGCAAATGCCAACGGTATTGTAAATGGTATGACAGCAACCACTCTGGCACCTCAGGGCACTGCAACCAGAGCACAGGTAGCAACTATGCTGATGAACTTCTGCGAAAATGTTGTAACAAAAGCAGAATAAGAACAAATCAGTTCTCAACTTACCTGCACATACAGCCGGAGGCGAAAGCTTCCGGCTTTTTGTATGAAAAAATGGACAAAAAGCATCCCTCCAAAATATTCATGAAAATGGCAGATGCAGCGTACACAAGGGCGCATGACGGAAATCGGATTGAAAAAAACAGCAAAGAATGCTATAATAATGCGACCTTTTATGATATGAGAACGAAGAAGTGTTTGAAGGGGCAAGAGGAATGCTTCATGAAAAGAAGAATTCTTTTTGCTGAACACAGAGACTTCCAGATAAAATACTGGAAGAATTTATGGACAAGGAGCAAAATGTATGAATGTAATTTCTTTATTTTCCGGATGCGGCGGTCTTGATCTGGGATTTGAGCGGGCTGGATTTCATATTCCTGTAGCAAACGAGTTTGATCCAACCATTTATGAGACATTTAAGATCAATCATCCAAAGACCCATTTGATCGAAGGCGATATCCGGCAGGTTACCAAAGAAGATATTGCTCCTTATATTGATGGAGAGGTGGACGGTATCATTGGCGGACCTCCTTGCCAATCTTGGTCTGAAGCAGGCGCATTGAGAGGAATCGAAGATGCCAGAGGAAAACTGTTTTATGATTATATCCGGCTCCTGAAAGAGTTTGCACCGAAATTTTTCCTGGCGGAAAATGTCAGCGGCATGCTGGCAAACAGACATAGTGAGGCTGTTCAGAATATCCTGCATATGTTTGAGGAGGCTGGGTATGATGTTTCTCTGACATTGGTCAACGCCAAAAATTATGGCGTGGCAGAAGAACGCAAAAGAGTTTTCTATATCGGTTTTCGCAAGGATCTGAATATCCAGTTTGTATTCCCAAAAGGTTCCACTGAGGAAGATGATGCCAAGCTTACCTTAAGAGATATTATTTGGGATTTGCAGGATACTGCTGTACCGGCAGGTCCTAAGAATCATCACAATCCTGAAGCGGTGAACAATAACGAATATTTTACAGGTGCCTTTTCCCCTATCTTCATGAGCCGCAATAGAGTGAAGGGGTGGGATGAACAGGCATTTACTGTACAGGCTTCTGGGCGTCAGTGCCAGCTTCATCCACAAGCACCTAAAATGCAGAAATTTGGCAAAGATGACTGTCGTTTTGTGGAAGGCAGTGAGCACCTTTATCGTCGAATGACCATTCGCGAGATTGCCAGAATACAGGGATTCCCTGATGATTTCCAGTTCCTCTATAAAGAAACAAACAACGCATATAAAATGATCGGAAACGCTGTCCCTGTGAACCTTGCTTACGAGATTGCAACGGCTATCAAGCTGTTTTTGCAGGGAGAAGGGGATAAGGTGATTGGAATGGATGTTGGCAAAAAGACGGGAGGAAAAAAGAAATGAGCACAAACAGCAATGACCAAGGAAGAGCCTATGAATATGCTTGGATGACTGCTTTATACAAAAAACTTGCTGCCGTCAGAAAGACCTGTGTTGTGGCAAATTCCAGTCTGGATGCCAACAAAAGGGCATGGAACGCCATCAGTCAGGACAAAAGGGAACTATATGCTCTCTCTGCTGATGCAGCGGTGGATATGGTTTTAGGGCTTGAGCCTTTGATGAAAGAAAATCAAGGGACGCTGTTTCTTGCTTTTCAGAAAGATGAAGCAGGAGAAAATGGGGATGTCCGCGATATTGTCATTTACCGGGAAGATATACCTTGGGAAGTGGGGCTGAGTATCAAGCATAATCATACGGCTGTCAAACACAGCAGTCCTGCTATATTTGTCAATATTCTACTCATAAAAAATAAATTCATGAAAAATGAACATCAAAAGAAAAGCCACATAGGCTCTCTTTTGATTCGATATCTAATGAAATGGTTTTATGCTGCCGTAAGGACAGGCTGATACTCTTTATTATCACGAAGAACAGCATATATGACGCAGATCATTTTTTTGGCAACATGCCCCATTGTCTTCATATGACTTTTTCCCTCAGAACGTTTTTTGAGATAGTATGCATGGAACATTGGATCAACCTGAGTTGCTGGAATACAAGCCATCCAAAGGGCTCTTCTTAGATATGGACTTCCTCGTTTGGACATATGATTTCTGATACTTGAGTAGTTACCAGATTGTTTTAAGGATGGATCTATGCCGGCAAATGCGGCAAGTTTGTCGGCGGATTTGAATCTTGAAATATCACCGATTTCGGATAAAATGACGGCTCCTAAGGTTACACCTATACCAGGAATAGAAGTGATTGGAGAGGCAATCTCATCCATGATTGCGGTAATCTTTTGATCAATTTCGGAGACATTTTTTTGAATAAACTTTATCTGCTTAATGAAGGTCTGGATCAAATCTGCATAGACATCATAAGGATCATCAATTCCAAATGTGTTTTTAGCAGCATGAATGATTTCATCTGCTTTTGCGGAACCAAAATGCCCTCCGCTGGTTTTGATTAAAAGATTTGTTAATGTGTTTCTACGAATATGCAGCAGCTTTTTAGGAGTTGGATATCTGTATAAGACTTCAATAGAGGATACAAGAAAGGTATCGGAAAACAATTGATCATATTCGGGGAAAACCTGGTCAATCAGAGCAATTGTTTTTCTTTTTAGGTCAGATATGGCATCAACCATGTATAAGCGGTTTCTGCACATTTCTCTTAAAGCTAGTATCTTATGCTGCGGAAAATGTGTTGAGGAATACTTCCCAAATCGGATCACTTCTGCAATGATAACTGCATCAATAGGATCTGTTTTTGTCTGTCTGATAAAAAGTCCTCGGAAGGCATCAGACTGGATTGGGTTAATAACATGTGCGGTGTATCCATCTTTTATCAAATGGGAATATAACGCAAGCCAGTAGTGACTTGTGGATTCCATGCCAAAAACAATATCTTTACGAGTTGAAGTAATCCTTTTTACGCAACTAATTAGGCTGTTATAACCACTTAGAGAATTGGGAAAAGAAAAAGATTTTTGAACAATACGTCCTTTGTCATCAATGACAACAGCTTCGTGTTTACGCTTTGCGACATCAATACCAACAAAAAACATAGCTACACCTACTTTCTGAATTAGTCAGACAGTCCCTCAAAAACTTACAGTTCATAGCCGGCTTCGAGATCAGCAGAGAAATATGAAAAATCCTGCATCCTGCTCATAAATGAATTACTGTAAGAAAGAGGTCTCAGACTGCGTCCGGCGGATAGAACCGCAAGGTTAAAAAGAGAACCTCTGTCTGTATGAATCATTATATCATCATAGTGTTTCATGATGTTCATACCAGAGACTATTATCACAAAATATGCATTTATGATATGGAGTTATTATATAGCAGGTTAAAGACCGGCATCAAGCCGGTCAAAAAAGCCCTCAAATCCCCACAGTGTGGGGATTTTTTGCAGGTGCTGGTATTGCGCCGCAGACGTCGGTTCGTGCGTCACAGGAAGAAAAAAGTGGGAATTTGCTTAGAAAACATGGGATTTTCCGCAGACGTCGGTGCCGGCATCAAGGGAGTTTTTTGGAGGATAAAAAACATGATGGGATGTGAAAGTTTTGCTGGCAAAAATTGTATTTTTTTGCGAACTGTGGCATAATGCTTGTATAAGGTAATTTCGATCAAATCAACGTAGCAAGGAGATAGACAGAAGGGCATGGGATGAATCATGAATCAAAAGATTTACAATGAAAATGAACAGGCGTTAAAAGAATTCCTTCTGGATATTTCTTGTCTTGATCAACTTGCGGAATGGTCTGATTCTTTTAATCTGTTTGATGTATTAAAAATTACCAGAGTGGAAATTAGACACAGCAATATGTTGGCTTGGCTTTTAGACCCCAATGAAAATCATGGATTAGAAAAGAATATAATGGAGGAATTTATCCGTTTTGCCATTGTTTCTGGTGGATGCGAGTTGTCCGTATTTGATTTGCTGAAAATTACATATGAGGATTTTTGTGTATACAGAGAGTGGAATCACTTAGATATCCTAGCAGTGTCAAAACAATCAAAAATCGTGCTATGCATTGAGAATAAAATTGATTCTGGGGAAGGCTGTCGTCAACTGGAAAGATATCGGAAATGGATTTATAATGCTTACCCTGAGTATCAGAAAGTGCTTATTTATCTTTCTCCGGATGGGAGAGAAGGGAACGATGCCTTGTATTGGTGTTCTATGAGCTACCAGAATGTTTTGGAGATCATTGAAAAATGTTATGAGAAATTGAATTTAAGTCCAGAGGTTTCTGTTTTGATTTCTAATTATCTGGATGTCATTAGGAGGGATATTGTGGGTGATGAAAAGCTTGCAAAAATATGTGAAGAAATTTACGCAAAACATAAAAAAGCGTTGGATTTGATTTTTGAATATAAACCTGACCGTGCTATGGATATCGCTCATATATTCCATAAATGGTTGAGTGAAATGACTGACAAAGGTGAACTGATTGCCGATTTGGAAACGAGTACTAAAACGTTTATCCGGTTCAAAACAAAAACGATGTCAGAAATACTGCCGGATGCGGAAAATGCTTTAAGTGGATGGAATACAAAGAATTTTTATTTTTATGAGATTGTGAATCGTGGTGGGTATGATTATAAGATGCATTTTTCAGTAAGCTCAAAAAATATCCCAGATGATTTACGAAAAATATGTGATCGAATCAATGAGATTTTCCCGGCGAAAATGAAAAAAGAAAACTGGCAGTGGAGAAATCATTTCCATACAAGCAAGAGGAAAATTGACGAAAACATAGATGAAGAAGAGTTGATGAAGAATCTGGACACTGACTGGATAAAGATAAAGGAATTTGAAAAAAGGCTGAAGAGGGAGTTAGGTTTATAGCCTTAAAAGTTTTGAGGAGGATATACGGTGAAGGTTAAGAAATATCAAAAATTAGTGCGGGATCGTATCCCAGAGATTATAGAGAACGACGGTAAGCAGTGCGTATGTGAAGTGCTTTCTTCAGAGGACTATCTTGCACTACTGGATGAAAAACTTCAGGAAGAATTGAATGAATATGAAGAAAGCAAGTCTTTGGAAGAGCTAGCAGATCTTCTGGAAGTGATGTATGCCGTCGTGAAAGCAAGGGGCTGGAGCATAGAAGAACTGGAGCAGGTCAGAAAAGAAAAAGCCAAACAGAGAGGCGGATTTGAAAAAAGAATTCTGCTGAAGGAAGTTCGAGTGAGAGAGTAACTAGGAGAAGTATACAAAGATTTTGAAAAGGCTTCGGGGGAAATTATATGAAACTGCATTATTTTCAGAGATATCATACCAAAGAGAATGTGGCTACGGCAAATACCATGCTATTGCTGTCTCGCTTATACCATTATTCAACAACAAAATTTTTTCAATTTCTAAAGTCAGAATATTTTCTGGATGCTTTTGAACCGGAAATTGTATTTCGGTTGCAGGAGAAAAATTTGGATAGTGTTCCAGATGCAACGATTACACAGGAGAGTTTTAAAATTGTTGTGGAAACAAAACTCAGTGATTGGTTTTATGAAGAACAGCTTGTAAACCACTTAAAGTCTTTTGGAGATGTCAAGCATAAAGTGTTAATCACCATAGCTCCGGAATTTATGAAACAAGATAAACGGAATCTTATTGAGAAAAAGATTCGGGAAAATAAAGAAAACGGGTCTTCTCCTGTGATTCATATCAACACAACCTTTGAAGAACTCACAAATGCAATACAAGATGTGATCGATGATCGGGATTATGAGATGAAAGAAGTTTTAGATGATTACTTAGAATATTGTTATAACGATGGTCTGATTTCTGGCGCAGATTCTTGGAAGTATATGCGTATGCAGTTGGCAGGGGCAACTTTTGCATTTAATATGTCTGAGAATCTATATTACGATAAGAGCGAACGTAAATTCAGAGCACATGATTATTTAGGGTTGTACTTAAAAAAGAGTGTACGTGCTATTGGCAAAATTTGTGCCAGAATCACTGCTGTGGAAACAGAAAATGGAATGGTGTATGAAGCGGAGTATGGAGTATTAACAAAAGAACGTACGGAAGCGATTCTCAGAGCGATCGCAGATAGTACAAAATATGGATATGATTTGAAAACTGTGAAGCATAGATATTTTTTTGTAGAAAAATTTTATGAAATGGACTTCAAAAAAATCACACCAAGACCACCGATGGGGGCTCGTGTTTTTGATTTGCAACAGATATTGGGCAGAAATGAAATGCCAGAAGTTTCTCAAATTGCAAAAATGTTGTCAGAAAAAACTTGGGAATAAAAATATGGAAAAATTTTGTGAATGTGAGGGATGAAGATGATGAACTATCAATCTGTATCTGGCAGCAGTGCAGAAAATTTGTTTATAGAACTGTTCAGTGATACATTTGGCGTGGAAAA
>ERZ791614.1045-NODE-1045-length-15308-cov-2.867633_pt1 | contig 15308 bp, 10 predicted proteins | sample MGYA00510274_ERZ791614 | MGnify/ENA primary metagenome ERZ791614 (study PRJEB30046, sample SAMN00715221) | human gut metagenome | study: EMG produced TPA metagenomics assembly of the A metagenome-wide association study of gut microbiota in type 2...
TTGTCGGGTACGCGGCTGTTTAAGTGCTTCGGAAACAGAGAGGGGGGGTAAAACCAACGGAATGTCTCCCCAAGCTCTGACCATATCGAAATAATATAAAGCACGCAGGAAACGGACTTCAGCTTGTAGCGGCATCTTTGAGCCAAAATCCACATTGCTGCTCTTGGAAAGTATGTTGTTAATAATAAAAATAGATTTGTAGTAATCATTCCAGAAACTTAATACCAGAGAATTACTCGGATCCATACCAATATGAGTGTCAAAAGCTTCATAGTCTTTCACATTACCTACGTTATTGTCGCTGTATGCATTGTCCGACATGAGTTCACCGAAAAAAGAAGGCAGGCTTTCGGGACCATATAGGGTATAAAGGCTGTTATAAGCGGCATCTACCGCCACGATGAAATCTTCTTCCGTTTGGTAGAAGATGTTTTCATTGGCATTTGATATGGGTGAACGGTCCAGAAAACTATCACATCCGGCCAATATCAATATGCTAAAAGCAACTATTATATAGTTTATCTTATTCATAACTTTCATTTGTTTAAGTTTTGCAATAAATATCAGAAGCTTAAATTAATCCCTACAGTAGCGGTAAATGGATTCGGATAGGCTCCATAATCATATCCAACGAGATAGCCGGATTGGTAAGTGCTGGATTCCGGATCAAAATTGGGATAATCAGAGAATACGTGGATGTTTTCCATATTTACATAAAGCTTTAGGTTAGTGAGACGGCATTTTCTCAATATGGAACTCGGGAAGTTATAACCCAGGCGTATGTTTTTTATACGTACAAAGGAACCATCTTCAACCCAATAGGTAGAGCTTTGTGCTTGTACGGTATTTTGAACGACACGCGGCTTGAAAGTGGAACCATCGCCGGGATTCTCATCCGATCTCCAGAAGTTGGCGACAGATTTATAGGCATTTCTGTTATTATTGAATATCTTGGTGAAACGTGCTTGTTGGTTCATTATTTCACCCCCTTGGGAACCGCTTAACATAATGGATAGTTCAAAACCTTTATAAGAGAAATTATTAGTCATTCCCCACGTAAAATCGGGTTGGTAATTTCCTATGATAGTACGGTCGTCCGCATTGATTTTTCCATCCTTATTGACATCGCGCACTTTAGGATCACCTGCCTCACTGCCCGGATACACAGGAATTCCTTTGTCAATATCCGCTTGGCTTAGTACTCCGTCAAAAACATATCCAAAATAATTTCCGACAGGCTGGCCGACTTCCGTCTTTGAGATAGCATCATTGTTTGTTACCATAATCGGAGCGTTATTGGCGCCTAATTTCAACACTTTGTTGCGATTGGCTGAAATATTAAAATCGGTGGTCCACAAGAAATCTCCATTATCAATGTTCCGGGTGGAGAGCAGGAATTCCACTCCGCGATTTTCAAGCTTGCCAACATTGGTCAGGGTAGACCGGAAGCCTGTCAGTACCGGAATCGGTACATCTAGTAACAAATCACGTGTTTTTGAGTAATAAAGGTCTAAAGACCAATGGATACGATTGTTGAACAGGCTCGCGTCCAGTCCGAAGTTCACCTGTCCCGTCTTTTCCCATCTTAATTCGGGATCAGGCAAAGTGTTTGTGTAGATACCTTGTGCTAATGCACCGTTCTTGACGTAAGTGGTGTATCCCAACAAGCCTATTGCGCCGTAATCTGAAATTTGGTTATTACCTGTAACACCGTAACTCAATCTGATTTTCAAATTGTCGAGCCAGTTCAGTCCTTTCATGAAATTCTCTTCTGACATACGCCACGCAAGAGAGGCGGACGGGAAATATCCCCAACGGTTATCTTTGCCAAAGCGGGAACAACCGTCGGCACGAAGAGTTGCCGAAGCCATGTATATGCCTTTATAAGAATAGGTAGCACGTGCCAGATAAGAAATCAGCGCCCACTCTGTCTCTGTCGTAGAACCGCCGGAAACCTTTCCCGCATTAAGTGTATGAACCAAATCGTTGGGAAAGGAACTTGCACTCATATTGCTGCGTTCCAGTCTCTGTTCTTGCATGGTGTATCCCAATAATCCTGTGACAAAGTGATCCCTGTTAAAGGTCTTGTTGTAATTTAGTGTGTTTTCCCATACCCAGTTCAGCGAACGTTGCGTGATAAAGTCGGCTTTTGCATCCACCCATCCTGTCCATCCCCAATTTTGTCCGGCATTCTGGTAAGTTTTGTATTGGGTGTCTTCCGTATTGGCATTAAAAGACATCTTGAAATCAAGTCCGTCGATAATTTTATAATTGAGATAGCTGTTGAGCAATACGGCATTGGTGGTTCTTTTCTTTGAAATTTCGCGGGTCAAGGCATAGGGATGCCATGAGTTGAACCCATATTTTTGGAATACATTCCATATTGATTCCGGATCGTAAAAGCCCAGACTACCGGTTTCCATGCGGACAGGGAAAATCGGATCACTCTGTACGGCCAGACTTACGGCATCAGATTTGCCTTCTATGCCATAAGGAGAATCATTTGTGCGTGTCAGACCGATCTTCAGGCCAACATCTATGTGATTGTTAAACTTATGGTTGATATTACTACGGACTGAGAGACGGTTATATTCGTTTTGATCTACCACTCCTTCCTGATCCAGATAACCGGCGGAAAACATGAACTGAGTTTTTTCAGAACCACCTGAAGCGGAAATCTGGACATTATGAGTAAATGCCGTTCTGAACAACACGTCTTGCCAGTCTGTTCCATTTCCAATTCTTGCCAGCCATTCGGGATCGGAAAACTCTGTCGGAATCATAGTGTTGTTTCCACGGACTGCGTCGGGATTGTTCTTTAAAGTTGTAGACCATGTGTTATTTCGTGCGGCTGTTTCAAATTCCATCCACTCTTTGGCGTCCATCACATCAATGCGGCGATTTACCCTTGATATGCCGAACTCGTAATTGGCGTCGATTTTGGTTTTACCGGCTTTACCTTGTTTGGTCGTTACCAGAACCACTCCGTTGGCACCGCGCGAACCGTATATGGCTGCTGAAGATGCGTCTTTTAGTATTTCGATGGATTCGATGTCGTTGGGGTTGATATTATTCAGCGGATTACTATTAAAAGACATGTCACTCGCTTTTCCCACAGCGTTTGTTCCTGTATTATCTTCCAAAGGAATGCCGTCGATTACATAGAGCGGGGAAGTGCCTGCATTAATGGATGAGGAGCCACGTACTTTTATGGTAGGAGCCATTCCCGGAGCACCTTGTGTCTGCGTAATCTGAACGCCGGAAATTTGTCCTGCCATTGACTGCAGGGCATTACCGAAGGAGCGTTCTTTCAGTTTGTTTGCGCCGATGGAAGAAACCGCACCTGTCAGATCACGTTTTTTCATAGTACCGTATCCAACGACAACTACCTCGTCGAGCGTCTCTGTATCTTCTTTCAGAATGATGGCCGGGACTTTACCGTTCTGCACCTTTATATGCAGGCTCTGATAACCGACATACGACACTTCCAAATCAGCATTGTCCGCCACTTCAAATGAAAAGTTACCATCCATGTCGGAAATGGTTCCGTTCGAGGTACCCTGTTCTTTGACGGTCGCCCCGATAACTGGGTCTCCGTTCGTGTCTACTACTTTACCTGTGGCTTTAATTTTCTTCACAGGATTGTCCGGTTTCGGTTGGGCTTTCTTGATAACAATCTTGTTTCCTTGAATTTCATAACTTAACTGGTTCTGTCCCTGAAGAATCTGCTTTACTATTTCTTCAATTGTCGCGTTATTGGCTGTAACGGAGATACGTTTGCCGGTATTTACGTCAATGGAAGAAAAAACAAATGCATAACCGGATTTCTCTTTTAGTTGTTCGATAGCTTCTTTTACGGTTATGTTCTTGAATTTCAGTGTAATGCCTTGCGAATAGGCTGACAAATTGAGACAAAGAGCTACTGAGGCTATATAAATAGCCCTGGTAAAGTTTCTCATAAGCTTTTGGATTTAAAATTAAATGAATAGAAATAAAATCGGTAGTAAGCCAATCCTGGAGGACGGCTTTTTTATTATTCCTTAATAGTGTAGGGAATAAAAATTAACCGGAAGAGAGATTTCGAATGTTTTTCATGTTTTCCATATTTAAAATTCAACACTAATAGAGTATATATACATCATGTTCACACCTGTATTTCACTTGTCTGGTAGAAACCATTGTATCCAGAATCTTATTTATCGTATTACCGGATATTTCAAAACTGCCATAAAAACGTTTGTTGCGTAATGAGTCGGCCACTTCGACTTTTACATTATAAGTGCGCGTCAGTTTTTTGGCAATATCTTCCAGTAAATCTTCATCAAAAAAGAGTTCGCCGTTAATCCAGACATTCGACTTGTTTGTCCTTGCCTTACTTTTGCTCATTTCACCGGTCAGTTTGTTAAGAACCATTTTTTCTTCCGGTTCGAGACACAGATCCGGCATCGTTCTGATTTGATTGTGCAAGGCAACTTTACCTTCCATAAGATTCACTGTCACTTCTTCGTCATCGGGGTAGTTACGGAAATTGAATCTGGTTCCCAGTACTTGCAGGTTTACTTCCTTTGTGTTTATCTTGAAAGGAACTTTTTCATTCCGGATTACCTCGAAATAGCCTTCTCCTTCCAGTTTCAACTTGCGGTCATCTATTCCGAATCCTTGGGAATACATAATTTTTGAGCCGGCATTCAACCATACTAATGTCCCGTCCGGTAAATACAACTTTGTATGGGTTCCCATAGGGGCTTCGACAACCATATCGGCAAAAGTTTGTTTCACTGCCTCTTTTCCCTGCCGGTAAGTGGCGACCGGCAGTATCAGTATCAATAAAACGGCTGCTGCCCGTATGAAGGTTTTCCATGAGAAACGAAGGAGTTGCTCTTTCCTTTTTCTGGTTCCGGTCATCCGTCGTTTGAATGAAGAAAACGCTTTGTCTTTATTGAAACGGGTGGTATGGTCTGCCGTTCCTGACGAAAACCAGATTTCAAGTTTATTCCTGACATATTTCCTGTTGGATTCGGATGCCGAACTCCAGCGTTTCAGTTCGGCAAAAGATTCCTTGTCCAGTGTATCCGATAAATATCGGGTTATTAATTGGTCTATGTCGGTATGTTTTTCTAATTGCATATTTCCGGTGCTTTTATATATAAGGCAAAAAAATAAGAGTTGCGGGTAGTCGAAATACAAACTTTTTTCAATTTCCCATGAAAATATAGATAACGAGCAGTTGGAGATAATTCTCCATGCTCTTCTGAAGGGATGATAATGCGTTCTTTATGTGGTATTTAACAGTGTTTACGGAGATTCCTAGTTCAGAAGCAATCTCTTCATATCTTTTCTGTTCGAAACGGCTTTTTTTAAATACGGTACGGCATTCCGAAGGAAGTTGCTCAATGTTACGTGCAAGCTCTTCTTCCAGTTCTTGTTCCAGTAAAATGCCTAGAGGTTGGCTCTCTTCAATGAAAATGGAGTCCAGAAATTCTATATTTTCCGGTAAGGTGAAAGACGAGAAATGTAATTCTTCCCGGTAACGCAATGATTGTAGCTCGTTCAGACAACGATTACGAACGGAGCGCATCAGGTAAGCCCGGATAGAACAGGTGATTTCTATTTCCCGGCAATGCTCCCATAAATAGAATATGACATCATCCACTACCTCTTCTGAAAGGGCTGCGTTATTCAGTATTTGGTTTGCGAAGCGGCAGAGTAAAACATAATGGCGTTCGAAGATGCACTTGAATGTAGACTCGTCCCCTCGGCGCAGGCTTTCGATGATTGTTGTATCTTCCATAGTCGCTCCAATTCAATTATTGGTAAATAAAGCATTGGTTATGAAACTTTATAAAGTGTTATTGGTAATATCAAAAAAACGTATCAATCTACGAGGAGTGATACGTTTTTATTGTTCACATAAAACACAGTTGTCAGTATTATTTCTATATGAAATAAGTATGTTACTTGACCAGACTGTTCAGATATACCTCCAGATTGGTATATCCTTCCTTGCTTAAAGTCGTTTTCGTACCATCAGATGCATCTTTCGGATTCAGTCCGTTTTTCAGTTCCCACCAGTCCGGCATACCGTCGTTGTCCGTGTCCTTCAAGTCTTCAGCTTTGACTCCGCCGTCTGATAGTTTGACCCAGGGGGAATCTTCTCCTTTGGGCTTGGTATCTTGGGGAATGTCAATCAGACCGGGAAAGCGGGCGGCATCTTTACTGATACTGCCGATATAGGTAGTCGTTCCCGTAGACGTCTCTTTGACGATGCGTTCGTCGATGACGTCCCGCCATTTGGAACAGCCGGCGGAAGCCAGTACTTTTTCGTATGCTTCCTCTGCTGTATGGGTCGTTATGACACCTGGATCGAGAGGAGTTCTTAAACGGATGCTGTCACGGGTAGCATCGGTGTATGTGCCGTCACTCCCTTTTATTCTGACTTGTTCGTAAATACCTTTCGTCCAGTTGTCCTTGCTGACATCCGGCTCTCCCTCTATGATATTGCCGTCTACGTAGAATTTCCCCCAGACGTGTAGCATGGGGAACCATCTGTTGGGATTTCCTTCTTTGTCAAAACAATAATCATTGTTGCGGACACTGATAGAAGCTATCCGGTAGCGAACTTTATTGTCGGGAGTGGCAGGCCCCGGTTTATAGTAATTGTTCACGATGTTCACTTTCATACCTTCCCCGCCATAGCAGCCATTACCTGCCCAGTTGTAGAATACGTTGTTCCGCAAATCCATGTACTCATGTTCTTGTGTGGAAGGACGAGGGCCTAGGCGGGGTACACGGCTCATGTGGTGCGCCATCAGATTATGATGGTAGGAAGCGTGGTTGCCGCCCCAATTTCCGCCGAATCCATGTGCTCCTTTGGAGTGTCCGGCTGTCCGGAGACTTTCGGAGATGATACACCACTGGACGGTTGAGTTTTCATTCCCATATACGGAACAACATTCATCCACCGACCAGCTGATGGAACAATGGTCGACGATGATATTTTTCCTGTCCATTCCTCCTAGCCCGTCGGGTTCTCCTTCTACTTCATTACTTACGCGGAAACGCAGGTATCTGATAATTACATTGTTTGCACCGATGGTTACCGGATGGCGGGCTATGCAGATACCTTGTCCAGGAGCTGTCTGACCGGCAATGGTTATATCATCTTGTTTGATGCGCAACGGAGCGTTTAAAAATATATTGCCGGCTACATCAAAAACAATCGTTCGCGGACCGCGTTGATTGACTGCATGGCGAAGAGTGCCTTTAAAATCACCGTCTTCCAGAGTTGTCACATGATAGACAGTACCTCCTCGTCCGCCTGTGGTATATCTTCCAAAACCTTCGGCTCCGGGAAATGACGGCAGTTTATCGGTTTCTTGTGCACAGGCGTGACTCCACTCACCGGATACTCCCATTAGAAATGCTATAAAAATGATTGTAATTCTCATTGTATAATTCTATTAATCAGATTCTTATTCTTGATCTTATTTTATCTATTACTGCTTTTCCAGCCGGAAATAATCGAAATCCGCGTATCCTTTTCCACGGACAATATTCGGAGAACTGCAGAAAATCCCGACTTTGGCTCCTATCCATGTACCGTTAATGATAGGATAGCGGCTGCCCAATTCTTTGAAATGTACCCCGTCAGTACTGTAAGAGTAGCTACATTCCTTATCATTGTGAATGTGAATACGAAACCAGGCTTTTTCGCTTTCCGTTTCAACGGTTGCCAGTTCTTCCGGGATGACAGCCAGACGGTCATTGCGTCCGCTGATTACGGAGATGCGGTTGCCTTGTTCTCCACGAATGAGGGCGATATAGGTGTAGGTGTTTCCCATGACAATGGCTCCGGCACGTTCACCGGCATCGGTAAAACGGGTTTCGACATAGGTCGTTGCCGTGAATACAGGTGCAGGCAGTTTTTGTAAAAGCAGGTTGCCGGCGAAGTATAAGTTGCCTTGTTCCGATGGACAGGGTTCGGCAAAAAGACGGATATGTCCCGAACGGGCATAAAGGGAGAACCAGTCCGGATTTTCATGAGCTTGCCATTGCCATTGTAGTCCTAGCTGTCCGGTATTAAATTCATCGGAAGTTTGCGGTGTGCAGGCAGGGTATGTCTTTCCTACATTCGGTTTGCGATAAGTCAGTACGGGAGCGCCGATACCATCCCCGTCCGGATCTTCGCCAATGACAATCCAGTTATCCTTTGTCCAGCGGGCGGGTTGGAGATGGGTGATTCTGCCATATATCCCTTTGGACTGGAAATGGATAAACCACCATTCGCCTGTCTGGGTTTCGACCAGTCCTCCCTGATGAGGTCCGTTGATACCGTTGCCTGCTTCGAGCACTTTTCGAGGCTCGTACGGCCCATAGATGTTTTTGGAACGCAGCACGGTCTGCCATCCGTGGGCTACTCCTCCGGCAGGAGCGAAGATATAGTACCATCCGTTGCGTTTCGTCATTTTTAATCCTTCCAGTATGGGATTTACTTCGATATCGTGGTAGACTACTTTGCCATTGTCGAGCAGTTGTAGGCCATCCCATGACATTTTATGAATAATAGCAGGGCCGCCGCGGTGAATACTATGTGCCAGATAGGCTTGACCGTCTTCATCCCAAAAAGGACACGGGTCTTCCCATTTTTCTACATCGACAATGTGTTTGAGATCCCATTTACCTAGCGGATCGGTGGCACGTGCAACAAAAAGCCCGTCGTGTGGTGTGCAGAAATAGACATAAAACATTCCTTCGTGATGACGGATAGAGGGTGCCCAGGAGCCTTGTCCGTGAACAGGATGATCGTACTTCTGAAGAGGAAGGCGGTCGTAGATATGGTTGACTATTTTCCAGTTGACAAGGTCATGAGAGTGTAGCAGGGGAATACCCGGCATACAGGTAAAACTGGAAGCAACCATCCAGTAGTCGTCTCCGACCCGGATGACGTCCGGGTCGGAGTAATCAGCATGGATAATGGGATTCTTGTAAGTTCCGTCACCGTTATCCGGACTCCATTGTGCATGCATGTAGACTGCAATCAGTAAAAGAAAAGAGACTAGTGCGATTTTTTTCATGTTACTTGTTATTTCCTCAAAACCTCTATTTTACCTAAAGCTCCGTATGGATTGACTGCACAGACTTTTAGTGTATAGTTTATTTTCGATACCGGGAAAGAAGTGTCTGTGGTAGTGAATCCTACTATATTTTCGCCATCATATATGATATATCCTGCGGCTCCTTTTACTGCGTTCCATGAAAACTTTCCTCCCTGATAAGCAAGATCCCGTGGTGCATCCATTTGCTGCATCATTTTACGCGGGTTCCAACCGTCGGTTGCGGAAATTATATTTTCGTATGTATATTTATCGGCTTCTTCCTTACTGATGGTTGTACGGGATGTACCTTTTACCTGTTCCCCCGTGGAGCGGTCTTTATATTGGTATTCAGTTTTACGCTGGCTCAAATCGATCGGATTTCCTTTGGCGTCACTGGTGTTATATTCAGCAAAAAGTGCCGGGATGGTTCCCATATCTGTCCACCCTTCGGGGTTGATTGGGATATTCAGTGTCGTGTTGATAAAGACAGCTTTGGGAGAATTGCGCCACGGACGCCCGAATTTTACTCCCCATCTTTTTACATTGGCAGCAGCCTCATTGCCGTCTACTATGCAGTTCTTGAATACATACCCCCATTTGGCATCCTTTTGGCAAGGAGCTGTCAGGATAGCACCACTCCGTGTATTGTAGAATGTGCTGTTCTCTACCAATACATCTCCACCACCGTAGAAGTAATCGATGGCACCCTCAATCCGACAATTTTTCACATAATGACGATGTGCATCGTTTGGAGAAGTCTGCCATGTATCCTGCCATGAACGGAAGATACAGTTGTTGAATGAAGCACAATCTGCAAAGCTTTTCATAGCCAGAGCCTGCGGTCCGTTTTCGGCGAGTACTCCCCAGTCATTAATATACGAGATGTTTTCTGTGTAGAAATGAGGTGCTTTTATCATCACTACCGAACCTTCACGTTTGTAGACCGGAGAGGAAGGGTTATGGACAGACACTTCCCAATAGGGTAATACGGCTTCCGACTCTTTGCCTGTCGGTTTGCCACCCACGTTCAGACTTAAATGAATGATAGTTTTGTCTTTATCCTGACCGATCAGATGTATATAGGGCTTTTCTTTCGGAATGACAACTTGTTCTTCATACGAACCGTTCTTTACGAAGATAAGCCAAGGTTTGGCTTGCTTCTCGGGGGCAGCGTCTACGGCTTCCTGAATGGTTTTGTAATTTCCACTGCCATCAGCTGCGACAACAGACTGATAAACTCCGCTTTGGGTTTGTGCGTAGTTCAGAATGGAAACTCCTGCCAATAAGATGGATATGATTGTTTTTCTCATGGTTTACTTAGTATGCTATATGCTTTTATATTAATAATGTCGGTTAATACCAGCGCGGGTCACCTGCTTTGCCTGCAAATTTAGCTTTTATGTGGAAATCTCCCTCATTCGGATTAACAAAGAATTTGTCTGCGGCAAATTCCAGTCTGGTAATTCCGGTGAAAGGTACTTTACCTTCAGCCAGATCGGAAGTTATGTAGTTATTGTCCGAGAAGTTGAGGCATTTGTAGTTTCCCAATCCGGCGCTCATCGGTTTTCCTGCATTGTTGCCGGCAAAGATAACATTACGTACGGTCAAGGTGGTGGGAGAAGCCGGAGTATCGTTGGTCTTGCGTAATAGGAATACTCTGGATAAATCTTTCTTTGCGTCTGCTGCATTGTAAAAGGTACAGTTTTCCACAATGATATGGCCGACACCGCCTTGTAAATCCATTAGCTGGTCGCCTACATTGATTAGGGTACTGTTGATGAAAGCAATACGTTCCAGTGCAGCCACGTCACTGCTTACGTTTACTACGCCCCAGCCAATGGTGCTAAGTTCTGAAAGTATACAGTTGTCGAAAGTGATGTCTTTGATAGACATGCCTATTCCATTTTTACCGATACGAACCACGCTCTGGTTGATGTTCTTCACTTCACATCCGGTGAAAGAGAGCGATTGTGCGTAAAGGTCACCATCCCATGCCATCAGGAAACGTGTGTCGTTGCCGTCTATACATACATCCTTGAACGCCAGTGATTTTACAGAGGATGTAAAAAGAATACTGCTCAAAACTAACTGTGTTTTTTCTCCGTTGGCATCGGTTGCTCCTACCAGCGTGATTTCTTCTAATTGAGGAAGTTTCAGACGTTCGACTCTATATGTCTTTCCGGCTTCGAATTCTACGGTGAGACCGGAACATTTGTTTTTTTGCACAAACTTACTGACTAGTTTTCCCAAGTCTACATGACCGTCTGATGTAGACGCTACTTTCAGTACCGGATTAGCATTTACTTGAAGAGCACATATCCCTGCAAGCAATATTGATAAAAATACTTTTCTCATATATGTATGTTTTTAGATTTAAATAATGTGTATGATAAGATTTCCTTTTAATCGAGTCCGTTTTTCTTTCTCCAGGCGGGATATTGTTTGCGGAGCACTTTTTGCGGCCAGTTGCCCAAATATTGATATTTGATCCTTGTTTTCGCATCCAAAGATACAGCGGTGGAAACTCCATTGATATCGACAGGTTCTGCATCTTCGAAGATGTATAGGTAGCGATAGAGGAGATTGGGACGGTCTGCTTCATATATACTGTAAATAGGCTGTGATGTTTTTGTCGGGTCATAGGAAGAAAGTGCGTTTTCCCTATAACTGAATCCGCCTTTTGAACCTTTCTTCAGGTAACCGTTGACAAGTGCATCGAACGCTTCCTGTCCAACTTTGCCACCGATTTGAATAAAACGCCCCCACATGTCATCTCCCGGAGAGTCGATAACTTTTCTGTCGACAAGGATTCCGTTTTCCGTCACATTCACAACTTTCTTATTGGGTATTTTCACTTTTTCCAACCATTCAGCAGCGGCAACAACGGCATCTTTGATCTCTTGGGAAGGATTCTCAAGCTCCATCAGGAATTGAAGGATTCGTGTTCCTTCCGAACCGGAATACGAAGGTAGCTCTTTGGGACGGGCAACTGCGGGAAGCAGCGTGTGTTCATCATGTTGTGCTCCCCAGAAAGTTTTTACTCCGTTTTCCGTTACCTGACAGTTTAGTATACATTGTACTCCTTTGTCAAAACTGATTTTAGCTTTGGTGGCTGTTGCGTCGTCCACGATATCCGAAAATTCGTCCGCTTTATGATAGACTTTCCTTAGTATCTCCAAAAGATGGATCATTGCATCATCGTTGAATGTAATGCGGGAGGTGTATCCCTTTTCCCTTAACGGATATACTTGCGGCCATCCTCCTTCTCCTTTGTAGTTGGAATCGTACTGTGCCGCGATGATAAAGTCGATTGCCTTGTTTACCGCGTCTTTATAACGTGGGTCTTTCATCGCTTTATACATTTTACCCAGAAATCTCATTTCGGTAGTGGTCGCTCCATTATCGAAGATAGCGTCTGTCTTTTCTTTCTGACCGACAATTTCTGCTTTTTGTTTGTCTGTGAGTTTGTGGTGCATCTCGATATTCTTGGGCCATCCCCCGATATTTCTTTGGTATAAGAGTACATTTTCGGCTACCTCTTTAGCTTCGTTGGTTGCATACCACTCATCTGGTTGTGATACTGCCAGTGATAACCATTTCTTTTTTTCGATGGATGATTGGTTGGTTCGTTGTGAACTCTCTACAGACTGTGATGATTTACACTCCGGCATGAGTAGAGTGAACATCATAAATAAAAGAAGGAATCTCATAGTTGTTATTTTATAATTTGTATTCATAGCATGTTGGATTGCATTATATAAATGTTTCCAATGTCCAAAAGTATGGATTTAATGAGAGAGTGAAGTGTATTTTTTCTTAGAATAGGTGGTGAAAATCGTAATTGTTGATGTTCTGCCAAATTTTACATGATTCCGGTTAAATACTCTACTTATAAGTAGAGGGTTTGCTTTACTTTTGTTTTCCGAAAACGAATCATTCATTTTAAATATGCTTGTATCATGAAACGAATTACACAGATTGTAGCTTTCTGTCTGCTGACTGTCACTCATTTAGCGGCACAAAAGAATTATGTATCCGAAGTCTGGGTCTCTGACTTGGGAAACGGAAAATATAAGAATCCGGTATTGTATGCCGACTATTCTGATCCGGACGCCTGCCGTGTGGGGGAGGACTTTTACATGACTTCATCCAGTTTTAATTGTCTGCCGGGACTGCAAATATTACATTCGAAGGATTTGGTAAACTGGACGATTGTCGGAGCAGCCGTACCTGATGCACTTCCGCCCGTTGAGGCTCCGGAACGTCCGGAGCATGGCAACCGTGTATGGGCGCCTAGTATCCGCCACCACAACGGTGAGTTCTATATTTTCTGGGGAGATCCCGATCAGGGAGCCTTCATGGTGAAGGCCAAAGACCCGAAAGGTCCGTGGACGGAACCTGCCCTGGTGAAAGCTGGAAAAGGGATCATCGATACTTGCCCGCTTTGGGATGAAGATGGAAAAGTATATATGGTACACGCCTATGCGGGAAGCCGTGCGGGACTGAAAAGTGTGATTGCCATTTGTGAACTGAATAAGGAAGCGACTAAGGCTATAACCCCTTCGCGAATCGTTTTCGACGGTCATGAAGCGCATGAAACCTGTGAAGGACCGAAATTCTACAAAAAGAATGGTTATTACTATATTTTTCATCCGGCAGGTGGAGTGGCAACAGGTTGGCAAGTGGTACTTCGCTCTAAAAGTGTATATGGCCCTTATGAATGGAAAACTGTGCTGGCACAAGGTAGCTCACCTGTCAACGGACCACATCAGGGGGCTTGGGTGGACACTCCTACCGGTGAGGATTGGTTTCTTCACTTTCAGGATGTAGGTGTTTACGGACGTATCATGCATCTGCAGCCGATGAAATGGGTGAATGACTGGCCGGTTATCGGTATAGATAAAGACGGTGACGGCTGCGGTGAACCTGTTCTGACTTATAAAAAACCGAATGTAGGTAAAACATATTCTATCTGCACTCCGCAGGAAAGTGACGAGTTTGACGGATATACCCTCTCTCCGCAATGGCAATGGCACGCTAACATTAACGAGAAGTGGGCATACTATGCAGGTAACAAGGGGTATGTCAGATTATATTCTTATCCGGTGGTGAAGGATTACAGGAATTTGTGGGATGTAGCTAACCTCTTGTTACAGAAAACGCCTTCCGATAATTTCACCGCAACGATGAAGCTGACATTCAGCCCTATTCAGAAGTATAAGGGGGAACGTACGGGACTTATTGTTATGGGCAGGGATTATGCCGGATTGATTTTGGAAAATACAGATAAAGGTCTGGTACTTTCACAGGTGGAATGTATAAAGGCGGAAAAGGGTGCACCGGAAGAGACGAATACTTCGGTCAGCCTTAGTCAAAATACAGTGTATTTGAAAGTACGTTTTGAGAGCCATCTTAAAGATGGCAAGAACAGGAACATGAGAGAGAACCTGAATGTGATGTGTAATTTCAGTTATAGTTTGGATGGAAAGAAGTTCAAGACTTTAGGAAAACCTTTCAAGGCCAGAGAGGGACAGTGGATTGGTGCTAAGGTAGGAACATTCTGTACGCGTCCGGCTATCGTTACCAATGATGGCGGATGGGCGGATGTAGATTGGTTTCGGATTACAAAGAAGTGAAGCCATAAATAGATGTAAGGAGTGATGTTTTGAGACATATACTCTTACATGTTTTTTATTCCCGGTGTTCCTCCGGTAGTATGCTTGGAGGAACACCAATTCTTATTGAGAGAAGACAATTCCGGCGATTTCTTTCCGAGTGAAATGCCGGTTGTCTTTTTGCTATCAGTATCATGCATCTCCTCTCTGAAACAACAGGTGTCGAACGTATGTCCTTTTTCCGGTTTCTCGCTGCTGGAAAGTGCCAGATAGCCTCCGTCATTACTAAGAGCTGGGAATTTGGATATTTCTATCAGATTTTCTCCATTTACTTTATGTCTTTGAATGACCTTGCCGGGGTATTTGGTGAAGCAAAGATAACCTTTGGATGGAATGGTGAGGGGATCGGAGGATTTCTCATTGGAGAGAGTTGTAGTACTGTATACGGTACCGCTTTCATACATCTTATATAGATAGAGGGCTGGCAGGCTGATCGCTTTTTCGCTCGGATTATAGATTTCTACATATTCTGCGCCATCCGTTGCATTATCATACATTATTTCGTTGAAAAGAAGCATACCTCTCACATCTTCCGGTA
>ERZ791614.1052-NODE-1052-length-15227-cov-2.897179_pt1 | contig 15227 bp, 9 predicted proteins | sample MGYA00510274_ERZ791614 | MGnify/ENA primary metagenome ERZ791614 (study PRJEB30046, sample SAMN00715221) | human gut metagenome | study: EMG produced TPA metagenomics assembly of the A metagenome-wide association study of gut microbiota in type 2...
TGAGGTTATAAGATGAAAAAAAGAAAAATTTTTACTGTTGTATTGATATTTTCTATGTTAATGGCAACTTTGGCAGGATGTGATAAGGCAGATAAAGTGTCTGACACAACAAAAAAACCTGTTATAAAAATTGGAAGTGACAATTATCCGCCTTATAATTTCCTGAATGAGGATGGTATCCCGACAGGTATAGATGTTGAACTGGCAACGGAAGCATTTAGAAGGATGGGGTATAAGACGGAGATCGTTCAGATCAATTGGGAAAAGAAAAAAGAGCTGGTAGAAAGTGGAAAAATTGATTGTATCATGGGATGTTTTTCAATGGAAGGACGACTTAACGATTATCGTTGGGCCGGACCATACATAGCAAGCCGTCAGGTGGTTGCTGTAAATGAGAACAGTGACATTCATAAACTGAGTGATCTGAAAGGAAAGAACCTTGCAGTCCAGTCTACAAGCAAACCAGAAGGTATCTTTCTGAAGCGGACGGATAAGAGAATTCCCAAACTTGGCAATCTGATCAGTCTTGGACACATGGAATTGATCTATACATTTCTGGGGAAAGGGTATGTGGATGCTGTGGCTGCGCATGAGGAATCCATCGTCCAGTATATGAAAGATTATGATACAAGCTTCCGCATTCTGAAGGAACCATTGATGGTCGTCGGGATAGGAGCTGCTTTTGCAAAGAATGATGACAGAGGGATCTGCGAACAGATGAATCAGAAGCTGGAAGAAATGCACAAGGATGGTACCTCCCTGAAGATCATAAAAAAATATATGGATGATCCAGAGAAATATTTGGAGGTGGATGATCTTGGATATTAATGGAAGAGAAAAAGCAAAACGATTCTGGATAGTTGTTGGTTTGCTTGGCATCTGTATGTTTGTCACTGCAATTTTTTGTTTTTTTCATACGGAAAAAAACGAAGCTGAGAAAAGAATGGTGGAGATTGTAAACTATGTCAAAGTACAGTGCTCAACCTATACTCATTATAATGAATCTTCAGAATCAAAAAGTCTCCTTCGTGCGATCGAAAGTGCCAGACAGATGAGTACAAATATTGATATGGAAGTAAAGAATAGAAAGCAGTTAGACCGAAAGTTTCTGAAAGAGAATCTGCAGTCACTCTGGGTGGATGGTATTCTTGTATTGGATGAAGAAGGAAAGAAAGTCTGTGAATACAGTATGGATGAAGGTTTGATGGATGAGATGATTGATTATCTGCAAAAAGATATCATTATGGATTACACAGGATATAAAGAAAGATCTTATTCAGAACGGATTGCCAGAGGAGATGGATCACGTATCGATATCGCAGCCTGCGCCAGAAAAGATGCCCCAGGGATCGTTGCAGTTTACTATTACACATCTCCGAGATTTATCAGAAATTATACTTTAACGATCCAGAGTCTTTTAAAGGGGTACAATACTGAGAAAGACGGGACGATCATTGTTGCAGACAAAGGGAAGATTATTGCCAGTAACGATGAGAAATTATTGGCACAGGATGTCGCAGACAATGAGATTATTCAGAAAATGAAGAAGCATACAGATAGTCGGCATATCTTTCATCTGAAGAATAAAGGAACTGGATGCTATGGTATCATGCTGAAACAAAGGGATTATTATATCTACATGTATTTACCAGATAAAGAGGTATTCAGTAATCTGCCACTCAGGGTAACAGGTGTTGTATTCCTTTATCTTATCATTCTTAGTTTTTTATGGTTCTGGATATATACAACCAATCTGGCACATCAGAAACAGGAACAGGAAAAAGATGAAAAATATAAAGCAGAACTTCTGAGAGCAGCAAAAAAAGCAGAAGCAGCCAATGAGGCAAAAACCGAGTTTCTACAGCGAATGAGCCATGATATCCGGACACCGATCAATGGAATCTGCGGCATGATCGATGTGGCAGACCATTATGCAGAGGATATGAAGAAACAGACGGAATGCAGGGCAAAGATCAAAGAGGCATCCCATCTGTTGTTGGAACTGATAAACGAGGTTCTGGACATGAGCAAACTGGAGTCAGATGAAGTGATTCTGGAAGAAATCCCATTTAATCTGAACAGTATTTCTGAGGAAATACTGGGTGTGATCGAACAGATGGCCACAGAGCAGAATATCCGGATCCTTTGGGAAGAAAAAGAAGTTACACACTGGAATCTTATCGGAAGTCCGGTGCATGTGAAGCGGATCCTGATGAATATTCTGTCCAATGCGGTGAAATATAACAAAGAAAACGGATATGTCTATATCAGCTGTCGGGAAATCCCATCGGAACAGACAGCAATGACCACATTGGAATTTGTCTGCAGAGATACCGGAATTGGAATGACAGAGGCATTCCAGAAACGCATTTTTGAACCATTTGCACAGGAACATGCAGGAAGCCGCACAAAATTCGCCGGAACAGGACTTGGAATGCCAATCACAAAAAAACTGGTAGAGAAAATGGGCGGAACCATTTCCTTTGAAAGTAAAGAAGGCACAGGGACTACATTTGTGATCCGGATTCCATTCCGGATTGACACAGATAGGAAGGACAGGACTGAAACGGAAGAAAAAACGGAAACATCTATCCAGGGGCTCCATGTTCTTCTGACAGAGGATAATGAGCTGAATATGGAGATTGCAGAATTTGTGCTTCAGAATGAAGGCGCTGTGGTGACAAAAGCATGGAATGGACAGAAGGCTGTTGACATATTCAAAAAAAACAGACCTGGAGAATTTGATGTCATTCTTATGGATATTATGATGCCTGTCATGAATGGATATGAAGCAGCAAAGATGATCCGCTCTCTGGACAGAGAGGATGCAAAAGTGATACCGATCATTGCAATGACAGCAAATGCGTTCATTGAGGACAGAATGAGAGCAAAGGAAGCTGGAATGGATGAACATATTGCCAAGCCTGTTGATAGGAAATTATTAGTAAAAGTGATCAATGAGTTAGTAAAACACAATCAGAGGGAGAAGTTATAATGAAAAAGAAAAAATGGAACAGGTTAGTTTCTGTACTTTTGGTGATGGTGACAGTCATGTCACTTCTGTCTGGCTGTGGCAGGAAAAGTACGGAAAAAGAAGATGCAGAAACCATCACCGTGTATTTATGGACTACAAAGCTGTATGAAAAATATGCGCCATACATCCAGGAACAGCTTCCGGATATCAACGTTGAATTTGTAGTAGGCAATAATGATCTGGATTTCTATCGTTTTCTGGATGAAAACGGTGGATTGCCGGATATTATAACTTGCTGCAGGTTTTCCCTCCATGATGCAAGTCCCCTGAAGGACAGCTTGATGGATCTTTCCACAACCAATGCTGCAGGTGCTGTCTATGATACATACCTTAACAGTTTCAGAAATCAGGATGGCAGCGTAAACTGGCTTCCTGTGTGTGCAGATGCCCATGGCTTTGTAGTGAACAAAGATCTTTTTGAAAAGTATGATATTCCTCTTCCAACAGATTATGAAAGCTTCGTTTCTGCCTGCCAGGCATTTGATGAGGTGGGTATCCGTGGGTTTACTGCAGACTATTACTATGATTATACCTGTATGGAAACATTGCAGGGTCTGTCTGCATCAGAGCTGTCTTCTGTGGATGGACGTAAGTGGCGTACCATCTACAGTGACCCGGACAATACAAAGAGAGAAGGTCTGGACAGTACCGTCTGGCCGGAGGCTTTTGAACGTATGGAGCAGTTTATTCAGGATACAGGGCTGAGCCAGGATGATCTGGATATGAATTATGATGATGTGGTTGAGATGTACAAAAGTGGTAAGCTTGCCATGTATTTCGGCAGTTCTGCCGGTGTAAAAATGTTCCAGGATCAGGGCATTAACACAACATTCCTGCCATTCTTTCAGCAGAACGGCGAAAAGTGGCTGATGACTACACCATATTTCCAGATAGCTTTAAACCGTGACCTGACAAAGGATGAAACACGTCGGCAGAAAGCAATGAAGGTACTGAGCACAATGCTTTCAGAGGATGCGCAGAACCGGATCATTTATGATGGGCAGGATCTGTTAAGCTATAGCCAGGATGTGGATTTCCGGCTTACGGAATATCTGAAGGATGTGAAACCTGTGATTGAAGAAAACCATATGTATATCCGTATTGCGTCAAATGACTTTTTTTCCATTTCCAGGGATGTGGTGTCTAAGATGATCTCAGGGGAATACGATGCAGAGCAGGCTTATCAGTCATTTAATACCCAGCTTCTTGAAGAAAAATCCACTTCTGAGGATATTGTGCTGGATTCAAAGAAAACTTATTCCAATCGTTTCCATACCAGCGGAGGCAATGAAGCCTATTCTGTTATGGCAAACACTTTGCGCGGTATTTATGGGACGGATGTGCTGATTGCAACAGGAAACAGCTTTACGGGAAATGTACTGAAGGCCGGTTATACAGAAAAAATGGCGGGCAACATGATTATGCCAAACGAGCTTTTCGCTTACAGCAGCGAAATGAGTGGGGCAGAACTGAAGGAAACGGTCAGAAACTTCGTAGAAGGCTACCAGGGAGGCTTTATCCCCTTTAACCGCGGCTCTCTGCCTGTGTTCAGTGGTATTTCTGTAGAAGTCACGGAAACGGATGATGGTTATACATTGAGTAAAGTTACAAAGAATGGAAAACAGATTCAGGACAAGGATGCTTTTACTGTGACCTGCCTTGCAGCACCACAATATATGGAAGCTTATGCGGCAGAGGAAAATATTGCATTTGACGGAGGGGATACCTCTGTGGAAGATACCTGGACAACATATGTTTCAGATGGTAATGCCATTCTTGCAGAGCCTGAAGACTACATTACTCTGAGGTGAGAAGAATGGATGTTAAGAATCATAATACAAACAGAAAGAAACGGGTTGTGAGAAAACGATGGAATGCAGCAGTTCTTATTGCCCTATTCGTTGGAATCCTTTTGACTGTTTTCCAATATTTGGGGTTTGTATCGAAGACTGTTTATGAGGAAAGTGTTTCTCACCTGACAGAAATTTTTCATCAGTCTGATAATATGCTAAGTGAGCTGACAAATAAGAATCTGACTTATCTCCATATATGGGGGGAATATCTGCAGAATACTTCCGATGAAAGTGAAATTCGTGAGTATATAGAGAAAGCACAGGAAGATGCAGGCTTTTTAGATTTTTATTTCCTGTCAGCGGACGGGAACTATAAGATGGTAACAGGTGAAACCGGCTATCTGGGATTACAGGAAAATATTGAAGATGAGATCCGGAAGGGAAATGATGTGATAACCAATGCAACAGTTCCCGGAAAATCCCAGCTCCTTGTTTTTGCCACTCCCAAGCCTCATGGAAGTTATCAGGGCTTTGAATATGATGCAATTGCCATTGCCTATGAAAACTCAGATATCGTAAATGTGCTGAATATTTCTGCTTTCAATGGAAATGCCCAGAGTTATGTGGTTCATCCGGATGGTCGTGTTGTTGTGGATCATTCTTCTGATTCATGGGGAGAGGTGTATAATTTCTTTGGGATTCTGAGAGAGCACTCCAATATGTCTGAAAAAGAGATCCTTAAACTTTCAGAAGAGTTTAAGGAAGGACATACAGATGCAATGCTGATAAATCTGGATGGAAAGGATTACTATCTGGTCTATGAGAAATCCAAACCTCAGGACTGGATCTTTCTGGGACTTGTCCAGGCTGACATCGTTAATGCCAGTATGAATGTTCTGCAGCGTAGCACTATGCTGCTTGTAAGTGCAATAGCGGTGTGTGTTGCCGGTCTTTTTATTGGAATTATTCTCTGGAAAAACAAGGTAAACCTGAAGAGAAAGGATACGGAGATTCTTTACAGGGACGAGCTGTTTCAAAAGCTGTCAATGAGTGTGGATGACGTTTTCCTGATGCTGGATGCCAAAACATATAAAGCAGATTACGTCAGTCCCAATGTGGAAAAACTGCTGGGAATTAAAGTAGAACAGATCCGTAAAGATATTTGTGTTCTGGGAAAACTGTATCCTAAGGATGTTGAAGATCCGGAGAAGAATTATCTGGAAGAAATCCAGGTTCATGAGCAGCAGGAATGGGATTTTGAATATGTTCATCAGAAAACAGGAGAACACCGCTGGTTTCATAATGTTGCAATGGGCAGCGAGGTAAACGGAAAAAAGAAATATATCCTGGTTCTGTCAGATCGTACCTCTGACAGAAAAATGAATCAGGCGCTTTCTGAGGCGGTTCGCTCTGCGGAGACTGCAAACAAGGCAAAGAGCACCTTCCTTTCCAATATGTCTCATGATATCCGGACACCAATGAATGCAATCATTGGTTTTACCACATTGGCTGTAAGCAACATTGATGATAAAGAAAGGGTACGGGATTATCTGGGTAAGATTCTTTCCTCCAGTAATCATTTGCTCTCACTGATCAATGATATCCTGGATATGAGCCGTATTGAGAGCGGAAAGATTCATCTGGAAGAAACGGAAGTCAGTCTGTCAGAGGTTCTTCATGATCTGAAAACCATTATCAGCGGACAGATCCATGCGAAACAGCTGGAGCTTTACATGGATGTCATGGATGTTACCAATGAGGATGTTTATTGTGACAAGACGAGGCTGAATCAGGTGCTGCTGAATCTTTTGTCCAATGCGATCAAGTTTACTCCTGCAGGCGGAACCGTTTCTGTCCGGCTGAGAGAGTATCCGGGTACACAGAGAGGCTGTGAACTGTACGAAATCCGGGTAAAGGATAACGGAATCGGCATGAGTCAGAAATTTGTACAGAAGATCTTTTCTCCTTTTGAGAGAGAGCGGACTTCCACTGTGAGCAGGACTCAGGGTACAGGGTTGGGCATGGCCATTACCAAAAACATCGTGGATATGATGGGCGGAACCATTGAGGTTCAGACAGAACAGGGCAAAGGTACTGAATTTATTATCCGTCTGCCATTGCGGATCCAGCCTGAGAATCACCGTATAGAGAAAATCGCAGAACTGGAAGGTCTGAAGGCATTGGTAGTAGACGATGATTTCAATACCTGTGACAGTGTGACTAAGATGCTTGTAAAGGTTGGAATGCGTTCGGAATGGACACTCTCCGGTAAGGAGGCTGTTCTCCGCGCACGGCAGTCTGTGGAAATGGGTGATGCATTCCACGCTTATATCATTGACTGGCGTCTGCCGGATATGAACGGCATTGAAGTTACCCGTCAGATCCGCAGTCTTGGTGACGATACGCCGATCATTATCCTGACTGCTTATGACTGGTCAGATATTGAAGTGGAAGCCAGGGCAGCCGGGGTGACTGCATTCTGTGCCAAACCTATGTTTATGTCAGATATCAGAGAGACTCTGATGGCTGCAATCGGCCAGAAGCAGGCTGAGGCAGAGGATAATATTCTTCCGGCAGCAGATTCAGATTTCAGAGACAGGCGCATACTGCTTGTGGAAGATAATGAACTGAACCGTGAAATTGCAGTAGCGCTCCTTAGTGAATATGGTTTTCAGGTTGATACAGCGGAAGATGGAGCAGAGGCTGTGGAGAGAGTCAGGAATTCAAGGCCCGGGGATTATGATCTGGTGCTTATGGATGTGCAGATGCCTGTAATGAATGGATATGAGGCTACTGAGCGGATCCGTTCACTGGATGATCCTTCACTGGCGGGAATTACAATCCTTGCCATGACTGCCAATGCTTTTGATGAGGACAGAAAGAAAGCCCTGAAATGTGGTATGGATGGATTCTTATCCAAGCCAATAGTTATTGAGGAATTGATCAGTACATTACAGAAGAATCTGGATCAGGTGTCAGGAGTATAAGAAAAGCCACATAAATAAAGGAAATAGAAGAATGAATAAAAGTAAAAAAAACTTAGCTGTATTATGCACAGCTATGTTTGTAATCATGGGAATGTGGGTGATGTTATCAGTACACTGCCAGGCTGCTGAGACGAATAATGATGAAAAACAACAGCCGCAGACCATCCGTATCGGGTCGTTTGAGGATACCTTCAATTATATCGACAAAAATGGTGTCAGACGGGGTTATGGATACGAGCTCATGCAGGCTCTGGCAGGTTATACCGAATGGAAATTTGAGTATGTGAAATGTGACTGGTCTGACTGTTTTGATAAGCTTGAAAATGGTGAGATTGATATCATGGGTGATATCTCTTACACCGATGAACGTGCACAAAAGATGCTTTTCCCGGATGAACCGATGGGTGAGGAAAAATATATCCTTTATGCTGATTTATCGGATATGGATATTGAAACCTCTGATTTTAAGTCGCTGGATGGAAAACGTGTAGGCGTGCTCTTAGGCACAGAACCTGAAATCATGCTGACAGAATGGGAAAATAAGAATGGCATACATACAGAACATGTAAATGTGAATAATAATGATGATGTCGAAAAGAAATTAGCAAATCATGAGATCGACTGTTTTGTATCTCTGGAGGAATCCATCTGGTCTGAACAGGGAATATCATCTGTTACAACTATTGGAAAATCCGGCATATATTTTGCAATAAATAAAGAGCGCAGCGATATCAAGACGAAGCTGGACTATGCTATGCGTCAGCTTGATCAGGACAGCCCTTTTTTTAAAGTAGATCTGTATAAGAAGTATTTTACGCTTGATTATATTCAGGTACTTACAGGTAAAGAAAAGGTCTGGGTGGAAGAGCATGGAGGTATCCAGATAGGATTTTTGAACAATGATCCGGCAATCTTTTCCATGGATAAAGAGACTGGAAAACTTACCGGTATGCTGGCGGAATATATCTCCTATGCCAAAGATTGTCTGGGAAATCAGACACTGGAATTTAATATACAGGCATATGATAATTATGATGAAATAATTCAGGCGCTGCAGAATCGTGAGATTGACATGATTTTTTATGCCGGCAGGAATCCATATTTTGCAGAACAAAACGGATATGCACTTACAAACACAGCCTGGACTTACAGTTTGATGGCGGTAACTGATGAGAAAAACTTTGATGAGGATAGGGTGTATACAGTAGCTGTGCAAAAGGAAAAAGAAGCCTTGAAACAGTATATTGCTTTCAGCTATCCACAATGGAAGATTGTAGATTGTGATTCGCTTGACGATGCTGCAGATATGGTCATACAGGAAAAAGCAGACTGTTTCCTCATGGGAGCAAGCCAGGCGCTGATATATGATAACAGACAAAATTTCAAGAGTTTTCCACTTACAAAAACAATGGAGGCATGCTTTGCAGTAAGAGGCGGAGAAGGAAGCCTTTTATCAATACTGAATAAAACCTTAAAGGCTATGCCATCTGATATGCTTACAAGTGCACTTGCTATCTATGACAGTACTGTAGATAAGGTAACATTTTCTGATTTTTTAAAAGACAACATACTTGCTTTTTTTGTCACGGCAGGATTTTTCGTATTCAGCATCATTAGTATTATCCTCGTACTTTTACGGAAGGCAAGAAAAGCAGAAGCTGCCGCAAAGCTTGCTGCAAATGATACACAAAAACTTAATGAGAAACTGGAAATCGCTTTGAAAAAAGCAGAGGATGCCAGTCTCGCAAAGACCAGTTTTCTTAACAATATGTCACATGACATCCGTACTCCTATGAATGCGATTCTGGGATATGCACAGCTTATGGAGGATGAACTGAAAGAAAAGGATTTGCCTGAAACTTCAGAATACTTAAAAAAACTGCAGCAGTCAGGAAATCTTCTTCTGTCAATCATAAATAATGTATTGGATATGGCCCGGATTGAGAGCGGAAGGATGGAGATTGATGAGAATTACTGCCGGATTGAAGATGTCTGGAAATCTTTGTTTGCAGTATTTGATGAGAAAGCAAGGAAAAAGAATATTTCGCTTCATTACACGATGAATGTAGAGCATGAGCATGTATTGACAGATGTTACCAAGGTAAAAGAAATATTGGTCAATATTCTGAGCAATGCTATAAAATATACTCCAGCAGGTGGTTCTGTTATGGTATATGTAGATGAATTACCTTGTGATGAGTCTGGATACATGATAGTGAGGATCAGAATCAGCGATACCGGAATCGGTATGAGTCAGGATTATCTGACAAAGATTTTCGAAGCATTCACGCGTGAGAAGAACACCACAAAGAGCAAAATCGCAGGAACCGGACTGGGAATGTCAATTGTCAAGAAATATGTTGAACTGTTTGGTGGAACAATAGATGTAGAGAGTGAGCTTGGAAAGGGCAGTACTTTTACAGTTACACTGAAACATAAGATAGCGGATGAAAACTATTATGTAAAAAATTATGCTGAAAATCCAGAAACATATAGTGAAATCCTTAAAGACAGGAAAATCCTTCTGGCAGAGGATAATGATCTGAATGCAGAGATTGCTGAGGCAATACTTGAACGTGCCGGTCTTAAGACAGAGCGTGTGGAGGATGGCATTCAGTGTGTAAATAAGATAGAAAAAATGCCGGCAGGCACATATGATATGATCCTGATGGATATTCAGATGCCGAAAATGAACGGTTATAAAGCAACACAGGCAATCAGACGCCTGCCAGATAAGGATAAAGCATACATACCGATCGTTGCAATGACAGCAAATGCATTTGAAGAAGATAAGAGAGATGCTATTGCAGCCGGAATGAATGGTCATATCGCGAAGCCAATCCAGGTTGATAAACTGCTCTCGACATTGGCGGAAGTCTGGGGAAAGGAGATGACAGATGAAACGGATTGCCATATGTGATGATAATGAAAGATGATTTTGCTCAGGCGAGAGATATGCCTGAAATTGAATCGAAAATGAGGCAGCGGAAAATCCGTTGCCTCATTTCATTGAGTGGATGTTTTGCAATGGGGTAAAAGAAAATAGACATAAAGCTTGAGTAATGATGACAATTTCATACGGTTTTGTTATAATATTTTTTATCACATAATGTTTTTTATACAATACAATGGTATAAGTACGCGTCTTTCTTTGCTCTTGCAGAAAGACATTTTCGTATATAACGAACAAAATGTCACCGGGTACTTATGATCTGATACTTATGGATATCCAGATGCCAAATATGGATGGCTATCAGGCAGCCCAGTGTATCCGGCATTTAGATGATAAGATGAAGGCAGAGATCCCGATCATTGCAATGACAGCAAATGCCTTTGCAGAAGACAGGAAAAGAGCATTTGATGCAGGCATGAATGGACACATTGCAAAACCCATTGATATGGAGAAACTGGGAGCGGCCATTCTTTCTGTATTGAAAAAACAGGAAAGCTTACAGAATGGAAAGAACAACAGCATGAACGCAAACAGACTGCGTTCATGAGCAAGAAGCGAAAGCAGATTGCGAATGTCCGCTTTAATGGAACATAAGAGAGAAAGAATGAACAGAAAAATAGAAAAACGGATAGGAAAAAAAGATAAGAAAAAAAGATTATGTTTGAGCATTTTAGTACTTATCATGTTACTTTTTGTACCGCTTTCTGCTTATGCGTCAGAAATTAAAAGTGACGGGAAAACAACTCAGGGAATAGAGGAAGAGAATAAAACAGTGAGAGTTGGGTATTTCCCATATGCCAATTTTCAGGAAGGCGGCTATGGGGAACACAAGCAGGGAGCAGGCTATGAGTATCTCCAGAAGATTTCTTATATAACCGGCTGGAAGTATGAATATGTCTATGGCTCATTTAAAGAGTGTCTGGATATGCTGGCAGATGGAGAAATAGATATACTTGGAAGTGTCAGTTATACACCGGAAAGAGCAGAAGCTATCGATTTTTCGACCTATGCAGAGGGAACAGAACGATATTGGATCTATACCCGGGAAGATCATACAGATCTTACGGGTGGTGATCCAAAGCAGATGAATGGCTGTCGTATTGGTGCAGCAGATGGAAGCTATCAGAAAGAACTTCTGGAAAAATGGCTGGACAGCAATCAGATCCAGGCAGAGGTGGTTGTCTGTAAAGGCTATGATGAAATGATAGAAAAACTGGATGCAGATGAACTGGATGCACTTGTGGTCCCGGCACTGTCTGTCAACAGCGATTTTATTGCCATTGCCAATATCGGTGCAAGTGACTGTTATTTCGGTGTATCAAAATCCAGACCGGATCTGTTAAAGGAATTAAATTCTGCCCTGGAAGAAATCAACAATACAGAAACGGACTACAGCAGCAAGCTGTATGCCCGTTATGAAGGAAAAGCGGTTATAAATTATGTGCTCAACAAGGAAGAAAAACAATGGCTGGATGCACATGAAAACACAATCCGTGTGGGATACCTAAAGGATAATCTCCCTTTTTGTGGTGAAGAAAATGGAAAACTGACAGGAATCCTTGGAACCGTTCTGGATACGGTTCAGGAAAAATATAAAATTACGATCAAGGCAGTTCCATGTTCCACGGGAGTAGAGATGAATGAGACATTGCAATCTGGAAAAATAGATATTGCAGGTCCTATCCTTCAGGATTTTTATACACAGGAACAGTTTCAGGTGGTTTTGACGGATGAAATCTTTGATATTACACCGGTTGTTATTTACAAAGGAAATGAATATAGCAGCAGTCTCACTACAATCGCAGCGACAGAGACTTCACTGTATTCTGAATTGATGGTGTCCCTTCTTTTTCCAGACGCAGAGATCAAACTGTATGACACACAGGAAGAATGCCTGGAAGCAGTGGCAAATGGAAAAGTGGGAGCAACTGTTATTCCATCTTCAAAGATCAATCTTCTTAATGAAAGTTCACTGACCAGAAGTCTGTCATTTGCAGAGATGGCAAAACGGCAGGAATTAGCGATGTTCACGACGAGAGAAAACAGAAGAGCAGCTACCATTATCAATAAAGCAATTGAGCAGTCCTCCAATATTTTGAATGGTGTTGTCCTTGCGCAGAACTCTGTTTCGGAAAAGAAAATGACCTTGCAGGATGTCCTTGCAGAGTATGCAGGTGTAGGAATTGTGGTTTCATTAGTGATTATTTTTGTACTACTTCTTCTGGTTTATTCCCTTTCAGTAAGCAGAAAAAAAACAGATGGAAGCCCTGAAAGAAGCACAGAATGCAAATGCGGCGAATATTGCAAAAACGACGTTTCTGAACCATATGTCCCATGATATCAGGACACCAATGAATGCAATTATTGGATTCACGGATATTGCCATGAAGAGGAAACCGGACAAAGAAGTGGAGAATTGCCTGAAAAAGATCAGGCAGAGCTCAGAATATCTGATGACACTGATTAACGATGTGTTGGATATCAGCCGCATTGAAAGCGGTAAACTGGAATATAAACCAGTACGGGTAGATCTCAGGGATATGATAAATACTGTTTTGTCGATTGCAAGGGGATATACGGAAAGCCGTGATCTTAATTTTTATGTTTCAAGAGAAGAACTAAAAACTCCTTATGTGATGGCAGATGAACTCAGAATCAGGGAAGTATTGCTCAACATTATCAGCAATGCAGTCAAATTTACAAAAGACGGAGGTACTATTTCATTTGTTGCAAAAAACTGTCCGGGTAATGATGAGCACCATATGATTGTACGCTATTGCATATCGGATACCGGAATTGGTATGAGTGAAGAGTTTCAGACCAGGATATTTGATGAGTTCAGTCAGGAAAATAATGGGGCAAGAACCAGTTATAAGGGAACCGGACTGGGAATGGCGATTGCTAAGAAATATGTAGATCTTATGGGTGGAAAAATTGAGGTCAGCAGCAGACAGGAGGTTGGCTCAACATTTACGGTAGAAATCCCCCTGCTTATAGCAGAACAGGTACAAGCTGAAGAGAAAGAAAAGTTAAGGAAAGATATAGATTTACATGGTTTGCATGTCCTTTTGGCAGAGGATAATGATTTAAACGCCGAGATAGCAGTATCTCTATTGGAAGAACAAGGGATGATTATAACCAGAGCTGCCGATGGGAAATCAGCCCTGGCACAGTTTTGCAATACAGCTCCGGGGACTTTTGATCTGATCTTGATGGATATTATGATGCCTGAAATGAATGGATATGAAACGACAAAAGCTATCAGAAATCTGCCGGACCGTCCGGACGGAAAGGAGATTCCTATTATTGCAATGACGGCAAATGCATTTGCAGAGGATGTACAGGCTGCTTTGAATGCCGGGATGGATGATCATGTGGTGAAGCCGGTTGATATGAGTATTCTAATATCCGCCATCAGCAGATTCCGGGGACGGTGTTTTTGATTGTGCTACCTTTTCTGCAAAAGTATAACTGACCTTTCCAAGAAGATCAGTTAACCGGTGCGGACAAGTCTTAGAAGCTGTTCCTCAAGAATATAAGTTTGGTTGTGCTGTTCATTTTCCTTTTTCTGATAAGTTTCTTCCAAAAGAAGAGAGGCATCTGACATAACGTCACCCTCAGACAATGCCTGTCCGACAGAAGTAAGCTCTTCAAGTGAAAGCAGCTCTTCGTGCAGACAATAGTTGAGGAAGATACATTTCTTTAACAGAGAACTCAGAGACAGACACGGAATCTGACGGAGAAAAGAATTAAAGTCAGAGTGAATGTCATGTTTCTTCTATAAAGGAGTCTTATTTTAACAATGAATCGGCCGCAGAAACCATACAGCAACGAGTAATGTCTTCTGCCGCAGGAACGGCGAGCCATATTCCAGTCAAACCAAATTTCAAAGGCAGTACAATCAGAAATAAAAGTAATAGTAGGAATGAACGTAAAAATGTGATCAGACCGGAGAAATATCCTTTTCCATATGCCATCATTCGAATTGCAGCAAAAATATTAATTCCTGAAAATAGAAAACCAAGTCCATAAACTCTCATTCCGGACACTGCAATAGGAAATACAGGGCTGGATGTATCTGCGAAACCGGATACAGCAACTGGAGTAAGAAAGTAGGTCAGTGCATAAATGATGATCGGAGCTACTGCGAAAAAGCGACGAGCATAGCTTTCCAGTTTTCGGCAAATTCTTATTTTTCGGTCGCCATACGCATAACTCAGAGGTGGTGCCATGCCCATAGAAAAGCCAAAGTAGACACCGATAAACAAAAACTGCAGATACATGATGATGGAAACTGCGGCGACACCGTCTTCACCGGCAAAGGAGAGTGCAGTGCGGTTAAATACGATGGTTGTAACTGCAATAGCAAGTTGATTGACAAATTCGGATGCACCATTTAGCATACAATGCATGGCTTGTGCGCCCAGCTAAGGGTGTGTAGTCAAGCCGGCGGGAATATG
>ERZ791614.1074-NODE-1074-length-14992-cov-4.500100_pt1 | contig 14992 bp, 9 predicted proteins | sample MGYA00510274_ERZ791614 | MGnify/ENA primary metagenome ERZ791614 (study PRJEB30046, sample SAMN00715221) | human gut metagenome | study: EMG produced TPA metagenomics assembly of the A metagenome-wide association study of gut microbiota in type 2...
CGTCGTGTCCCGCATCCTCCCGCGCGAGGATATGCCGTACCTGCCGGACGGCACGCCGCTCGATATCGTCCTCAACCCGCTGGGCGTGCCTTCCCGTATGAACATCGGTCAGATGCTCGAGGTGCATCTGGGCTACGCCGCGCAGGCGCTCGGCTGGAAGGTCGCAACGCCGGTCTTCAACGGCGCAAACGAGGTCACCATCCGCGAGACGCTCAACAAGGCCGGCCTGCGTGAGGACGGTAAGAGCGTGTTGTACGACGGCCGCACCGGCCAGAAGTTTGATAACGACGTCACGGTCGGCTGGGTCTACTTCCTCAAGCTCCACCACCTCGTCGATGATAAGATCCACGCCCGCAGCACCGGCCCCTACAGCCTCGTCACGCAGCAGCCGCTCGGCGGCAAGGCGCAGTTCGGCGGCCAGCGCTTCGGCGAAATGGAAGTCTGGGCGCTCGAGGCCTACGGCGCGGCTTACACCCTGCAGGAGATCCTGACGGTGAAGTCCGACGACGTGACCGGCCGCGTTCGCACGTACGAAGCCATCGTCAAGGGCGAGAACATCCCGCAGCCGGGCGTGCCGGAGTCGTTCAAGGTGCTCATCAAGGAGCTGCAGTCCCTGTGCCTGGATGTGCGCATCCTCGACGAGAACGGCGACGAGATCGAGCTCAAGGACGACGAGGACGATTACATCCCGGGTATGCGCGATGAGATGTCCTACAAGTCCGACGATGATGAGATCACCGGCAGCGGCTTCACGATCGAGGACGTACCGGTCGAGGAAGATGACAGTCTCGGCGCGTTCGGCGATGCTGGCGACGATGACTACACGGACGATTCTGATAAGGAGGAGGAATAAAACATGAGCTACACCCCGTTTGATGCAATTCAGATCGGCATTGCCTCCCCTGAAATGATCCTTTCCTGGTCCTCCGGCGAAGTGAAAAAGCCCGAGACCATCAACTACCGCACGCTCAAGCCCGAGCGTGACGGCCTGTTCTGCGAGCGCATTTTCGGACCCACGAAGGACTGGGAGTGCCACTGCGGCAAGTATAAGAAGATCCGCTACAAGGGTAAGATCTGCGACCGCTGCGGCGTCGAAGTCACGCGCGCAAAGGTTCGCCGCGAGCGCATGGGCCATATCGAGCTGGCCGCGCCCGTGAGCCACATCTGGTACTTCAAGGGCATCCCGTCGCGCATGGGCCTGATCCTGGATCTGACCCCGCGCGTGCTGGAAAAGGTGCTGTATTTCGGTGCGTATATCGTCACCGATCCCGGCATGACGCCGCTGCAGCGCTGCCAGATCCTGTCCGAAAAAGAGTACCGCGACATGCGCGAGAAGTATGAGGACGATTTCGAGGCCGGCATGGGCGCCGAGGCCATCAAGAAGCTCCTGCAGCAGATCGACTGCGCCAAGCTCTCCGAGCAGCTGCGCGCCGAGCTCGTGGAGGCCAGCGGCCAGAAGAAGGCGAAGATCGTCAAGCGCCTGGAGGTCGTCGAGGCATTCCACCGCAGCGGCAACCGTCCGGAGTGGATGATCATTGACATTCTGCCGGTCATCCCGCCCGAGCTTCGCCCCATGGTCCAGCTCGACGGCGGCCGTTTTGCCACGTCCGACCTCAACGACCTGTATCGCCGCGTCATCAACCGCAACAACCGCCTCAAGCGCCTCATGCAGCTCAACGCGCCGGACATCATCGTCCGCAACGAGAAGCGCATGCTGCAGGAAGCTGTTGACGCCCTGATCGACAACGGCCGCCGCGGCCGTGCCGTCACCGGCGCCAACTCCCGCGCGCTCAAGTCCCTGTCGGATATGCTCAAGGGCAAGCAGGGCCGCTTCCGTCAGAACCTGCTCGGCAAGCGTGTCGACTACTCCGGCCGAAGCGTTATCGTCGTCGGCCCGGATCTGAAGCTCTATCAGTGCGGCGTGCCGAAGGAAATGGCCATCGAGCTCTTCCGCCCGTTCGTTATGAAAAAGCTCGTCGAGGACGGTGTTGCCAACAACATCAAGTCCGCCAAGAAGATGGTCGACAAGCAGCGCACCGAGGTCTGGGACGCGCTCGAGGTCGTCATCAAGGATCATCCGGTCATGCTCAACCGCGCACCGACGCTCCACCGTCTGGGCATTCAGGCGTTCGAGCCCGTGCTGGTCGAGGGCCGTGCGCTCAAGCTGCACCCCCTGTGCTGCACCGCGTTCAACGCCGACTTCGACGGCGACCAGATGGCTATCCACGTCCCGCTGTCCGCGGAGGCGCAGGCCGAGGCGCGCATCCTCATGCTCTCGGCAAACAACCTTCTCCGCCCGCAGGACGGCCACCCCGTCACCGTGCCGACGCAGGATATGATCCTCGGCGCATACTACCTGACCTACGTTCGCCTCGGCAAGGCCGAGAAGGGCGCTGAGCAGGTGTTCGTGACCGATGCCGGCGATACCGATCTGCCGGTCAATGAGATCGTCGACGCGGACGACTTTGTCGCCGCGCACAAGAAGGCCGAGGCTGAGGGCGGCAAGCTCCCGAGCTATAAGCCGCTCAAGGTCTACCGCGACCCGAATGAAGCGATCATGGCCTATAACTACGGCGATGTCGGCCTGCACGCGCCGATCCTGGTGCGCGTGGCGCGCGAGGTCAACGGCGAGACGCTGCACCGCACGATCGAGACGACCGTCGGCCGCATCATCTACAACGAGCCCATCCCGCAGGATCTCGGCTACGTTGACCGCACCGACCCCGAGCACATGTTCGACCTCGAGGTCAGCTTCAAGGTCGGCAAGAAGCAGCTCGGCAAGATCATCGACCGCTGCATCGAGAAGCACGGCTTCACCGTTGCGACCGAAGTGCTCGATAACGTCAAGGCGCTCGGCTACAAGTATTCCACCATCGGCGCCATCACGATCTCCATCGCGGACATGACCGTCCCGGAGGAGAAGAAAACGCTCATCTCTGCCACGGAGAAGAAGGTCATTGCGATCGAGAAGAAGTACAAGCGCGGCTTCATCACCGAGGACGAGCGCTACCGTCTGGCCGTGTCCGAGTGGGAGAAGACCACGAAGGACGTCACGGCGGCCCTGCAGAACTGCCTCGATGAGTTCAACCCCATCTATATGATGGCGGACTCCGGCGCCCGTGGTTCCATGGCGCAGATCCGTCAGCTCGCCGGTATGCGCGGCCTGATCGCAAACACCGCCGGCAAGACCATCGAGATCCCGATCAAGGCCAACTACCGTGAGGGCCTGTCCGTCCTCGAGTACTTCATCTCGTCCCGAGGCGCCCGTAAGGGCCTGGCCGATACCGCACTGCGTACTGCCGACTCCGGTTATCTGACCCGTCGTTTGGTCGATGTCTCGCAGGAAGTCATCATCCGCGAGGATGACTGCGGTACGACCGACGGCATCATGGCCCGCGCCGTGTTCGACAAGGGACAGGAAGTCCAGAGCCTCGGCGAGAGCATCCACGGCCGCTACCCGGCCGAGCCCGTCGTGTCGCCCAAGACCGGCGAGGTGCTGTTCGATACCGACCATATGCTCATGCCCGACGATGCCAAGACGCTCGAAGAGCACGGCATCGAGGAAGTCAAGATCCGCAGCGTCATGACCTGTGAGGCGCGCAACGGCGTCTGCGCCAAGTGCTACGGCATCAACCTGGCCATCGGCCAGCCGGTCAACATCGGCGAGGCGGTCGGCGTTATCGCCGCCCAGTCCATCGGCGAGCCGGGCACGCAGCTGACCATGCGTACGTTCCACACCGGCGGCGTCGCCGGCGACGATATCACGCAGGGCCTTCCGCGTGTTGAAGAGCTGTTCGAGGCGCGCAAGCCGAAGAAGATGGCCACCCTCGCCGAGATCCCTGGCGTCGTCAGCATTGAGGAGACGAAGAAGACCTCCATCTATGCGGTCACGGTCACGAACCCGGTCGACGGCGAGACCGTCACGTACAACCTGCCGTACTCCGCCGGCATTCTGGTCGCCAACGGCGACACGGTCACGAAGGGCCAGCCGCTTTCGAACGGCGCGTACAGCCCGCACGACGTGCTGCGTATCTGCGGCGTCGATGCCTGCCGGCAGTATATCATTCAGGAAGTCCAGAAGGTCTACCGTCAGCAGGGCGTTGACATCAACGATAAGCACATCGAGATCATCGTCCGTCAGATGATGCGCAAGGTCCGTGTCGACGATTCCGGCAGCACGAACCTGCTGTCCGGCGCCATTGTGGATCTGCATGAGTTCCGCGCGGCCAACCGCGCGATCGCCGAGCGCATCGCGGCAGGGGAGACCGAGCTCACGCCCGCGACGGCTGAGCATGTCCTTATGGGCATCACGAAGGCGTCGCTCGCCACGGAGAGCTTCCTGTCGGCCGCGTCCTTCCAGGAGACCACGAAGGTGCTGACCGATGCCGCCATCAAGGGCAAGATCGACCACCTCGTCGGCCTGAAGGAGAACGTCATCATCGGCAAGCTCATTCCCGCCGGCAGCGGCCTTGCCTGCTACCGCAACTTCGAGACGAATGAGGAGCCGGCAGTCCCCGCGGAGCCGGAGGACGACGGCGTGGATCTGTCCGATCTCGCCAACATCTCCAACGCGCTTTAAACGACCAAATACCAACCGTTTCACCGGGATATGCAGGCATATCCCGGTGAAATTTTCGCTTCCGTCTTGAATAAAAATGCTTGACGAATCTTGTGCAATATGCTAAAATCCTATTTTGCGTGGGCGTGCGCCCACCGATTTGTCACGCCTGTGTAAAAAGCACAAAAATGGCCGGGATTTCCTGAAAATTTTCCGGCAGAATCACGGTTTATCCGATGCTGTTTTTTGGCATCGTATAAATAGATCCATTTTCGAGGAAAGGAGGAAAACCATGCCTACTTTTAACCAGTTGGTGAGAAAGGGCAGAGAGAAAGTCACCTACAAGTCCACGTCTCCCGCCATGCAGAAGGGCCTCAACACCCTGAAGAACCGCGAGACCAATCTGAGCGCACCTCAGAAGAGAGGCGTCTGCACTGCCGTGCGTACCTCTACCCCCAAGAAGCCGAACTCCGCGCTTCGTAAGATCGCCCGTGTGCGTTTGACCAACGGCTACGAGGTAACCGCCTACATCCCGGGCATCGGTCACAACCTGCAGGAGCATAGCGTCGTTATGATCCGCGGCGGCCGTGTCAAGGATCTTCCTGGCGTTCGTTACCACATCATCCGCGGCACGCTCGATACGCAGGGCGTTTCCGGACGTATGCAGGCCCGTTCCAAGTACGGTGCCAAGCGGCCGAAGGCAGGAAAGAAGTAAGTTCCAACAGCAAATTTTGCCCTGTTGTTAACTGATATATATGTATTCGTTAACCTCGGGGCGCAGACGGAGATGCACCGCATCTTCGAGTACCTGTGAAGTCATTTTTTAATGAAGGAGGGAAGTATAGTGCCCAGAAGAGGTAACGTTCCCAAAAGAGAAATTTTGCCGGATCCGATGTACAACAGCGTTCTGGTGACCAAGCTCATCAACAGCGTGATGCTCGACGGCAAAAAGGGTGTTGCTCAGAAGGTCGTGTACGATGCTTTTGACATCATCAAGGAAAAGACCGGCAAGGAACCGCTCGATGCGTTTACCGAAGCCATGAATAACATCATGCCGAGCCTCGAAGTCAAGGCCCGCCGCGTCGGCGGTGCGACCTACCAGGTTCCTATGGAAGTGCGTCCTGAGAGACGCCAGACGCTCGGCCTGCGCTGGCTGACCGGCTATGCCCGCAAGCGCAGCGAAAAGACCATGAAGGAGCGCCTCGCAGGCGAGATCATGGATGCCTGCAACAACACCGGCGCTGCTGTGAAGAAGCGCGAAGACACGCACAAGATGGCCGAGTCCAACAAGGCGTTCGCGCACTTCCGCTGGTAATCTTCCGACTAGGAGCTATCAATTATGCCCAGACAATATTCCCTTGAAAACACAAGAAACATTGGCATCATGGCGCACATCGACGCCGGTAAGACGACCACGACGGAGCGCATTCTGTTCTACACAGGCGTCAACCACAAGCTCGGTGAGACCCATGAAGGCACCGCCACCATGGACTGGATGGCGCAGGAGCAGGAGCGCGGCATCACGATCACGAGCGCTGCAACCACTTGCTTCTGGAAGGGCAACCGCATCAATATCATCGACACCCCGGGCCACGTCGACTTCACCGTTGAGGTCGAGCGCAGCCTGCGCGTGCTCGACGGCTGCGTGACGGTCCTTTGCGCCAAGGGCGGCGTTGAGCCGCAGTCCGAGACGGTCTGGAGACAGGCTGACCATTACAATGTTCCCCGCATGATCTACATCAACAAGATGGATATCATGGGCGCAAATTTCTACAACGTTGTCGACATGGTGCACGAGCGCCTGCGCTGCAACGCTGTTCCGATCCAGCTGCCGATCGGCTCCGAGGCGGACTTCCGCGGCATCATCGACCTGCTCGAGATGAAGGCGGACGTCTACTACGACGATCTTGGCAAGGATATGCGCGTCGAGGAGATCCCCGAGGACATGCGCGCCGAGGCCGAAGAGTACCGCACGCAGCTCCTTGAGGCCGTCGCCGATTTCGACGACGAGATCATGGAGATGTATCTGGAAGGTGAGGAAATCCCCACCGAAATGATCAAGGCGGCCATCCGCAAGGCCACGACGCAGGTCAAGTTCGTCCCGATCGTGTGCGGCACGTCCTATAAGAACAAGGGCGTGCAGAAGCTGCTGGACGCCATCGTCGATTATATGCCGTCCCCGCTGGACATCCCGCCGATCACCGGCACGGTGCCCAAGACGGATGAGGTCGAGCACCGCGCCGCGGATGATTCCGCGCCGTTCTCCGCTCTGGCCTTCAAGATCATGACCGACCCCTACGTCGGCCGTCTGGCGTTCTTCCGTGTCTATTCCGGCACGATCGAAGCCGGCAAATCCGTCCTGAACTCCACCAAGGGCCAGCGCGAGCGTCTGGGCCGCATCCTTTTGATGCACGCCAACCACCGCGAGGATATCACGCAGGTGTATTCCGGTGACATTGCGGCGGCGGTCGGTCTCAAGAATACGACGACCGGCGACACACTCTGCGACGAAAAGTACCCGATCGTGCTCGAGTCGATGGAGTTCCCGGAACCGGTCATCCGCGTAGCAATCGAGCCCAAGACCAAGGCCGGGCAGGAGAAGATGGACATCGCCCTCGGCAAGCTTGCCGAGGAAGACCCCACCTTCAAGGCCTACACGGACGAGGAAACGGGCCAGACCATCATTGCCGGCATGGGCGAGCTCCATCTGGAGATCATCGTCGATCGCCTTCTGCGCGAGTTCCGCGTCGAGGCGAATGTCGGCAGACCTCAGGTCTCTTACAAGGAGACCATCACCAAGGCCGCTACGGTGGACACGCGCTACGCGCGCCAGACCGGCGGCAAAGGCCAGTTTGCACACGTCAAGCTCATGGTGGAACCCAACGAGCCCGGCAAGGGTTACGAGTTCATCAACCAGATCACCGGCGGTGCGATCCCGAAAGAGTTTATCCCCTGTGTGGATCAGGGCATCCAGGGCGCGATGCAGGCCGGCGTGCTTGCGGGCTACGAGGTCGTGGACGTGAAAGTCACGCTGCTCGACGGCTCGTATCACGAGGTCGACTCGTCCGAGATGGCGTTTAAGATCTGCGGCAGCATGGCATTCAAGGAGGCCTGCCAGAAGGCCGGCCCGACGCTCCTCGAGCCCATTATGAAGGTCGTCGTTACGGCGCCGGAAAGCTATATGGGCGACGTGATGGGCGATATCAATGCCCGCCGCGGCCAGATAGCCGGCACGGACATCCGCAACGGTGCGGCGATCGTCACGGCGAACGTGCCCCTGGCATCCATGTTCGGCTATGCGACCGACCTGCGCAGCAAAACGCAGGGCCGCGCGACCTACAGCATGGAGCCCAGCCACTTCGTAGAGCTGCCGAAGTCTCTTCAGGAGAAGATCATCCACGGCAGCAACTGACCTGCGCAACCGGCACAATGTGCCTTATAAGAAAGTAAGTCACAACATTATTTTAGAATTAGGAGGATATTCTAATGGCAAAGCAGATGTACAATAGAACCAAGCCCCATGTCAATATCGGCACCATCGGCCATATCGACCACGGCAAGACCACCCTGACCGCTGCGATCACCAAGGTTCTGTCCCTGGCTGACCCGAACAGCGCCGAGTTCGCTGCCTACGACCAGATCGATAAGGCTCCGGAAGAAAAGGCTCGTGGCATCACGATCAACACCGCTCACGTTGAGTACCAGACCGACGACCGCATCGGCGCCGACGGCACCGAGATCAAGGGCCGCCACTATGCGCACGTCGACTGCCCGGGCCACGCCGACTATATCAAGAACATGATCACCGGCGCTGCTCAGATGGACGGCGCGATCCTCGTTATCGCTGCTTCCGACGGCCCGATGGCTCAGACCCGTGAGCACCTGCTGCTCGCCCGCCAGGTTAACGTTCCGTACGTTCTGGTGTTCCTGAACAAGGTCGACCAGGTCGACGATCCCGAGCTGCTCGAGCTCGTCGAGATGGAAGTCCGTGAGCTGCTCGACAAGTACGACTTCCCGGGCGACGACACCCCGATCATCAAGGGCTCCGCTCTGAACGCTCTGATCTCCGAGTCCACCGATCCGAAGGCCCCCGAGTATGCCTGCATCTGGGAGCTCATGGACGCTGTTGACACCTGGATCAAGACTCCGGACCGTGCTGCTGACAAGCCGTTCCTGATGCCCATCGAGGACGTGTTCACCATCTCCGGCCGCGGCACCGTCGTTACCGGCCGTGTCGAGCGTGGCACCGTCAAGGTTGGCGATAAGGTTGAGATCGTCGGCATCAAGGACACCCAGGAGACCACCGTCACCGGCACCGAGATGTTCCACAAGACCCTCGAGTTCGCCGAGGCTGGTGACAACGTCGGCTGCCTGCTCCGCGGCATCGACAAGAAGGGCGTTGAGCGTGGCCAGGTCCTCGCTGCTCCGAAGTCCATCCACCCGCACACCAAGTTCAAGGGCCAGGTTTACGTCCTGTCCAAGGAAGAGGGCGGCCGTCACACCCCGTTCTTCAACAACTACCGTCCCCAGTTCTACTTCCGTACCACCGACGTGACCGGCGTCATCAACCTCCCCGAGGGCGTTGAGATGTGCATGCCCGGCGATAACGTCGACATGGACGTCGAGCTGATCACCCCGATCGCGATCGAGGTTGGCCTGCGTTTCGCTATCCGTGAAGGCGGCCGTACCGTTGGTTCCGGTGTTGTCATCGCCATCAACGAGTAATTTTCAGCATGCAAAATTCCTCTCCGGCATTTGCCGGAGAGGAATTTTTTGTTTTTCGACAAAATTGTTTCAAGCACGAAACTTTAATTACTTTTCAAATGCTTTTTTAAGAATTGCGGCCTGTATTTCATGGTAAAAAAGGCTCCTGGCTTCGCGCCGATGGGATGCGGACGCCTGTGTCCGACATTTTGCCGGCACCTTTTCCATGTATGTTTGCTTGGAACTTAAAGGAGGCAAAATTCCATGAAAAAATGCGCAAGACATTGAGCCTGATACTGGCCCTGGTGCTGGCATTCAGTCTCGCTGCTGTCCCGGCTTTCGCGGCAGACACCACGGAGGCGGAGACCAGCACATCCGACACGGCCTATGGCCAGCTGCACAACGGCCTGCTCAGTGAGATCCTGAGCCGGATCGACATCGCCAATGACGATAACTTCATTCATGGCATCGTGAACGTGGATGTGGGCGATCTGTTCAAGGACATCGCCAGCAACAATAACTACATGCACGGCATCATCACCATCACCGGCAACACGGTGAACATCAACTTCGGTCAGGTCATCGGCGACATTGCCGCCGGCGGCGCGAACAGCGCGGCCGCCCAGCAGGCGCTTGCCGAGATCCTGAAAGCTTTCGGTATGACGCAGACCGGCATCAATGCCATTCTGACGGGCATTGCCGGCAGCATCCTCACAAACGATCAGATCGCGCAGCTGCTGTCTCAGCTCATTTCTTCAGCGAATATGAACCTGAAGAACATTGTGACGATCATCTGTGCGCTCTACAACAGCCGCACCATCACGCTCCAGCAGGCGATGGCGCTGCTGGAAAAGTACATTTCCCAGATGGGGAACAACAGCGGCAGCGGCAACAACAGTGGCAGTGGCAACAACAGCGGCAGCGGCACCGGCACGGAGCCGGCGCAGTCGACCGGCCTGCTGGATACGACCAACCACAACGCCTATGTTTCCGGCCGTACCGCGACCACCTTTGTGCCCAACGGCACGCTCACGCGCGCCGAGGCGGCCAAGCTGCTCTATGAGCTCATGACCGCACAGGCGCACAAGCAGTATGACCGCAGCGACAATGGCTTCAGCGATGTTCCGGCCGGCAAGTGGTACGCGGTCGCGGTTAGCACGCTGGCCAATGCCGGCGCCATCAAGGGCTACAGCAACGGCACGTTCCAGCCGGGCAAGCCCATCACCCGCGCGGAATTCGTGACCATTCTGACCGGGATCTACGGTGCGAATACGTCCAAGGGCATGCCGTTTGCCGATGTAGGCAGCGCATGGTGTCATGATGCGGTCGCTACGGCCTATGCCAACGGCTGGGTCGGCGGCTATGCGGATGGCACGTTCCACCCGAACCAGACCATCACGCGCGCCGAGGCGGTGACTATCCTCAACCGCGTGCTTGGCCGCAGCTGCGACCTGACGTTCGTGCAGGCCAATGCGCAGGCAGCGTCGCACTTTACCGACGTCACGCCCGGCGCATGGTACTACGCCGCAGTCACCGAGGCCTCGGTCGGCCACACCTTTATGGAGCTGACCGGCATTGAGCGCTGGACGGCGCTCGCCTGAGCCCCAAGGCATCTGCTTGAACCCGAACGAAACCAAAACTCCCGGCACATTCGTGCCGGGAGTTTTTTCGCCCATTCACCGCAGACCGTGCATGAAGCCGTCCATCGCCGTCGCGTGGATGTCGCCGCCGATGACGCGGTTGCGGTAGACGAACAGCTGCGCGAGCACGGTGTCCGTCGAGCCCTCGTAGTTCGTCACGCGGTAGGTATAGGCTGTGCACGTCTCGCCGGCGTAAGTGGACAGGTCAAATCCCTGCTGCTTTTGCAGGGCGTTGTAATCGCTGAATACACCGCTGAACACACGCGGGATCACGATCTCCTGCGCCGTTTCCGTCACGGGATCCGCCTCCCAGCCGAGCGCCTGCAGATAGGCAATGCGCCCGTCCGTCGTCGTGACGTTGTAGTGCGCCGAGAGCACGCCGCCGTTGCTGCGCCAGATGACGGCCAGCGCCAGCAGCACGGCCAGACCGATGAGCGCATACACGACCGTCCGTCTTGTCCAGTGAAAGGATTTGAGTTTCATAACCACACCTCGGAACAAGCCTATTCAAATTTGCCGCCGGATATGTTATAATACGTCCAATGGCCGTAAAGGAGGGGCGCGCATGATCCGTCTGGACAAATATCTGGCCGATACCGGCGTCGCTTCCCGGCGCGAGGCCAAGGCGTATATCCGCCGCGGCGAGGTCACGGTCGACGGTGTGCCCGCCCGCGCGCCGGAGCAGAAGATCGCGGAGACCGCTGTTATCTGCCTGCGCGGACAGGTCCTGCGCTATCAGGCATATCATTACTATATGCTCCATAAACCCGCCGGCGTCCTCACCGCGACGGCCGACCGCAGTCAGCCGACGGTGCTCGATCTGTTCCCGCCGGACCTGCGGCGCTTCGGGCTCGTGCCCGCCGGGCGGCTCGATAAGGACACGACCGGCCTGCTGCTCGTTACGGACGACGGGGACTATGTCCACCGTGTCATCACGCCGAAAAAGCACGTGCCGAAGGTCTACTTCGCGCGCACGGATGGACAGCCCACGAGCGCGGATGTGGACCGCTTTGCACAGGGCGTTGTCCTCGGCGACGGGACGCAGTGCCTGCCCGCCCGGCTGGAGCTGCTGCCGGAGCAGGGGGGCTGCCGCGTCACGGTCTATGAGGGGAAATATCATATGGTCAAGCGGATGCTGGCCGGCTGCGGGACGCCCGTTTTGCAGCTGCACCGGCTGTCGATCGGGGCGCTGACGCTCGATCCCGCGCTGTCACCGGGCGCTTACCGGGAATTGCAGCCCGCTGAGGCGATGCTCGTTTTCTCGCTGCCAACTTCGTGATAATTTACAAAAGTTCGGGAAATTATCCGACTATCTCACGAAATTTCGAAAATTATTCACAAAAAACGACCATTTTTCTATTGAAAAATGCACATAAATCGGCTATTATGTAAAGTAGGAAATTGGTAGGTGCTGTGGGAGACTGCGGCGGCCGTTCGTAGGAGGAAAAGATATGTCGAGCAGAATTTTTCAGGGCGTGATCGTTCAGATGAAAGATGCCACCACGCGCTGCATTGGTGTTGTGGACGAGCAGGGGTTTGTCATTGCCTGCAGTGAGCTTTCGATGATCGGCTCGCGCCTGGATGACTTTCAGGCTGCGGTGGGTGAAGTGCAGGAGCAGCTGTTTGCAACGGACGCACGCACGTATAAGATTCTGTCTGCCAGCACGGCGCGTTTTGAGTATGCCGTGTTTGTCGAGGGCAATGACCAGACGGCGCGCAGCATCTGCATTCTCGCAGCCGTCGGCATGACGGAGGCCAGCACGAACTTTGAGGAAAAGCATAATAAGGCCGCCTTCGTCAAGAACATCATTTCGGACAACATTCTCCCCGGCGACGTGTATGTGCGCGCCAAGGAGCTGCATTTTACCACCGACGTGCCGCGCGCCGTGCTGCTGGTGCGTCAGGTGAACGTGACGGATATCGCCGTGCTCGAGCTGATTCAGAACATGTTCCCGGACCGGCAGCATGATTTTGTGCTCAGCGTGAGCGAGTCGGACATTGTCGTCATCAAGGAAATGACGCCGGACGAGACCTCGGAGGATGTCTGCGCGCTGGCCGAGAGCATTGAGCGCGCCGTGCACACGGAGCTGCACGTGCAGACGGTCATCGGCATCGGAACGACGGCCAACCACCTGCGCGAGCTGGCCGACCGCTATAAGGAGGCGCAGGTCGCCATCGAGGTCGGCAAGGTGTTTGAAAACGAGAAGCCGGTCATTCACTATGACAACCTCGGCATCGGCCGCATCATTTATCAGCTGCCGACGACGCTGTGCGAGATGTTCCTGTCCGAAGCGTTCAAGAAAAACCCCATCGAGGCGCTCGATGAGGACACGCTTGACACGATCAATCGCTTCTTTGAGAACAATCTCAACGTTTCGGAGACGGCGCGCAAGCTCTACGTCCATCGAAACACTTTGGTATACCGGTTGGAGAAAGTCAAGAAGATCACGGGCCTGGATCTGCGCGAGTTTGAGGATGCAATCCTCTTCAAGGTCGCGGTCATGGTAAAGCAATACCTCGATTCTCAGAACACTGCCAAGTTCTGAGACCTACCCGGGCGGGCGTAAGCCCAACATATTGGAGGACATCTTATGGTTCAAATGAACGATGTGAAGATGGTCTACGGGAACACGGAGGCTGCGGCTCTCAATGGGATCAGTTTTACGATCAACGAGGGCGAGTTTGTGTTTCTGGTCGGGCCGTCCGGCTCCGGCAAGACGACGATCATCAAACTGATCACCGGCGAGCTGAGCCCCACATCCGGACAGATCACGGTCAACGGCTTTGACATGCAGGGCATCAAGCGCCGCAAGCTGCCGAAGCTGCGCCGGACACTGGGCGTCATTTTTCAGGATTTCCGCCTGATCGACAAAATGACGGTGTATGAAAACGTTGCGTTTGCCATGCGCGTGGTGGGAGCTTCCAACAAGGAGATCCGCCGCCGCGTGCCGCAGGTGCTCGAGCTGGTCGGCCTGGCCGACCGGGAAAAGCGCTTTCCGGCGGAACTTTCCGGCGGCGAGCAGCAGCGCGTGGCCATCGCCCGCGCGCTCGTGAACAATCCGCGCATGATCATCGCGGACGAGCCGACCGGCAACCTCGACCCGGTGCGCAGTCTGGAGCTGATGCTGCTGCTGGAGAAGATCAACGAGCTCGGCACCACGGTCCTCGTGGTGACGCACGAAAAGGAACTGGTCGACGCTTTTTCCAAGCGCGTCATCTCCATCGACGCCGGAAGAGTCATCAGTGACGGATTGGACGGGTACTACGGATATGAAGCTGAATAGATTCAACTACCTGATAACGCAGGGCGTGAAAAACATCTTCACGCACGGTTTCATGTCCTTCGCGTCGATCACGATCATCATCGCGTGCCTGCTCATCATGGGCAGCTTTTCGCTGCTGACGCTCAACATCGACGCGAACATCGACCGCCTGCAAAATCAGAACGAGGTCATTGCCTACGTCGACGAGACGCTCTCGGAGGACGAGGCCCGGGCCATCGAGCCCCAGGTCGCCGCGGTGTCGAATGTCGCCACGGTCGAATTCGTCACGCGCGAGCAGGCCATGCAGACGTTCGAGGCCGAGTATGACTCCGACCTCTTTGACAACATTGACGCCTCGGTCTTTCGTCACCGCTACGTCGTGACGCTCGACGATCTGTCGCTCATGAAGGACACGCAGGCCGCGCTCAAGAATGTCGACGGCATCGCCGATGTTACCGCGCACCTGGATTACGCGGAAAACTTTATTACGTTTCGGAACATTGTGAGCGTTGTCTCCGTCGTTTTGATCGTGATCCTCATCGCGGTGTCCCTGTTTATTATGACCAACACCATCAAGCTGGCCACGTTCGGCCGGCGTGAAGAGATCGCCATCATGAAGATGGTCGGTGCGACGAATGGCTTCATCCGTCTGCCGTTTGTGGTCGAGGGCCTTGTGCTCGGCCTGGTCGGCGGTCTGGTCGCATTCCTGCTCCAGTGGGGACTTTACAGCCTGATCGTCAGCAAGATCATGTCCACCATGGCGGCCGGTATCATCACGGTGCTCCCGTTTGCATCCGTGGCGCTGCCGCTGCTGCTGGGGTTCCTTG
>ERZ791614.1085-NODE-1085-length-14886-cov-4.082395_pt1 | contig 14886 bp, 20 predicted proteins | sample MGYA00510274_ERZ791614 | MGnify/ENA primary metagenome ERZ791614 (study PRJEB30046, sample SAMN00715221) | human gut metagenome | study: EMG produced TPA metagenomics assembly of the A metagenome-wide association study of gut microbiota in type 2...
GTCCGTGCCGATTGCCTCTGCCAGCGTCTCGGCAACCTTCGCAGTCACGCCGGACACAGAAAAATATGCTACAAGTTTCTTGCTCATGTTTTTACCTCTTTTCTCAAGTCACAAGTCTGTATATGGTCAGCGGCAGATACCAGATAGCAACTGCCAGCTTCCAGATCAGAATTACACCGCCGATCAGCCCGCCGAGGACAAAGTTCAGGGCTACAACGCCCACCGTGCCGGAAATGCCAAAGCCAATCGGAATCAGCGTGAACATCTTCCCAATGCCAAAAGGCACTCCGCAAGCAAGCCAGATCAGGAAATAATCGGGCGCTCCGCTTTCGACGAAAATACGGCTGAACATCGAAAACAAAAACAGCGCAACCACAACTGGAATGACGGTCTTCTTTAGGAACTCTTTCATGACATCGCTTTTCGCCATACTGACCTCCTTCATTTCAAAAAGCTGCTACGGTACTCCATCCGACGAAGTTTATGCCCGGTTTCTGCCAGATGCGCGATTTTCAAAGCAACCAAGTTGATGTCTGTGTGCATTGCCCGCGCAATCTGCTCCGAGGTGTACCCGTAGTCGTAGATGTATTCGAGGATTTCATCGGAATCAAGAAGGAGCTCTGCTGCAACGATGTTTGCCTCGTACTCCGGCTTCGTTGCCATATCATACAGCACAAACTCCTGCAAGCCATGTTTTTTTGCAAGCGCACGGTGCAGCCGGTCGTGACCGATCTCATGGGCGCAGACAATCCGCTTCATTTGAGGGCTCAAATCCTTATTGAGAAAGATGAAGCGGTTCCTTTTGACGATGCAGTACATACCCTTGAGTGATCCGAGATTTTCGCAATCGTCCATGACATTGATACCCAGCGCGTTTGCAATCTGGAAAGGATCTCTTGTGCCGCAGCGTCGGACGAGATCGCTGCCGACTTTTGATAGTTGTTCGGCGTTCATCGCGCCACCTCCCTTCGGGGATAACCATTATATCAAACAGCCTGTACCAAAAACCGGACTTACTCTTCCGTCTGTTCTTTCCGGTACTTTTTCGGCGTGTACTTCTTGTTCTTTTCTTTTGCAATCCAGTAGGCTCTGGTGAGAGCCTGCATCGCGCCGTCCAGCGCGTCTTCACTGAGACTGCCTCCTGCAAACATACCGGAAACCTCGCTCACCAGCTCGTCAATTTCCCGTGCTGCCTTTGCGCCGCCCTGTTCCTGTGCGGCAAGGACGAGCATTCCACTGTTGCCGAGAAGATATTCCGGCGTTGTATTCAGAGCCTCAGCGATTTTCTTCACGACTTCATATTTTGTTGGCTTTCGACTGCCCAGCTCGTAATTTTGAATTGTCCTCGCAGTAACAGAGACTTTTTCTGCAAGAGCGGCTTGTGTCAGGTTGGCTTCCACTCTCTTTTCTCTCAGCCTGTCTTTGAATCCCATAAGGCACCTCTTTCTAAAATTTTCTGCGAACACGAACAGAACTTTCGTTAATTCCATTGACGTGAACATCGTGTTCGTGCTATACTGTGCCTGCACGAACATCTCGTTCGTGAGCATGATACCACACGAACAGAGCGTGTGTCAACATTCTTGGCGAAATTCGTGTCGGAAACAGGCAACTTTTTTAGGAACGGAGGACGCTTATGAACAATTTACAATGCAGAAAAGCCTACGTCAGAGTCAATCTGGATGTCGATGAAGAGGGAACAATCATCCCGATGCTGATCCGATGGAAGGACGGAAGGGTTTTTCAGATCGAACAGCTCAAGTACAAATGCCGCGCCAGCTCCAACAAGGTTGGGGGTGGCGGCATCCGCTACACGGTCATGATCAGAGGAAGGGAGTCGTTTCTCTTTCATGAAGGTAATAAGTGGTTTGTCGAAGCAAAGGAGGACAACTGCTCATGATTTTATCCCAGCGCCAACTTGAAGAAATTGCAGCCTCAACAACGAAGGACTTCAACCGGTTCTTTTTCGGGGATGAGGCTGACAAGCCCGACCGATCTGCTTTGCCAACGCCCATTGATCAGTTTGCAAAGAATTATCTCGGTCTTCGCGTATCATTCGCCCGTCTCTCGCCGGATGGAAGCATCTGCGGTGTCACTGCCTATGCCGACACTGAGTACAAGATCACGGAGCTTGGCATTACGCGCACACTGGCTTTGAAGCGTAATCAGGTCATCTTGGACGAGAGCTTCATTCGATCCGGCAACGTGCAGCGGCTCTGCGCCAAGCGCAGATTTACCCTTGCCCACGAGTGCGCCCATCAGATTCTCTTCCAACTGGAATCGGAAGAGGTAAAGGCATCCTGCGAGATGAGATATTCCGCACGGACTGCTTATACGCCGCGAGAGCTAAAAACCCGTGAGGACTGGAACGAGTGGCAAGCAAATGTCTTGGGCGCGGCGATCCTGCTTCCTCAAAAAGAGGTTGACCTGGCAATGCGTCGGTTTGCAGAAACGCCGCTGATCAATTACGAGGGGAGGTATTCGTATGGTGATCACTTAACGCTGCGCCTTTTCTGCCGGTTGTTCGGTGTCTCCAAGACAACGGCGTCTATCCGCCTTCGTCAGCTCGGCTACATGGTAGATCGTCCATTCAGTGAGTATGTTGACCCATTGGAGGTGTGGTAATGAAGAGAGCATCCATTCGGGTTCAGGAACCGACGCCGGAGCTGATCGAAAAAATCCACAGGGCAAGAGTTGCCATTTCCCAGCAGAAGCCCCGATACCTGAAATGTCCGTATTGTCAGCATAATGCCATTGCTGTCTACGAGGACACGAGAGGTCATGTAGAATCCAAGTGCAAGAAATGCGGGCGGATCACAGTCTTTGATGTGCTGAATATGAGAAGATTGCGACCGCGTACCAAGTAAGAACCAGAGGACAAGCCTCTGTTCTAAAATAAAATATATGTCATAGCTGAGCTGTGGAGCCGCCTGATAGGTGAAGTCATCCTAATGCCGCATGAGACAGAGTTTAATTACTCTGTTTTATCGGCATGGGATTCAAACCTCACCGTCATGCGGCTCTTTTTCTGTCTTCACCCTTCCCGCTGCTCCCGCGCAGCGGAAAGGATGAACAATGAAAACACCTAAGACCCCTATCGAGTTCGACTACGACCTCTGGACTACGGAGGACGGAAAGTGCATGGTGCGCGTGAAAAGCACTGGCGAAGTGACGGAGGTTGACCGTGAAGTCATGAAAGCCCTCCGAGCTGAGGAAAAGAGAATCAGACGCGCATTGAGATCGAACGAAGGAACCGTCAAAGATGGGATTGCGCATCAGCCCCGGACATTTTCGCTAAGTGCTGTAAGCGAAAACGAAATGGAGAAATCCGACTGGCTGGTCGATCTGGCATCTGATTTTGCGAATGTCGAAGCGAGGCTTTTCGTGGAGTCTGCTATGGAGATGCTTTCACCGCTTGAGCAGGAAATCTTTTCGAGCTGCCTTCTCGGAGAAATGCCTATACGCCAATTCGCAGAGCGAAATGGAATGAGAAAATCGACTGCATGGGACATGGCAAACGCCATCAGAAAAAAACTTCAAGAAAATTTTTGAGTTTTCCCGGACAAACGGCAAAAAAGTGTCCGTTGGTTATATGAAGGGGTCACTCAGACCGCTTCGTCGTTCCTTGAAAACTGAATAGTTCAGTGCTGCGGATCTTTCCGCTTCTGCGAAGCAACACAGCTTCCGACGCCAGAACCTCCCGCAAGGGAGTGAGCGACCTCCGGAGAGCTATAACAGCCGTGTGGTGCGGCTGCTTGCGACGATGCAGATGCCGGGTATAATGATACTTCCGTCTTTTCTCTGAAAGGGCGGCTCGGAGCGATCCTCGGAGGGGTGAGAGTCCCATGATACCGATTGACCATTGGTAGTCCGCAGCATTCCCGATTCGGCAGGGGCGCGAGCTGCAAATATGCCGGAAGGATAAATAATATGAAAACGCCCGAAAGGGCTTTATCATCAAAAACTATGGGCAGCAGTCTATGCAAAAAGGACTGCTGCCTATCCTTTTGCTGATAAGGCAAAATCAAATCTTGTGGAGGTGAGACGGGTGAATACCGCATCAACCATTTCTCAGCGCGATGCCTACAAGCTCATGCTAAAAGACTATCCCGATGTGATGAGCATTGAGCAGATGTGCGAAATACTCAGCATCAGCACAAAGACCGGCTACCGCATCCTGCGGGAAGGCAAAATCTGTTGTCTCAAAGTCGGCAGAGCCTATCGTATTCCGAAGGCTCATCTTTTCACGTTTCTCTGCATCGGTTGCGGAGAAGCAGTCACGGCGTAATGCTTGGACTCAATTTGTTTACAAAAAATGTTCGGCAGAGGTCCTCCAATTCGAACCCGGTTCTGGTATAATAGAAGCACGGTATCAGGTAGGTGTCTCTGCTACAAAGAAGGAGGTTAATTATGGTAGCAGGACATCTCCGCGAAAAAAGCGGATATTACTACGCCGTGTTGAACTACACCGATTCTCTCGGAAAAAGAAAGACCAAGTGGATTTCCACCGGGCTTACTGTGAAGGGAAACAAAAAACGCGCCGAAGCGATCCTGATGGACGCACGACGCAATTTCAATCCCGAAGAGCCGAAGTTCATGAACGGAGACATTCTGTTCGCGGACTATATGGAAAAGTGGCTCGACATCATCAAAAGCTCGGTTGCAGTCCCGACATTCGCTTCATACTCGACTACGGTTAAGAAGATTGTAGCACCGTACTTCCGCGAAAAGGAAGTGACGCTCAAGAACCTGACCGCAAAAGACATTCAAGAGTTTTACCTGAGTGAGCTTGAGCGTGTCAGCCCGTCCTCGGTCATTCATTATCACGCCAACATTCACAAGGCTCTTAAGTATGCCGTGAAGATTGACCTGATTGATGTAAACCCGGCGGATAAGGTTGAGCGTCCGAAGAAAGACCGCTACGTCGGCAGCTTCTATGATGCCGATGAGGTCAACGCTCTTTTCGAGGCTGCAAAGGGAAGTAAACTTGAGCTTCCGATTCTGTTCGGTGCATTCTATGGTCTACGCCGGAGTGAAGCAATCGGTCTGAAATGGGATGCCATCGACTTTGACCAGAACACCATCACGATCCGCCACACGGTTACTTCCTGCGATCTCGACGGCAAGCGTGTTCTGGTTGCGTCAGACACCACAAAGACCAAATCGAGTATGAGAACACTGCCTCTTGTTCCTTTCATGCGGGAAAGACTTCTCGCCCTGAAAGAAGAGCAGCAGGAAAACCGCTGCTTGTGCGGACGCAGCTACATCAAGGAATATCTTGAGTATGTATGTGTCAATGAGATCGGCGATCTGATCAAGCCCCACTACGTCACAGAGAGTTTTCCGAAACTGCTCAAGGCAAAGGGAATGAGACAGATCAGGTATCACGATCTCCGGCATAGCTGTGCCTCGCTTCTTCTGGCAAACGGTGTTCCCATGAAGCAGATTCAGGAATGGCTTGGTCACAGCGACTTCTCAACTACGGCGAACATTTACGCACATCTGGATTACAGCTCGAAGCTGACTTCGGCTGATGCAATGCTCAATGGCTTGGGCTTTGCACAGAACTGAAAAAGAAAAGCCAGCAGCCGGAAAAACCGACTACTGGCGTGATTTCTGGCGGAGCGGGTGGGATTCGAACCCACGGAACCTTGCGGTTCAACTGATTTCGAGTCAAAATTCGCTATTTAGAAATAAGCGGAATTAAGAGAAATTGAGTGATGATGGCGGAACTTGAAGAAGCCCGTATTTCAAGGGTTTTTCAAGGGTAAAAGCTCGGAAAATGGAAAAACGCCCAAAAATCAATGAGTTCGAATAATTAGCGGTTTTACTGCTTTTTAGGGGAGAACTGAGCATTTTGGGGAGAACTAGGGGAGAACTGGGGAGACCAAACAAGAAAAAATCGCAGTTCCTACGACTGCGTTTTGAACAGACTTTCATGGGAAACCACCTGCCGTTGACCAATATGAAAAGGTGGTTTGAACATGAAAAATTTAGAAGCGCATTTCAAAGAGATCAAGAAGCAATACCCAAAAACCATGAGCAAGGATCAGCTATATCGGGTGGCCCACATCAGCAAGGCAACCGCACTCTATTTGCTTCAAAGCGGTGCAATTCCATGCAAGGACACGGGTAAAAAAACACGTCGCTATACCATTAAGACAGACGATGTGATCGAGTACCTGCGTCAGAGGGAAATATGCCCGGAAAAGTACAAGGCCAGTGAAGGATGGTACGCTGGGACAGCAGGTGCTAAAAAAACAATAGCTCCAAGCTGCTGGATAACGCTGACTCCTGAGCAGACGAAAAAGTTTGAGCTGTTTTTTGAAGCGGAAATGAAGGAGATGGCGGACCTTATTACAATTGAGGAGCTTGCCGTGTTTGCTGGATACAAATCTACCTCTGTAGTAAACTGGTGCAGCAGCAAAAAGATGAAGGCATTTAAGATTGGAGGGAAATATTTTATCCCCAAAGAATGTGCTATCAAATATTTAGCTTCAGCGGCAATGTGCCGTAATCCGCAACAGTCGTACAGGTACAAGCTGTTTGTCACAGAGTTCATAAAACAATACAACATAAAGTCATGAAAACAGTACATAGCGCGTCTGTTACCCAAAGTGGCGCTTGGGTCGGCAGGCGCGCTATTTTTATGCCCAGATGCGGGCGAAGGAGGTGTTATTGTGAAAGCATACGGGAAGTCGTGGGGCTACAACGTATATGACTGCCGGTACTGCCTGTACCGGAAAGGGAAGCTAAAGGGCTGCGTCTACCCGGACGGCTGCTGCTGTCCCGTCCCGCAAAAGCCCGCAAGACGGAACGGCATAGAACAAGTTTACGAAGCAGCTGCGGACAACGCCGCTCCCGTTTCGGAGTGCGAGGGCTGTCCCTACGGAAGGGCTGCCCCCTGCATCGGATGGTGTACCAAAGAGGTCATGCGCGCCTCAGGGCTTCCAAAGGAGCGTGACAGAAGCCATGTATGACTATTTCTACGGCGCGGAAGCGGAACAGTTCTCCTTCTACCGCATCCCCAAGGTGCTGTTCACGGAGGAACGGTTCAGAAGCGTTTCCGCAGAAGCCAAGGTGCTCTACGGTCTGCTCCTTGATCGCATGAGCCTGAGCTGTAAGAACGGCTGGCTGGATAAAGAAGGACGTGTGTATATCATCTTCACCATCGATGAGGTCATGACCGCCCTGGGCTGCGCCGACCAAAAGGCCGGAAAGCTGCTGCATGAGCTGGAGAGCAAATGCCGCCTCATCGAGCGCAAGCGGCAGGGGCTGGGCAAGCCCAACCTCATCTACGTCAAAAACTTTGTGGATAAGGATGTGGATAACGCATCGGGCAGCACCGCGCCTTCCCCGGAATCACGATTCCAGAACCGTGAAAATCACGATTCAGGAGCAGTGAAAATCACGGATCAGGAATCGTTAAAATCACGATCTAATAATACTGATAAGAATGATACTGATTTTAGTGATACTGATTCCTTTCCCTTCACTTCGTTCAGGAGGGATCACGGGCGGGAAGCGAAAGGAAACGAAGCGGCGTTGAGAGAGCGGTACAGAGAGTTTATTGCGGAGAACATCGCCTACGACGCACTCCTGACAGACTATCCATACGAGCAGGACACGCTGGAAGAAATCCTGGAGCTGCTGGTGGATGTGGTCTGTACGACGAAAAGCTCCGTCCGCATTTCCGGCGACGATAAGCCCGCCGAGGTGGTCAGGAGCCAGTTTTTGAAGCTGAACAGCGAGCACGTCCGCTTTGTGGTGGGCGGGCTGAAGGAAAACACCACCCGCATCCGCAATATGCGCCAGTATCTTTTAGCCACGCTGTATAACGCCCCTCTGACCATCGGGAACTACTACCGAAGCCTTGTGAGCCACGATATGTCGGAGGGATTCATCTGAGCCGCAGGTTATTGCCTGCGGCTTTGGCATTTTCAGGAGGTGATGCGACCGTGCCGAAACAGAAACCCAACGAACAGGTACAGCAGATACCGCTTTCAGAGATTCGTCCCTTCAAGAACCACCCCTTCAAGGTGACGGACGACGAGCTCATGCAGCAGACCATCGACAGCATCATGCAGGTGGGCGTCCTCAACCCCGCCATCATCCGCCCCGCACCGGAGGGCGGATACGAGATGGTAGCCGGACACAGGCGGCTCCATGCCGCAGACCTTGCGGGGCTGAAAACCATACCGGCCATCGTCCGCAATCTTGACGACGACGAGGCGGTGATCCTCATGGTGGACAGCAATTTGCAGCGGGAAACCATCAGCCCCATGGAACGGGCGCAGGCGTACAAAATGAAGCTGGAAGCGTTGAAACATCAGGGGAAACGGGTGGATTTGGTGGATAAGTCAACTTCTCGCCAAGTTGGCGAGAAGTCATGGGCTGTTGCCAAAGTCGGTGCTGATGCAAACGAAAGTGAAAGACAGGTACACAGATATATCCGTCTCACCGAGCTTCTGCCGGAGGTGCAGAAAAAGGTGGACAGCAAGGAGATCGCGTTCAGCCCCGCCGTGGAGCTGTCGTATCTCACCCGTGACGAGCAAAAGCATTTTCTGGACGCAATGGACTATTCCCAGAACACCCCCTCGCTTTCCCAGGCACAGCGGCTCAAGAAGCTCAGCCGGGAGGGAAAATGTACGCAGGAGGCCATGCGCTCCATCATGTCCGAGGAAAAGAAGGAGGAACAGGAGCGTATTACGCTGAGCAGCGATACCCTCCGCAAATATTTCCCCCGAAGCTACACTCCCCTGCAAATGCAGCAGACAATCATCAAGCTGCTGGAGCAGTGGCAGAAAAAACAGCAGCGCCGGAACGAGCGCTGAGAAAGGCAGGTTTATCCATGAATGTAACCATCAATATCTACGGCAACGTGCACATCAATTGCGACTGCGGTGAATATGCCGACAATTTCGAGGATACCCTCGAAGTCCCGTATGAGGCTGAGCCAGACGCAGAGAACAGTGAAGAAATCGAGCTTTCCGAAGATGAAATCGAAGCCGTGGCAGCGGCTATGACTCAGATCCTCTTGTCCTTTCTCCCGGCTGATCTCGATGAGTGAGGTGGGACGCATGAAGGAATTTGACGTGACCATCACCGAAACACTGAAGCTCACCGTGTCCGTGGAGGCTTCTTCCAAGGAGGAAGCCCGGCAGATGGTAAGCGACCAGTGGCACGCCGGGGATCATATTCTGGATGCTGACAATTTCGTGGAGGTGGAGTTTGAGAGCAATGACGGCAAGGAAATCTCCGCCGAAAGAGCGCCGGACGATACCATCGAGGTGCTCATGGTGGAGCCGGGACAGTACCCGCGCGTGGAGCGCATCGGCTCCGACCTCGCCTCCTTGCAGAAGGCGGTGGACGGCTATATCGAAGCGGTTTACCCATATGACGACCCCGTGGCGCTGATCTGTAATGCGTAGTTTTTTATAATGTGTAGCAAATTTTATATCTCCTTATAAGCGCTTGATTTACAATGTTTTTCTGTTTACGGATAAAAAATAACTCTCCATAATATTGATACAGCGCAAGCTGAATCATAAAATGGAGGTCATATGATGTTTGAGACGAAACCCGTCCGTATTACGGAATTGGCAAAAGAAACCGAACAATATCTCTTGCAGAAAGGGTGCAAAAAAAGCACACTGGGTGTTTACAAGGCGACATGGCACAAATTCATGGCATTTTCGAGTTCGGATGTTTATTCGCGTACAGCCGCAGAAGTTTTTCTAAAACTCTATTTTGGTATTGATGTACACTCGGCAATCCAAAAACTGGATTCGCGAATGCGCCATGCTTTAAGGCACATGAATGCTTTGGAAGACTATCTAAATACCGGTGCTGTTCCGCGAAAAAGGATGCGCGGACATTATTTAACTGTGCCCGGACTGTATGAAACGTTCTTCGGTGATTATCTTCGGTTTTGTGCGCAGCAGTATTACTCCGATTCGTGGTTTAGCACTACTCGAAGTGCCCTACGCCTCTTTTTGCTGGCAGTAAATAGACATGGAATACGCAACACTACAGAGATTAATCAAGGAACCATTGGACTTTATTCTGATCTTCTTTTCGGCAACAATGAACTCTGCCAAAACACAAAAAGGCATCATTCAAAGTGCGTATCCATATATCTTCGATGGCTGTTTGAACATGGAAAGATTTCCGAAAATTTTTCATATCTGCTTCCAGATATAAAAAGGACTCCTTCACCATTACCCGATGTATGGGAAGAGACGGATGTCCAAAAGCTGCTCGATGTTATTGATACAGCCAGCCCCATTGGAAAAAGAAACTATGCGATCTTTTTACTGCTCGCCAGAACCGGGTTGAGAATAAGTGATGTCGTCTTACTACGTTTTGAAAATATAGATTGGCGAAAGAATTGTATCAGAATTACTCAGTACAAAACAGGAAAGCCTTTAAGCATACCGCTTAGTGCAGAAATTGGAGAAGCTATTATTGCATATCTGAAATATGGCAGGCCGTCATCTGAAGAAAGTGCTATTTTTCTTAGTCACAACGCACCCTTCCAGCCACTTAATCATCATAACAATTTCAACTCGGAAATCAGGAAATATATGCGCTTGGCAGGGATAGATTTTACTGCCAAGCGCCATTCCGGTGTTCACACATTGAGATCCTCTTTTGCAACAAATATGCTGAAACAGGGAGCCTCTTTGGACAATATATCTCAAATTCTGGGGCACAGCGACATAAATGTCGCAACAAGCTATCTGAGAGTTGATCCTGAGCATCTGCGCCTTTGCGCATTGGGATTGGGGGTGGTGAAATGAGAGATCCGAAATTCAATAGCGCATTTGCCCCTATGATGCATGCATTTTGTGAAAAACGGGAGCAAGAGGGCTATAACAACAAAAACCAAATATACTATCTTGAAGAGTTTGACCGGTTGATCATGCAATCTGGGTTTGGTAGCATAATCGTCGATTCAGAGTTGATAGAACTGTGGGATTCATATAAGCCGCACCTCTCCAACAGGACAAAAATTTCGCGTCACAATATTATCCGGTCATTTTGCGAATATCTATATGAACACGATCACTGCTCGTTTGTCCCAGATCGAAGTAGGGTAAAAAGCACCTCAACATTCTCTCCGTACATTTTTACTGAAGAAGAAATATCTCGTTTGATCGGTGCAGCGGATAATCTGCCTCAGCGAAAAAATGCGCCGTATAGAGAAATTGTATTACCGGCAATATACCGTGTTTTGTATTGCTGCGGGTTGCGTGTAAATGAGGCATTGCGACTTAGAATAACTGATTGCAATTTCAAAGAAGGCACTTTGTTCGTTAGGAACGGAAAAGGTGACAAGGATAGAATCGTTCCGATGCACCCCACACTGACTGCATATTTGAGCGACTACCGCTCTAAACTGCCGGGCGATACTGAATGGCTGTTCCCGTCTTCGAGAGGACATTATTCGCGGAGCACGGTGTACGAAAACTTTAGAGAAATGCTTATTCTGTGTAAGATACCGCATACTGGGAAAGGACCGCGCGTTCATGATTTTCGCCATACTTTCTGTGTTCACACTCTTGAAAAGCAGTTGGCAGCAGGGTATGAACCTATGCAGATTATGCCGAGAATGGCCGCATACCTTGGACACAAAAGTTACCGAGAAACGAGTTGGTATATCCATCTTACGATCGTTTCTTTCCCGGAACTGTCTGCAAAGCTCAGCGCTGTCTTCAGTGGAATAATCCCGGTTGTGGAGGACTCAAAAGATGAAGAAAACCGACTTTTCTAAAGCAGTAACCTCTTATTTAGCAGAATATTTGCCCCAGACCTGCGGATTCAGTGACAATACAATCAATTCGTACCGTGATGCATTCAAATTACTGTTGCTGTTTTTACAAGAAGAAAAAGGAATTGAAGCTCATAAAATTGAATTGAAGATGATAGGAAGGCAGATAGTATCTGAGTTTTTAGATTGGCTTGAGAATACCAGAAACGCCTCTGTGTCCACACGAAACCAACGCTTAGCAGCACTGAAAGCTTTCTCAAAATATGCTCAATACAGGTATCCTGATACCATTACAAACTGTGTGGACATCATTACAATGCGCCCCAAGAAACAGGAAAAACCACTTGTGGCATATTTATCCGAGGAGGAATTATCTGTTCTTTTGAAGCAGCCAAATCCGATGATTCTGCATGAGCTGCGTGACCTTGCATTGATGTCTCTCTTGTATGATACCGGTGCAAGGGTTCAAGAACTTGTGGATCTCACATTGGGAGACATTCGCCTGACTCACCCCGCAATGGTGATTCTGACCGGCAAAGGTCAAAAAAGTAGACAGATACCGTTGATGAAAGAAACTTGTCGTTTGATGGACAGATATATTTCTCGCTTTCATTCTCCAAAGGCTCCAAAAGAAACCCCGCTTTTTTACAACAGGGACAAGAAGCCTTTGACTCGTTATGGCGTAACCTATATCTTGAAAAAATATGCCAAAAATGCGGATACAGCACTTGATTCAAAAATTATCTCTCCACATGTTCTGAGGCATACGAAAGCAATGCATTTACTGCGAGCTGGAGTGAATATGATATATATTCGCGATTTTCTTGGTCATGTGGAGATTACTACAACGGAGGTGTATGCAAGAATTGACGCAGAAATGAAACGAAAAGTATTTGAGGAAACCGTACCCAATTATATTCCAGAGGCTGTTATGCCATGGGAGGAGGATGAAGACCTATTAGAATGGCTAACACATTTTGGAAAAAAGACTTTCTGATTATGTGTAGTTATATGAGCCAGAGTGCTGATTGTTTCATGCACTCTGGCTTTTTGCTACACATAATAAGTAACTACGCATTACAGACCTTATGTGGTTCACCGCATAAGATCTGCGGGGAGGAAGCCAAGCTGGAGGGCAAGCCCCTGAACCGCGCCCTGCGGGACGGGGACGGCGATATCTACGATATTGTGGCCGGGAAGTTCTTCATCTGCGGTCTGGGGGATGAGAACTTTGCGTCTCTGCCGAAGGAGCTGCAACAGAAATACGAGGAAAAGTTCCGTCAGCCGGAAGCCTTTTTGAAGATGGGCAGCAAGATCATGGCGATTCCCACCGAGCCTCAAAAGACTGCCCCCAAAGGCAAGACCGCTCCGGTGACAGAGCGATGATACCATCACTCCCAATGCGAACGGAAGGAGGAAAAACTCATGCAGGAAGAAATTGAAAACAGAACTGTCACTCTGATCATCTCCGCCGTCAAGCTGACCGCACGGGAGCTGAAGGCCGGGATGGATAAATATCTTTCCGAAAAGAAGAGCAAAGCCATGGAAAAGGCGCGTGCCGCGCCTGAAAAGCCCAGCGGCAAGCAGACGGTGAGGCAGCTCATAGGGCAGAATCAGGGTGTATCCAACATTGAGATCACCAACAGCAATATCAAAGGCTTTGAGCGCATAGCCCGGAAATACGGCGTGGATTTTGCCGTTAAGAAAGACCGCAGCGTTTCACCGCCGAAATACTTTGTGTTCTTTAAGGCGAGGGACGCGGACGCACTGACGGCGGCGTTCAAGGAATACACGGCATATGAGCTTAAACGCGCCGCCAAAGCGCAGAACCGTCCCTCCGTGCTGGCGCATCTGCAAGCACTCAAGGCGAAGGTTCAGGCTATTACGCCGGGTAAATCCCGAAATCAGAACAGGGGCATCACGATATGAAGAAACCTCTGAATATCAAGAAGTTCCTGCTGCCCAATATCCCATATGTCTTTATCGCCCTCTTTGCCACCAAGCTGGGGCAGGCGTGGCGGCTTGCCCCCGGCATGGATTTCTCGGGAAAGGCGCTGCATCTCATGGAGGGATTCGCCACTGCTTTTTCCTCATTAGTACCCAGCTTCCACCCCATCGACCTGTGCGTGGGCGCTGCGGCCGCCCTGCTCATTCGTCTTATCGTGTACGTCAAAGGCAAGAACGCCAAGAAATTCCGCAAGAATCTGGAATACGGCTCTGCCCGTTGGGGCAAGCCCGAGGATATCGCCCCTTACGTCGATCCGAAGTTTGAGAACAACGTCATTCTCACCCAAACCGAGCGGCTCATGATGTCCAACCGTCCCAAAGACCCCAAGACGGCGCGGAACAAAAACGTGCTGGTGGTAGGCGGCTCCGGCAGCGGCAAGACGAGGTTTTTCATTAAGCCAAATCTCATGCAATTACACAGTTCATACGTTGTCACCGACCCGAAGGGCAGCATCGCCGTGGAGTGCGGAAAGCTCATGCTCCGCAATGGCTATAAGGTGAAGATATTCAATTCCATCAACTTCAAGAAGTCTCACCACTACAACCCCTTTGCGTATATCCACAGTGAGAAGGATATCTTGAAGCTGGTCACGACCCTCATCGCCAACACCAAGGGGGACGGGAAATCCGGGGACGACTTCTGGCAGAAAGCCGAGACGCTGCTCTACACGGCACTCATCGGCTATATCCACTACGAAGCCCCCGAGGAGGAACAGAACTTCGCCACCCTCATCGAGTTCATTAACGCCATGGAGGTACGCGAGGACGATGAGACCTTTGAGAACAACGTGGATCTGGCCTTCAAGGAGCTGGCAAGCCGTGAGCCGAATCACTTCGCCGTGCGGCAATATAAAAAATACAAATTAGCGGCGGGCAAAACAGCGAAGTCGATCAATATTTCCTGCGGCGCGCGCCTTGCGCCCTTCGATATTCAGGAGCTGCGGGAGATCACCATGTACGACGAGCTGGAGCTGGACACGCTGGGCGACCGGAAAACGGCGCTGTTTCTCATCATGAGCGACACCGACAGCACCTTCAACTTCCTTATCTCCATGATTTACAGCCAGTTATTCAACCTGCTGTGCGAAAAGGCCGACGACGTGTAC
>ERZ791614.1087-NODE-1087-length-14865-cov-4.191492_pt1 | contig 14865 bp, 9 predicted proteins | sample MGYA00510274_ERZ791614 | MGnify/ENA primary metagenome ERZ791614 (study PRJEB30046, sample SAMN00715221) | human gut metagenome | study: EMG produced TPA metagenomics assembly of the A metagenome-wide association study of gut microbiota in type 2...
CGGCTGCGGGATGCAGGCTATTCGTTTTCTCTGCGTATAGCGGGAAGCGGGACATTGGAACCGAAGCTGCGTGGAATGATCGCACAATATGCTTTGGAATCTCAGGTCTTCCTTCTGGGCAGCCTGTCACCGGAGCAGGTGCGCCGGGAAATGGAACGCAGCGCAATATTTCTGTTTACTTCGGATCGGCACGAAGGTTGGGGCGCTGTGTTGAACGAGGCCATGAACAGCGGCTGCGCAGTCGTTGCCAGTGACGCAGCCGGCTCGACGCCCTATTTGGTCGAGAATAGCGTAAATGGCTGTGTCTATCGCGCTGGGAATAGGAATGAACTATACGAAAATGTCGTACGATTGTTGGAACAGCCATCTACACGGGAAGCAATGGGCAAACATGCCTATGAGACCATCACAAACACCTGGAATGCTCAAGAAGCCGCCCGTCGGCTGGTCGATTTGATCCGGGCCATTTCAGAGGGGGTTCCGTCCCCTGAACTCTATTCGGAAGGGCCGTGCAGCCGCGCTTAGCCACTGCTGGCATATATCGCAAATATGAAAGTATCTTTTTTCAGCCGACGTGCCGCCAAAAACGCGGGCTGGCTGGTCGCAGGTAGAGTCCTGCACATGGCACTGGCCTTTCTGGTCAATCTGCTCACTGCACGCTATCTGGGGCCGAGTAACTATGGTCTGGTCAACTATGCCGCCCTGTATACCGCCTTTTTCACATCCTTTGCCACTCTGGGGTTGAGTTCACTCCTTTTGAAGGACTTTATGGATGACCCGGAGGGTGCCGGAACTACAGTTGGAACGGCGATCGCAATGCGGCTGCTGTCCAGTACGCTGTCTGCGGTCACCATTCTAGCCATAGTGGCAGTTGTTGACCGGGGAGAGCGCTTGACCATGACCGTGGTAGCGCTTTACAGCATGTCCCTGATCTTTCAGGCGTTTGATACCATTCAGTACTGGTTTCAAAGTCGGCTGGAGTCCAAATACGCAACGATTGCCACATCGGTTGGGTATATCATCGTCTCTTTCTACAAAGTACTCCTTCTGGTTTTGGGCAAGGACGTTCGCTGGTTTGCCATCTCCAACACAATCGATTATGCCGTAGCAGCCATTGTATTTCTGGGGCTGTACAAGTGGCGCGGCGGTCCCCGTCTGCATATTTCGCCTGCAAAGGGGCGCGCCCTTTTGCGCCAGAGCGGGAGCTTTATTCTCTGCGGCCTCATGGTGTCCGTCTATAACTGTACAGACCGCTTTATGCTCAAGCATCTGCTGGATGAGGCCTCCGTTGGCTACTACGCCACGGCTCCCTACCAGTCTGGCTACCGTGTGGACCTTCGTCCTGTCGGCTATCATTGATTCGATCACGCCCGGTATCATGCAGGCCCATCGGACGGATCGAGCGCAGTTCGTCCGGCATAACCGGCAGCTGTATGCCCTTGTTTTCTATCTTTCTGTTGCCGTCTCCGCCGTGATCACGCTGCTTGCACGACCGGCTGTCAGCCTGCTCTATGGGGAAGCGTACCTTCCGGCTGTCATGCCGATGCAGGTCATTACATGGTACACCGCATTCTCTTATCTGGGCGTGGCCCGCGGCGCGTGGGTGGTATGCGAAGGAAAGCAAAAGTACCTGACACCGCTTTATATCGGCTCGGCGTTGGTGAATGTGGCTCTGAATTTTCTGCTGATCCCCTGCTGGGGCGCAACAGGTGCTGCCGTTGCCTCCCTGCTGACGCAAATATCTACAACATTCGTATTTCCGCTTCTCCTACGTCCGCTGCGTCCAAATGGACTGCTGATGTGTCAGGCAGTCCTGCTGCGTGATGTGTTTCCAAAGCGAAAGAAAACCGATAACTCGCAGAGAAAGGCATGCTGATTATGTCAAGATTTGAAAACAATACTCTCCTCATCACGGGCGGGACCGGCTCCTTCGGTCACGCGGTTCTGGACCGCTTTCTGACCACGGACATCCGGGAAATTCGCATTCTCTCCCGGGACGAGAAAAAGCAGGACGACATGCGCCACGAATACCAGCAGCTGCACCCGCAGCTTGCGGGCAAGCTGCGCTTTCTTTTTCTTCGGGATCTGCCTTATGTAGAACGGCCACAATTTCCCCCAGTACAGGACTACGACCGCAAGGATCGCACCCAACTGAATGACAACCAGGAAAAAATCCTTGAACTCTGTGGCCATATCCATCTTGATAAATTCATCTACCAGGATCATATGACCGGTACTGCTGATCGGAAGCCATTCTGTGATTCCCTCTACGATGCCGAGGATCACAACTTTTATAAACTCCAAAACACTCATGTTTCTTTTCCTCTCTGTTTTTATTTTTGATCCAGAACTTTTCTCTGAACTTATACAGTATATTACAGTTTCCGTGGTTCGTAAACCTTTCGATGCATTTTCGTTCAAAGTTTAACTTTTGTTTAGATTTCCTGTAATACACAAGACCGGAGAAACATCGTCTGTCTCTCCGGTCAGTAAATTATTATGTCTTATCTGATTTATCTGCTTGCGATCGTTGCAATGTCGATCAGTGTCAGGTTATGAAGGTCTGTGTTCTCAAGGCTGGTTACAAGTGCTTCTGCTGTATCCAGAGAAGTAAGGACATTGACACCTGTCTCGATGGCGTTACGTCTGATGACGAAACCATCTTTCTGATGCTCTACACCCTGTGGCGGAGTATCGATGACAACGTCGATCTTATGACCAAGGATAAGGTCCATAAGGTTCGGTGCAGGCTGCTCCAGCTTATTTGTACGGATAACTTTGATTCCGTTTTCTTTGAGGACTTTTGCAGTTCCCAGTGTAGCATAGATTCTGTATCCAAGTGCTTCGAATCTTCTTGCGATCGGGATGATATCCTGTTTATCTTCGTCTTTAACAGTGATGATCATGTTTTTATGTTTCGGAAGACGGATACCTGCTCCGATAAATGCTTTGTAAAGCGCTTCATTGAATGTCTCAGCAATACCAAGGCACTCACCTGTTGACTTCATTTCCGGTCCAAGGCTGATATCAGCGCCGCGGATCTTCTCAAATGAGAATACAGGCATCTTAATCGCATAATGTTTTGCTTCCGGATGAAGTCCCGGTTCATAGCCCATGTCTTTCAGCTTGTATCCAAGGATTACCTTCGTTGCAAGAGGAACGATCGGAATTCCTGTTACCTTGCTGATGTACGGTACAGTACGGCTGGAACGAGGATTAACCTCGATCACATATACATCATCTCCAAGAACAATGAACTGGATGTTGATCATACCGATAACATGCAGTGCTCTTGCAAGACGTCTGGTGTATTCTGCAATTGTCTCTTTTGCTTTCTCGCTGATGGTCTTAGCCGGGTATACGGAGATACTGTCACCGGAGTGGATTCCGGCACGCTCGATATGTTCCATGATACCAGGAATCAGGATATCCTCGCCATCGCATACAGCATCTACTTCGATTTCCTTACCCATCAGGTATTTATCAACAAGGATCGGGTGCTCCTGTGCGATCTGGTTGATCACACCGATATACTCTTCTACGTCCTCATCGCTTACAGCAATTCTCATGCCCTGACCACCAAGTACATAGGAAGGACGAACCAGAACAGGATAACCCAGCTCATTTGCTGCTTTCTTAGCTTCCTCAGCAGTAAATACTGTCTGTCCCTTTGGTCTCGGGATCTCGCATTTTTCAAGAATCTCATCAAAGAGCTCACGGTCCTCTGCTGCATCTACGTTCTCCGCAGATGTTCCGAGAATCTTAACGCCCATCTTTGTCAGTGCTTCTGTTAATTTGATAGCTGTCTGACCACCGAACTGTACAACTGCTCCGTCCGGTTTCTCGATATTTACTACATTCTCAACATCTTCCGGTGTCAGAGGCTCGAAATACAGTTTATCTGCAATATCAAAGTCTGTACTTACTGTTTCCGGGTTGTTGTTGATGATGATGGTCTCATAGCCTTCTTTTGCAAATGCCCATGTACAGTGTACGGAACAGAAGTCGAACTCAATACCCTGACCGATACGGATCGGACCGGAACCAAGTACCAGGATTTTCTTTTTATCCGGTGTTGCTACTGCTTCATTCTCTGTGCCTTCATCGCCGTATACAGAATAGTAATATGGTGTTGCTGCCGCAAACTCTGCTGCACAGGTATCAACCATCTTGTATGCTGCTTTGATCTGGTATTCTTCACGAAGAGCTTTGATTTCTTCTTCTGTTTTACCTGTCAGACGAGCAATGATATAATCCGGAAATTCCATGCGCTTTGCTTCCAGAAGAAGCTCTTTTGTAAGCTTTCTGGTTTTAAGTGCATTTTCCATTCCAACAAGGATTGCCAGCTTATCAATGAACCAGATATCAATCTTGGTAATGTCATGAAGCATGGACTGCGGCATACCGCGGCGGATTGCTTCTGCGATTTTCCAGATTCTGCGGTCATCTACGATTTCCAGTTCTGCCAGAAGTTCTTCATCTGTAAGCTGTGTAAAATCGTAGGACATAAGGCTGTCTACATGCTGTTCCAGAGAACGAATTGCTTTCATCAGGGCACCTTCGAAGTTATGGCAGATACTCATAACCTCACCTGTCGCCTTCATCTGAGTAGTAAGGGTTCTCTTTGCAGTAATAAATTTATCAAATGGAAGTCTCGGAATCTTCACTACGCAGTAGTCAAGCATTGGCTCGAAACTTGCATATGTTTTTCCTGTGATCGCATTCGGGATCTCATCCAGTGTGTAACCCAGGGCAATTTTTGCTGCAACCTTTGCGATCGGGTAACCTGTTGCCTTACTTGCAAGTGCAGAGGAACGGCTTACACGCGGGTTTACCTCGATTACACAGTATTCAAAGCTGTCCGGTTTCAGAGCGTACTGAACGTTACATCCACCTGTGATTCCAAGTTCTGTGATGATGTTCAGGGCTGAAGTACGGAGCATCTGATATTCTTTATCTCCCAGTGTCTGAGATGGAGCAACTACGATAGAGTCACCTGTGTGGACACCAACCGGATCAATGTTCTCCATGTTGCAGACTGTGATGCAGTTTCCTGCACTGTCACGCATTACTTCATATTCAATCTCTTTCCATCCTGCGATGCAGCGCTCTACCAGAACTTCACCTACACGTGAAAGACGAAGACCATTCTCCAGGATTTCACGAAGTTCATATTCATTATGAGCGATACCGCCGCCGCTTCCACCGAGTGTGTAAGCAGGACGGAGAACTACCGGATAACCAATGATGTTTGTAAATGCAAGACCATCTTCTACTGTTGTAACAACCTTGGATGCTGCGATCGGCTCACCGATCTTCTCCATGGTATCTTTAAATTCCTGACGGTCCTCCGCTTTCTTGATTGTCTGGGCAGTTGTACCGATCAGTCTTATATTGTGTTCTTTGAGGAAACCTTTCTCATCCAGCTCCATGGCAAGGTTTAATCCCGCCTGGCCGCCCAGTGTAGGAAGGACGCTGTCCGGTTTCTCTTTCAGGATAAGCTGTTCTACTACTTCTACTGTCAGAGGCTCGATATAAACTCTGTCAGCGATATCTTTATCTGTCATGATGGTTGCAGGGTTGGAGTTAAGAAGAACAACCTCAATGCCTTCTTCTTTCAGGGAACGGCATGCCTGTGTTCCTGCATAGTCAAACTCTGCTGCCTGGCCGATGATAATCGGGCCGGAACCAATTACAAGTACTTTTTTAATGTCTTTATTTCTTGGCATTATTTATTTCCTCCCATCATATCCATAAATCTGTCAAACAGGTAACTGGAATCCTGCGGTCCCGGGCATGCTTCAGGATGGAACTGTACAGTAAAGATATTCTTTCCTTCGTATGCCATACCTTCGTTTGTGCCGTCATTGACGTTAACGAATGCAGGTTTTGCAATGTTTTTCTCTTCAAGTCCCTCAGCATCTACTACATAGCCATGGTTCTGGGAAGAAATGTAAACACGTCCTGTTGCAAGGTCTTTGACCGGATGATTTCCGCCTCTGTGTCCGTATTTCATCTTATGGGTATCTCCACCTGTTGCAAGAGCCATAAGCTGATGTCCAAGACAGATTGCGAAGATCGGAACTTCAGAATCATATAATTTTTTTATTTCCTTTATAATAGAAGTACATTCCTTTGGATCTCCAGGGCCGTTACTTAACATAATGCCATCCGGATTTGCCTCCAGAATCTCTTCCGCAGGTGTCAGTGCCGGATAAATTGTAACCTCACATCCTCTTTCATTCAGGGAACGTGCAATGTTTCTCTTTGCTCCCAGGTCAAGAAGTGCTACTTTCGGACCGTCGCCTTTTAAAATCTCTTTCTCGCGGCATGTTACCTTCTCTACTACCTTACCTGTTGTATATGCTTTTAACTGGGGGATAATTGTATCTAAATCATAATTTTCATTGACGGTGATCATACCGTTCATGGTACCTTTCTCACGAAGGATTTTCGTTAAGGCTCTGGTATCAATTCCGGCAATACCTGGAATATCATGCTTTGTTAAGAAATGCTGAATCGTGTCCACGCTTCTGAAATTACTTGGGACACGGGATAATTCGCGGACAATAAAGCCGTCCACCCATGGCTTTGATGACTCCTGGTCATCATAACAGATTCCGTAATTCCCAATGAGGGGATAAGTCATACATACTGCCTGTCCTGCATAGGAAGGGTCGGTCATTACTTCCAGATAACCGGTCATGGAAGTATTAAAGACGATTTCGCTGATAACGTCTCTCGTTGAACCAATGCTTGTACCTTTGAACACATGGCCATCTTCTAATATCAGAAATGCTTTCATACAATCTCCCTTTCTTATCTTTATATTGTGTCTATCACTTATTTTTTCCTAAATCTTCAAGATTGTATCACAGCAAAGTGCTTTTTTCAACCTTATAAGGTACTAAAAATAATTAAGTTGATATTAAAAACTTTTTTGTGATTTCAGGCAGATCCAATCACATGCATTCACTGCTTTCTCACATCCAAATACCTCTATAAAATTTAAATCATCCTCTTCTCTGTGCAACTCTACACCGGATAACTGCTCCGCAGTTTATCAGAAGAAGCTTACACTTCTACGTAACAAATTGTGCGTTTTGAGGATACTGTAAAAAAAATTAAAAAAATTTCAAAAAAGCTATTGACTTTTATCTATACATCGGTTATTATAAATGAGCAGTCGCGAGAGAGCGATTGATAAATAAGAAATGCAGAAGTGGCGGAATTGGCAGACGCGCAGGCTTCAGGTGCCTGTGGTAGCAATATCGTGTGGGTTCAAGTCCCATCTTCTGCATTATTTTTTTACTCAAAAAAAGGAAACTGATACAGTTTCCTTTTTTTCTGTTCTTATGATACAAAAGACATCAGATAACGGTAAATCTTCCATGTGGTTTCATTATCGTAATGAGTTCCGTCTGTTGTCTTATATCCCTGCTTTTTCAGATAAGAATAAAGATCTGTATATTTCGCACCGGCAACTTCTTTTTTCATTCTGGCATTGAAATCTTCGATTTCCTCATTTGTTACATAAGGGTCTTTGGTTACCTGTCCCACTGCCACAATATAAACATCCGCTCCCTGCGCTTTCCATTTTGGAATCTCCTCATTCAACAGACTGATATAATTGGAAATATTGTATACATCATTGACACCAAGCCATACAAAAATATCTTCATTTCCTTTCATCTGCTCCTGCAAGGTCTTCAGGGCAGTATTTCTAAGCCATTTATACCCCATCCCAACCTCACATATCCATGTGATGTTATCGTTCTCCACAACATCTTTCATCATATCTGTTCTGGAATCTCCGATCATAATAGTCTTTCGTATTACCGCCTCTGCCGGATCACTCAGTTCAGAATATACAACATGTCCCTGGTTTCTCACATATGCCCGTATTCTGTAATAATAAGTCTTTCCTGAAACAGCACCTGTATCTGTATAACTGAATGTTGTATTACCGGAAACTATATTAATTCTTTTATATCCTCTGTCCTCGGATTCTGACCGGAATATCTGATATCCTTCTGCAGTTTTGATTTTTTTCCATTTGATCAGGGTTCCGCTTTCTTCTCTCACTCTTATCCGGGTGATTACAGGTTTTCCGGGAGCTGTTTTTATCTCCAGTGCTTTCGATGATGGACTGTACAGAGTTTTGTTTCCCTGTTTCAGATAAGAACGTATCTTATAAGTGTAGAGCTTATCTTCAGAACCTGTCAGTGTAAAACTGGTAATGTTCCTGTTCTTGATCCTTCCCACGCATTTGTATTTCCCGTAGGCTTTATAATACAGAAAAATCTGATAGCCGGAGGCCTTCTTTACTTTATTCCAGTTCAGAGTCACTCTGTTTCCGGCTGCTGTTCCGGACAATACCGGTGTTTCCGGTTTTGCAGATGCTGCGGATGCCGATACTGTTCCAAACAGCATTACCGCTATCAACCAAAATAAAGAGAAACTCTTTCTGATATATTTCACATAACATTCCTCCCATCTATAACAATTCATCTATAGCAATACCGGACTGTCCACAGTATTTTACGGAATTGCCATAATCAAAGAGCCGGCTCTGTAAAAGATATCTGCTCTCACATCGCCGGCTTGATTTTATACTGTTCTCAATTATTTTTGTATTATTTGACTTTCACGCTCTTCACTGCACTGTAACCTGTATATACCTTGGCAGATCCTACCATCTTATATGCACGTGCTCTGAAATAATAAGTTTTACCACTTGTCAGCTTTGTCCTATTTGCGGTCAGCTTTGTAGTTCCTTTTACAACCGTACCCTTCTGGGATTTCTTGGATGATCCACAGTAAACATCATATCCGTCTGCACCTGCAACAGCCTTCCAGCTTACGGTTGCCACACCTTTTTTGGTGGACTTCACAGAGATTGCCGGCTTTGTACCTGTTGCTGTAGCTTTCACTTCTGCGGAATTTGACCAGGATCTGAGGTTCTTATTGGCATCTTTTACCTGTACAGTTGCTGTAACTCTGTATGTGTAGGCTGTTCCTGTAGAAATCACATTATCTGTGTAATCTTCTCCGAACTCTGCGTCAGCCAGATCACCATTATCCCATGTTTTAACAGTTTCATATGCACCGTTGCCTGTTTTCTTCTCCAGTTTGTAAGAAGCATCATCTGTACTGGATCCAACGTTTACCACGATCTGATCCCATGTTGCAGATGTGATGGATGCAGTTGCCTTCAGCATTTTGACCTTGGATGAAACTCCTGCATCACAGCTGAACTGCTGAGGTACGGCAATCCATTCCGGTGTAAAGTCAATAGAAGGTGTCTTACTCAGTGAGTTTCCGTCAAGGTATAAGGAAACTACCTGAGATCCTTCCTTGCTGTTTTCCAGTTTCAGATTTGTGATCTTATTGTTTCTAAGATCAAGGATTCCCTGAAATCCGGCGCAGTTGAATGAAGTGATGGCATTATTGGAGACATTGACTTCTGAAAGATTCTTTACATAATCAGTATCTCCGATGTTCAGTCCTGCATTTGCCTGTGTGGTAAATTGATTGGAGCTTGCATCTACGAAATCCAGGTTCTTAAGATATTTCCTGGAAGGCATTACTACCTTTGTCAGTTTATTGCTTCCATACTTCACTACACGAAGATTTTTGCATTTGCTGAGATCCAGAGTTCCTGCAAGACTGTTATTACTCAGATTCAGATATGCAACTTTTGTATTCCTTGTAATATTTACAGAAGTAAGTTTGTTATTTGCCGCAAACAGATCTGTCGCATAGGTAAAACTTTCAATACCTTTCAGGTTGGAAATTCCAAGTCCTGAAACATCGATCGTCTTGGCTGCTTTGATCTCTGCCGCTGAAAGCATCTTATCCTTGTCTGTATCAATATTGTCCAAAATATACTGGCGGAACTTCGCATCCGGGAAGTTCGCTGAACTGACTGCTACTGCTGATGATGCTTCAGCAGCATCAGACTGAAATTCAGATCCGTCCTCTACATCCGGAGCTTCCTCTTCTGCTGCGTCAACAGACTGTTCTTCTACTGTTGATGTATCATCACTAAAATCAGCAGCCTGAACACTGATACCGGAAGTCATCATAGCTGCACTGATCATTCCTGCGACTAATAACTGATTTAATTTTCTGTTTTTCATCTTTCCCTCTCCTGTTCTTAATTTTCATACCTTTTGATACGATATAAAATTATCATATTTCATATCAATTTGCAATATATTTTAATTATACTGTAATTATCTGGTAAATCTGTAAAAATAATTTACCCTGCAGTTACTTACTTCTCTTCCATTGCTTCTTTTTCCACTGGTGTTTCTTCCACCGGCTGTTCCTGTGCTGGTTCTGGTTCTGTTTCTGCTGCTTTCTCTGTCTCTTGTTCTTCCGGCTGTAATTCTTCTGCCGGTGTTTCTTCCGGTCCATTACTCCCATCTTCATCTTCATCTGAAGATACAATATCATTTTCCACATTCTTCGCCGGTTCCGGAGTCGGGCATGGCGTTCCGCAATACGGACAGAAACTTACATTAATATCTACCTCCCGCTCGCAGGACGGACAGATTTTCTCTCCTTTCAGGTTCGCCGCATTATCCTTATACTCCCTGATTTTCAGATAATGCTGATCAATCTCCTGACATAAAGCACTTAACTCACTATCAATTCCATCACCCTGAGAATGTCGTCTGTAAACAATATCACCGATATCAACTTTGATTTTCTCAATAATGCGCTCTTCTCCTGTGATTTTACTTCTTATCTTCTGCGCCTCGATCGTCTGCTCTGCGCGGGCACCTAATTCTCTTGTAGTCTTTCCCAGTTCCTTTGTTGTTTTTGAAAATGTCTTAACTAATCCATCAAAAAAATCTGTTCCCATAATATTTACTCCCTTCTATTATTGTCCTCATAATGTAAGAACAAAACTATATTAATTAATGACTACCCTCCAGCAGGATCGGCTCCTGTCCGCGAAGAAGGATCTTCGGACCACCGTTTCCTTCTATGTATTCTCTTGTGATCACAACCTCTCCTATGCTGTCATCTTTCGGAATCTCATACATGATATCCAGCATATACTCTTCCAGTATCGCGCGAAGTGCCCTGGCACCTGTATCTCTCTCCAGTGCTTTCGCAGCAATTGCATGAAGCGCCCCGTCTTCAAATTCCAGTTTCACTTCATCCAGTGCAAGAAGTTTCTGATACTGTTTAAGAATCGCATTCTTCGGCTCCTGCAGGATCTTCACAAGCATATCCTCATTCAATCCGTCCAGAGTAAAGATGATCGGAAGTCGTCCGATAAATTCCGGAATCATTCCAAAACTGCGGATATCCTCCACTGTTACTTTCTGAAGCAGATGAGGATCATTATCATATTTATCCTTCAGGTCTGCATAAAAACCGATAGATGCCTGCTTGTTCAGCCTTTCTTTAATGATATTCTCCAGATCAGGAAAAGCACCGCCACAGATAAACAGAATATTACGTGTATTAACAGTTACAAGCGGTACCATTGCGTTTTTGCTGTTTGCACCTACAGGAACTTCCACCTCACTTCCCTCAAGAAGCTTCAGCATTCCCTGCTGCACTGCCTCACCACTGACATCTCTCTGGTTGGTGTTCTTCTTCTTGGCAATCTTGTCAATCTCATCAATGAAAATAATACCATGCTCGGCACGCTCCACATCATTATCTGCCGCTGCCAGAAGTTTGGAAACAACGCTCTCTATATCATCGCCAATATAACCGGCTTCTGTAAGAGAAGTGGCATCTGCAATTGCAAGCGGCACATCCAGAAGTTTCGCCAGGGTTTTAACCAGATAGGTTTTACCGCATCCGGTTGGTCCGATCATCAGCATATTAGATTTCTCAATTTCAATCTCATCCATTGTATCTGTTGCCACACGTTTATAGTGATTGTAAACCGCTACAGACATTACTTTCTTGGCTTTCTCCTGACCGATCACATACTGGTCAAGGGTTTCTTTGATCTTATGGGGAGCAGGAATATTTTTCAGATCCAGAACCGGTTTTTCCTGTTTCTTTTTCTTTTTTTCTTTCTTTGGCTGCTGCACCGGATTCTGGAAGCTGCCCAGATCGATCATACTCACATTCGGCATATTCAACAGGTCAGAATAATTGAACTTACCCTCATTAAACTGCTGATTCATAGAATTAAAGCTCTTCTGCATACAATCTGTGCAGACATGTATGTTATTGGGAAGTTCGATCATCGGACCGGCCTTGCTCTCAGGTCTGCGGCAGAGAAAACAGAATTTTTCGGATTTGTTTCTCTTTTTCTCTGTATCTTCGCTGCTGTCTATTATTTCATCATCATTATAGTTCTCGCTCATAATGACTCCTTTCTATATCCTCTTATTCGTAACAGTACAGTGCTCCTGCAGGATAGCAGGCTGCTGGATCATTACGCTTATTTAACTGAATTATATCATACAATTCCCTTATAACAAAATGAAAGTTTTATAAACACAAAAAGAATCGTTACTGTTCACTGATAATATATAAAAGACACCGCCGCATGGGCGATGTCTTTTGTTTTATTCATTGTCCGGTCTGGTGCCGAGAGTCAGCTCTATAGTATTTTCTTCATATTCCCCATTAGTGGCTCTTGCAATAACTGCCTCAATCTTCTCTCCCGATTTATAATACTGCAGTTTATCCAGCAGATCATCACCATCACTGACTTTCTGTCCGTCGAATTTTACGATGATGTCGCCTTTACAGATACCTGCCTCCTGTGCCGGAGAATCATCCTCCACACTTCTTACAAAGGCGCCTGTGGGCATATTATACATCTCAATTGCCTCTGTGGTCAGATTGGCAAGACTTACTCCCAGATATCCTTTTTTGCTGCTGTCTACTTTCTCCCTGGTCTCACGATTCATCAGTTCTTCCAGAATAGGCTTTGCCTTGGAAATAGGAATGGCATATCCCATACCTTCTACAGCACTGTCTGCGTATTTTGCAGAATTGATGCCGATCAGCTCGCCTTTCATATTCAAAAGTGCACCACCACTGTTACCCGGATTGATTGCCGCATCCGTCTGGATCAGTCCTGTACTGTTCGTTCCGTCATCTGTAGAAATCGTCCGGTTCAATGCACTTATCCAGCCTGATGTTACAGACTGACCATATCCAAGCGCATTACCGATCGCAACTACCTGCTGCCCTACTGCCAGATCATCCGAACTTCCTATCTGAGCAATCTTGATCTGATTTAAAGTGTCCTCAGGGATATCCGATTTCTTCACCGCAACTACTGCCAGATCATTATCAGCATCTGTACCCTTAATCTTGGCACTGACCGCATCCTCTACATTCAGATCTCCATTATCTCCCGCATTCACAGTCTCTGTCTCTGCATTTGCCACATCATCCCCGATAAAGCAGACACTCAGAGTTGTAGCTCCATCCACCACGTGATTATTCGTTGCGATCAGAAGCTCATCATCATTATCTCCAACGATAATCCCTGAACCTGTTGACGCACTCTTATATTGGTGGGAACTATATCCGAAAAAGCTTGGTATTTCCTGAACACTGACCGTAGTGATCGCAACTACAGAAGGCATGGAAGCCTGAGCCACTGCTGCTACTGTTCCATTCTCAGAGTCAGACAGCACCTTATCGGCAGTGCTGTCATCTGATGCCGTTTCCTGAAGATCCACACTGTCTGTAGTTTTAATCTGCACCGAAGACTTACCTGTATTCAGGAATCTGTCTGCTGCAAAATTCGCCGCCTGAAATACAACTGCCGCCACCAGGCCAAAGATCACAGCCAGTGCGATTGTCGTCCCTGCTTTTTTCTGAAAAGAATTCTGATTTCTTCTGTGTCCAGAGGGACCGGATGGTTTCAAAACAGTTCCCTGTTCTTCATGGAACTGATAATGTTCATATCTGGGCTGCTGACCGGAATCATCTGTTTTTTCACCCAGGTTTCTTTCATCATTCATGTAATCTGCTCCCTTCTGTTCCTGTATTACTGTTTATCGGAGCACTCCCCGAAATAAACAATGATCTGTAACTGTTTTATTTCTGCACAGTTACAGCAATTCTTCTCCTGAACTCTGGAATCAGTATATCAATTAATTGTGTTCAAAATGTGACAATTATCGTAAATTGGCGTGTCTTAAGGTTATCCGCTTACCTTTATTTTCTGTTCCAGTAATATGGACTCATGGTACATGCAAGAACAACTTTCCGGGGAAGTTTTCTGTATCTTTTCCCCAGGAAATATCCTGCATATTTCATTCCGCTCTGCCAGATCAGCTGAGGAATCAGCCAGAAGTGTCCCGTTCTTATCAGATAGCCCAGGCTTCTTTTTACCAGACGGATTCCCTCTCCCTCAGAAGGTACTCCTTCAAAAATTTCCGGATGCTCTGCCTGGGATACTCCCAGATCGAAGTTTCTGTGAAACTGCTGTCTTCCGGAATAATTATGGGAATGATACACTCTCGCATCTGCCGCATAGACAACTGAATAACCTTTCTGAATCATTGTTCCGGCACAGATCATATCTTCATTGAAAATCGCCCGCTCTGTAAAACCGCCTGTTTTCTGATAAATCCCTTTATCATAGGCCGCACACACATTAGAACAGAAATAGGTCTTGATCCCGTACTTATCAATATCAGCCAGCGACTTTACCGAGGACTGCTCCGGATAATTAAAAGAACGGGTATAACGTTCCGCCAGCGGGCAGTCCTTGTCAGGAAGCTGCCTTGCATAAGCCATGATCACAGCTTCTCCTTCCGGACCTCTCTGTTCAAATGCCCCTACCAGTTTTTCAATTAAAAATTCATCAGCCGGAACCGCATCATCGGTCATGAACACTACAATGTCTGCCCTGCT